>LXNI01000023.1_pt1 | contig 147253 bp, 151 predicted proteins | sample 809091 | NCBI WGS metagenome assembly LXNI01 (sample SAMN04870527, study PRJNA318959) | sponge metagenome | biome: 01000161; feature: marine sponge reef; material: water | host: Sarcotragus foetidus | place: Greece: Milos, Mediterranean Sea | collected 2013-05-29 | depth 5-7 m
GTGCGGAGCCTGCCGGAATTGCCAGCGTGGCCTCAAGACCTTCTGCCCCACCGGTATGCACTCGTCGGGGAAGTTGCGCGACGGCACCTATCGCATGTTCGACGAGTCGGGCTCGGCGGTGGGAACCCATCTCGGGCTCGGGAGCTTTGCCCGCCACACCGTCACCCCTGAGCGCCACCTGGTGAAGATTCCCGACGGGGCAGAGCCCGCGGTGGCGGCCCTTGTCTCCTGCGGGGTGTCGACGGGCGTCGGCGCGGCGGTGAATGTGGCCCGCGTCCAGCCTGGTGATGCGGTGCTGGTGCTCGGCCTCGGCGGGGTGGGAGCAGCGGCGGTGATGGGGGCGGCGCTCGTTGGCGCGGAGCGAATTGTGGCCGTGGATGTCAAGGCCGACAAACTCGCCCTCGCCGCTGGGTATGGGGCAACCGACGTTATCGACGCCAGCGCCGACGACATCGCCGACGGGGTGGACGAGCTAACCGGTGGCCGGGGGGTGGACGCGGTGCTGCTCACCCCAGATCGGGTCCGCCCCGAGCACTATGAGACGGCCATTGCCTGTCTCGCCCCGGCCGGGATAGTGGTGCAAGTGGGCGGCACGTCGCACGGGATGGAATCGATCCCAATATCCCCGAACGCGCTGTTGGCCCAAAGGGCGATCATCGGCACAACGATCGGGGGTCCCGACCCTGCCAGAGACGTTGTGCGGTGGATCGACCTCTATCTGGCCGGGAGACTGCCGATCGAAAAGCTCGTCACCCGGCGCTACCCCCTCGAAGAGATCAATACCGGCTTCGCCGACTTGGCCGCGGGCCGCAACACCCGAGGCGTCGTCGCCATGGCGGGCGACATGGACTGAAGTTGACGACCCGGCCATAGGGATAGATGCGCCCAGTAGCGCAGCCAGTACAGGTTGGGTGCTGTATGTTGTTATTGGGATCACTTGACATTAAATTGATGTCAAACAACTCGATTGACATCCAGTCGACCAAGGAGTCCACATGAGCCAAATCACCGCCCGGGTCCCCAGCGAGCTTGTTGAGGCGCTGGATGCGGCCGCTGAGGATTTGAAGCGCAGTCGGGCTGACATAATTCGCCAGGCCTTGGAACGCTATTTGGAGGATTACGACGATCTTGAGGTCGCCCTTGAGCGCCTGCGAGATCCAGCCGATCCGGTGCTCGATTGGGACCAGGTCAGACATGATGTGCTCAATTCGGATTGAATGCAGCGCGTTCCGAGAATTAGTGATGGCGCAGAAGCCGTAGCCGATGGCCGCATACCCAGTTCGGATCAAGCGCAGCGCGACCCGCGACTTGGCGCTGATTGCTCGCCAGGATCGTGAGCGCATTGTGTATGCGATCGATCGCCTTGGCGAGCAACCCCATGCGGGCTACCCGCTGAAAGGAGACTTGCGGGGCCTTCGCCGAATGCGCGTCGGCGACTACAGGGTGGTGTACGAAGTGCTCGACGATGAACTGGTGGTCCTCGTGGTTCGAGTTGCCCATCGCCGGGAGGTCTATCGCCGCCGTTAGTGCGGCCACCTCTTCGGCCAATAACGCCAGTTGATCCTCGATGTTCTCCTGGCGTGTGGTGGCAACAAACTCCATCTCCACCATTGCTCCCTGTAGTCAGGCCGTGATGTTCAGGCGCGGAATCACCGATTCCTCGGCATCGTCTTCTTGCGCTAGCAGGCTGGCCAGAGTCTCTTCGCCGGCTGACCGCAGCCGCAACGTAGATACCTCGTTCCACCTGAGCCGGGATGCCAGTTGAGCATCGCCAGTCGCTAGTTAGCCAACCTCCCCCAACGAGCCTATTCCCGGCCGTCCTAATACTGATGGGGGTCGTTGGTAGCCGGGGAATACCCTCCACCTAGACGTGTGGGTTTGTGGTGCGAATGAAAGTCGCCAAGGCCATGAGGTCGTGGGCCCAGAAGATGGTGAGGTGCTGGGCTTGGGCTTGTTCGAGGTTTCGGGTCTTGAAGATGCCAGATAGGACGGCGCTGGGAACGGTAGCTCCGCTGCCGAATTCTTCGATCCAGGCTGAGGCCTTCGCTGCGGCATCGTTGTTGAGTCGTTTGACTGAGTTTGTCGACGAGTTCGACACCTTGCACTCAATGGGCATGCACCTGCCGTCGTGCAGCCTGACTATGAGGTCTGCTTTGCGCTCCCCGAATGGTGCTTCTCCGCAGAACTCGCCTGGTGCCGGGGCATCCAGCAGGCCAGGTGAGACGGTCCTGGGCCCGACTTCGACCATCCCTGCTTCCCGTAGGCAGGCTTTGACCGATTCTTCTTGCTCTTTGGATTGCATTCGTCGGGCAGTTTCCACTCGCCGCGTTGCCATCAGGGCCGCTGTCGCAATTGCGGCGGCAGTGAGTTCGTGGTCATCGGCTCTGCGCCTTTGGCCGATCCAGGGGAACCGCTTGGGGTCGAGACCCTGGGCAATAGTTCCCACCACTCTGATCGACGCGCCGGAGTTGTCGAGCAGCACGCCGCTAGCAAGCGAAGTATCAGCAAGTTCGGCTAGATCATTCGCTGATATAGGAGGGCCGACGACGTAGCGGAGGGCTTCCAGCAATTGGGGGTTGGCGAGCACCTCTGAGAGTCCAGGATCGATTGTCGAAGCACCGGGCTGTACTTGTAGCCGCGAAAGGTTGTCGGTCTTGTCGAGGAGCTCATTCACATATTCCAGGCATTGGGCAAAGGTCTCGGAATAGACCCCTTGTAACTCGTTCAGCCGTTGGGCGCGGAAGATCTGTCTGGCAAGCTCTCGTTGCTCGTCGAATTCCTCGCTGGTCCAGCGAGGCGGGTCTGTGAGGCTCACGACGACATCTCGGCGAGCAGAGCGGGACTGGGGACGGGGATGCGCTCCATCTCCGAAGGCTCGAACTTGGTGAGCCCACCGGCATAGGTGCGCCCCTGTGATACTGAGACGCCAGATCGCAGCGACGCGGCCAGGGTGTCCAATGTGTCATCGGACAGTGGGTCTCGGGGGTAGATCCCATGGGCGACGTTGACGTGGCGCGCCCCGGCAAGGTTGCGGACGAACGCCGGGGGGCGTCGGGCCATGTAGGTGGCCAAGATCGGCGCGGGGGATCGCAGGCCCACTGACCACCAGGGATTTCGGTGGCGGGCGACATACGACGAATGGGCGTCGTTTCGCTCTGCAAAGCGCAAGAAGCGTTTCACGAGCGCCCGGTCGTCGTCATCGAGTTCGCTGAGATCAGCGGGCAGGTCGATGACTGCCCTAAGGCTGCGAAGGCTCGATAGCACGCCTTCGTCGGCGTCGAAGAGTTCCCGGGCCTTGGTAACCGACGGGAAAAGCGTCCTTGCTGGGAGTTGAGGATTGTTGGCTGAGGTGATCCAGGTTGCGTTGGCCCCGGTGACTGCGCCCCTGTGTACCCGGCAGAGCTCCCCTAACTCGACAAATCCCTCTGGAACCGGAGGGGCCTGAGCAAACAGCGGCGACCACCGTTTCTCTTGTTTGAGGCGCTGTTTGCTCACTCGGCGTCCCTTTGAGAGATCGGCGAGGTCTCCGGCGTTTGCGACCCGGCGCATCTTGAGCGAGCGGGCCTCCGAACCGATCTGAAAGCAGGTCACCGACGCGGTGGTGGCAGCGTCCTCAAAGGCCAAGGTCTCGGGAGCGAGGACATGGATGGACTCACCGCCCAAGCCGTCGGTAAGCATCCCGCGCAGCAATTTCCCGTAGTTGACGTCCAACCATTCCGACGAGGTGACGAAGGCTCCGATGTCTCCCGGCTGGGCTGTGAGAAGCGTCGCCAAGAAGAAGTGGATGTGAAGCCCGGCAAGGGCGCTGACCGGCAAGTCACGGCTTGCCGCAGTGTTTGTCAGCCATTGCTTCCACCGAGACCCGATCTGGTGGTGGCGCACGTAGGGGGGATTTCCCACAAATGCCGTCACCCCATGACAACTGCCAAGATCGGCTTCTCGGTAGTCATCCACTAGCACTCTGGCCCGATCATCCAACCCCGCTGCGGTCAGATTGGCCCGACACAACAGCGCGGCCAAGGGATCCAGCTCGACAGCGACCAATGAAGCATCAGGAAAGGTCCGTCCTGCTTGCAGCACAAAGCGACCCGACCCTGCGCCAGGATCAACGACGCGAGCGGGCTGTTCTTTGGCCGCGATCCAGCCCACCATCGCATCCACAATCCCCGGAGGCGTATACACCGCCCCCATTGGGCGCCTCTGCTTCGGGGATCGCAACCGCACAAACGCATCCCCCAACGGGTCACCCCCCTGCTGGATCGCTGACACAAGCTCGCCGGTGTCCGTAACAGGAATCTCTGCTGCGGAGTTGACGACTTCAGACTCTGTGGCAGCGAGATCGGCTAGAGCGCCACTACGGACAATGGCCCACGCCACAGCAGCGAGTTCTTGCTCCGACTCCGGCCGGGTCGCCGCTCCTGCATCGTCGTCACGGTCGATCAGCAACATCTGTTTGAAGTCTGACATAGGACTTCTCCTGATCAGAGGAAATGGAAAACAGGCCTCCATCATCCCGACCGGAGTGACAAGGCGGCTGATCGACGCTGTGAGCATCTCACCATATTCGGCGCGGTTGGCCTATCTGCTGTGCGCGCTTGGCCTCGGTGGGACGGTCCCCTTGGTGCCCGGGGTGGGAGTCGAACCCACACGCCTCCTTTGGAGGCTGGGGGGTTTAAGCCCCCTGCGTCTGCCTATTCCGCCACCCGGGCCTGCTCCCACGGTACTGGGCGGGGCGGGGTGCGGCTTCGCAATTGTGGCCGCGGCCTTAGACCACGCGGAAGACTCCTGAGCCGGTGGTGATGGTGCGGTCATCGCGGCCCTCATCGAACAGGGTGAGGTTGACGTTGATGCGGCCGCTGCGGCTGGTGATGGCCTCGCCCTCGCAGCGGAACGGGCCGATGAGGCCGGGTTTCACGAACATCACGTACCAGTTCTCCACCTGGATGCGGTCGGTGCCAGCAGCTTGTTCGGCCAGTTCGTGGGCGGTGATGTCGAACACGATGTGGATGGGGCCGAGGTGCAGGGCGGCGTGGGGTGCGGAGAACTCTATGGACAGCTCGGGGAGCCGGTACCAGCCGTCTTCGCCCTTGGTGGCGCCGAATACATCGTGCAGCCGGGGCATGTCGGGGGAGTCCTCTACCGGAATGAGCGGGTTCTCGACCGCCTCGTAACCGTCGGGCACATCGCCCAGGCTCACCCCCATGCCGGCGGAGGTGGAGATCACCCGGTCGTGGTCGACAGCATCAACCACCGTCGAGCGGGTGAACCCCATCTGGCGCCCGAAGTTGATGATCTCGCGGATCACCTCGATCCGGTCCACCCCTCGGGCGTCGTCGAGGATCTGGGTGAACGACACCACCGGGGCGGGTACCACCAGGTCGTCGTTCCAGCTGGGCTCGGGGCAGCCGATGGCCAGCGGGGCGGCCATGATCCCGCCGTGGGCGTTGCGCATGTCATGGCGCAGCGGCATCGACTCCAGTTCGTCGTCGTCGAAGCCGATGTCCAGCGCCGGCGTGGTCTTGTTGAGATACCGGTAGGACATGAGCCCGGTCCAGATCTCCTCGAACGCGTCCCAATGCTCCTCGGAGCCCACATCTCGGATGTCCTTCACCATGGCATTGTCCCTTTCAGGCTCGGTGTGGGCCAGGGTACGCCCACACTCCAGGCGGCGGCCTACTTGCCCCAGAAGGCGGGGGAGGTGGCGTCTTTGGGGATCTCGTCGAGCGGCTCGGCGATCTCGGCCACGGTGGGGCCATGGTCGGCGGCCAAAGGGGCCAGGTCGTCGAGGTCGAAGCCGTACACATCGGCGGCGTTGCCGGCCAGGATGCGGCGCATCGACTCCTCGTCCCGGTCGTGGAGGGCGTAGCGGATGCCCTCCCGGCTGTAGGGGTAGGTGCCCTCCACGTGGGGATAGTCGGAACCCCACATCACCTTGTGGTCGCCCACCTTGTCCAGCAGGCGCATCTCGTTGGGACCGGGAAAGCTGATCCCGATCCAGATGTTGCGGTCGAAGTAGAAGCTGGGCTTTTCGGGCAGCACTGAGTCGGCTGAGAAGCCCAGCTCGCCGGTGCGCCCGGTCATCGACATCTGGGCGTGGAGCCCGTCTAGGCGGCGCAGGATGTCGGGGACCCAGCCGAAGCCCTGCTCGGTGAACACCGCCTTCAGGCCGGGGTACCGCTCGAAAACCCCGCCCATGATGAGGTGCCACATGGAGCGGTTGGAGAAGAACGGCGTCTCGATCACGAACATCGGCCCGGCCGCGGGGGAGTCGCCATAGTTGGGCATCCCCGTGCCTCCGGAGTGAAGCGTCATCACCACGTTGTGCTCCTCGCACGCCGCCCATACCGGGTCGTAGCGGGAGTGGAACAGCGGGGGCAGGTCGGAGTTGGGGGCGATGCTGGGGATCAGCGCCCCGCCCCGCAGGTTGTGCTCGGCGATCCATTTCACATCGGCCACGGCCTCGTCGATGTCGTTCAGAAAGATCTGGCCTATGCCGGCGCGGCGCTCGGGGTAGTCGGCGCAGAAGTCGGCCAGCCAGCGGTTGTGGGCTCGGATGCCAGCCAGGCGGCGGGGGAGGTCTTTGTCGGTGGGCTGGGGGGCGATGAGGGTGCCGGTGGGGAAGAACGGGGGCACGGTGTTGGGGAAGGTGATCTCGGCCACCACGCCGTCGGTGTGCTGCTCGGAGATGCGGCGGTCGTTGTCCCAGTTGCGCGAGCGTCCGTCGTCTTGCAGGTCGCGGAACGGGTTGCGGTATTTGCCTCGCCAGGCGTCGAACTCGTCGTGCCAACTCGACTCCAAATACTCCCTATAGGTCTTGTGGTTGGCTCCGGCGTGGCAGTCGGAGGAAATGATGGTGTAGCGGTCAGCGGTGGCGGTCGTCACGTTGGAAAGGCTACCGGCCCGGCGGGTTCTGTCGCCTAGGGCGACAGCAGTTCATCGCGCACTTGGCGTTTTAGGTATTTGCCGGAGGCGTTGCGGGGGAGGGGGGTTTGTTGGAACCAGATGTGGGCAGGGATCTTGTGGGCGGCTAGGCGGCCGTCGAGGTGGGTTCGCAGGCCTTCGGCGTCGAGCCCGCGGCCGGGGAGCAGCACCACCGCGGCGCCGGGCACCTCTCCGAGGCGCTCGTCGGGCACGGCGAACACGATGGCCTCGGCCACGGCGTCGTGCTGGTAGATGGCGTTTTCCACTTCGGCGCAGGCAATGTTCTCACCGCCCCGGATCACCAGGTCTTTGGCCCGGTCCACAATGGCGATGAACCCGTCATGATCGATGACGGCGATGTCGCCGGTGTGCAGCCAGCCGTCGACGATGGCCTCGGCGGTGGCATCGGGCTTGTTGAGGTAGCCCCGGATGACGATGGGGGACCGAATCAGCAGCTCTCCCGGCTCACCGGACGGCAGTTCGGTGCCATTGTCGTCCACCACCTTGGTCTCGACGGTGGGGAGCGGCTGGCCAACGGTAGTGGGCTTGTCCACGTAGATCCGCCCTACGTTCATGGTGACCACCCCGCTGGTCTCGGTCAGGCCATAGCCGGTTCCGGGGTTGCCGCTGGGAATCGACCGTGCGATCTTGCCAACTAGGTCGGGGTGCAGCGGAGATCCCCCGCCCCCCAACGAGCCCAGGCTGGAGGTGTCGTAGCGGGCGAAGTCAGGGTGCATCACTATTTCCCGCGACATGGCCGGCACCGCGGCCAGGGTGCTGGGCCGCTCGGCGTCGATCAACTTCAGCGCCTCGGTGGCGTCCCAGCGGTACATGAGCACCAGCTTCCCGCCCACCGCGGTGGTGGGGTGCAGGTAGCAGTTGCATCCGGTGACGTGGAACAGCGGTACGCACACCAGCCCGGCCGGCTGATCGCGCTGGTTTCGGGGCATGGGTTCTTTCTCGTTGAGGTTGGCCAGAGCCGCCGAATAGAAGCCCATGTTCATCACGTTGTGCACCGCGGCCCGGTGGGTCATCACCGCTCCCTTGGGGAACCCGGTGGTGCCCGAGGTGTAGAACACGCACAGATCGTCGTCGGGGCCGATGGTCACATCAGGCAACTCGGGCGGGTCGGAATCGGCCACCGTGTCGGCCCATCGGATCACATCGTCGGGCAACTCCTCCTCGCAGCGGGTCACGATCACCGGGATGTCGAGCCGGATGTTGAGGGATTGCAGGCGCTCCCACCGCTCGCCGTCCACCATCAGTACCGCCGGCTGGCTGTCGTCGAGGCCGTAGGCCATCTCCGCCGCGGTCCACCAGGCGTTCATGGCCACCACCGCTGCCCCCATTGACACCGTCGCCCAGTAGGCGATGATCCATTCGGGGTAATTCCGCATGGAGATGGCCACCCGGTCGCCTTGGCCCACACCGTTGGCGGCCAGCCACCCGACCAGGGCCCTTACCTGGCGATGGGTCTCGGCATACGACAGCCGTTCGTCGCGGAATACCAGGTAATCGGCCTCGCCGTGAGCCGCGGTGCCGACAAAGAAGTCCCGCATGGAGTCGGGCGCGTGGTCGAAAACCCGTAGAGGGACGCCGTTTACCTCCTGCACCGACCAGGAGAAGAGTTGGCCCGGCGCGGTGACCTGCGCGGCCGCCTCATTCCAGGCCGCGAGGGACATTATCCGGTTAGCCCCCAGCTCTCCATCACGATCGGGAGCAGGACGTCCATCAATTCACCCATGTCGGGATCGGGAGGCAATACGTTGGCGTTGGCCGCCAGCGTCAGATCCAACTCGGGGATGTAGAGCGCCCTGGTGCGGAAAGCCGGGGTGCCGCCTCCGTGGCTATAGCCGAGCAGCCCGTCGATGTCGTCGATCCCCACACCGAGGCCATAGCCGGAGTTGACGCCCGGAGTGGTCATCTCGGTCAGGGACTCTTCGCTAATGAGCCCTCCGGTGAATAGTCCTCGGAACATCCGCGGGACGTCGCCGATAAGGGTCTCGATTCCCCCGCCCGTCCAACCGGCCGTTTGCAAGAACTCCTGGGGATAGCTGTTGGTGGAGATGTAGGAGTTGCCCAAGTAGTCGTGGCGGGCTTCGTCGGGAACTCTGGTCAGCGAGCTGAAAGCGGTGTACAGAATCCCGCCGTTGTAGCTGTTGGCCACCGGCTCGGGCGGCAGCTCACCGGGGGGCAGGTAGGTGTTCTCCAAGCCCAGGGGATCGAGGACGCGAGACCTGATCTCGGTATGGGCGGGATTGCCGGTGACCGCCTCGATGATCATTCCTGCGATCACATGGCCAGCAGTGCTGTAGTTGTACTCGGTTTCGAAATCGGACACCGGTCCGTAGGTGGTGGTGAATCGCGCGATCTCCTCAGGGGCGATGGGCACGTTCAGGCGGCTGGCACCCAGGATGAAGAACCCCGGGTCGAAGGCGTATTCCACGAACCCAGCGGTGTGGCCCATGAGGTGCCGGAGGGTTATATCGGGTCCGTGCTCGTATGACCCGTACCAGTCATCGCCCAGGTAGGCGGTGACCGGAGTGTCCAAATCGAGGAGGCCCTCTTCCACCATCGACATCACCGCGACGGTGGTGACCGGCTTGGTGACCGACCCGATGCGGACATAGTCGCCCGGCGTCATGGGTTCTTCGGTGGCGAGATCGCTCACGCCCCAGCCGAATGTCCACGGCTCCTCGTCGCCTTGGGCCACGGCCAACACCAGCCCGGGTATTCCGGCCGCGTCCATCCAGTCGGCCGCCGCCGCGTTGATGGCGGCGACGTCCAACCCCGACGGGTGAACCTCGGGTTGGGGAGCAGCCGTGGGTTCCGGGGTGGGCTCGGCGGTGGGCTCCGGTGCTTGGGTGGCCTCGGGGGTTGGGGCTTCGGTGGGTGCCGGGGTGGCCTCGGGGGTGGGCTCGGCGGTGGGCTCCGGTGCCGGGGTGGGTTCTGGAGCGGGAGCTTCAGTGGGTGCGGGCGCCTCGGTGGCCTCTGGGGTGGCCTCGGCAGTGGGGGCAGCCGTGGGCGCAGGCTCGGTGGTCCCACCGTCGTCGTTTCCGCAGGCCCCGGCAACCAGGGCCATTACCAGCAGAAGGGCCCAGAACAGCTTGGAGGCAGAAGATCGCATCATCGCCTCAGGCTACGCTGCGGCATGGCCAAAATGCGCTTCAACCACATGGAGTTGACGCTTCCCCTGGGAACACTGACCGACGAGTACCGGGCCGAGGTGCGCGAATTCTATGGGGATGTGTTCGGATGGACTACCACCGACACCCAAATTCTCAAGCAGACCGCTCTGCTGTTGTCCACCGATCCCGCTACCAGTCAGTTCATCTTGTTGGCCGAGCACAAAGAGCCCATGGCTCCACCGCCGTTCGACCATCTGGGCCTGCTCTTCGACTCCCGGGAAGAAGTCGATACATGCCTGGCCAAGTGCGAGGCCTGGCAGGAGAAGGATCCCCAGGTGGAGATCAAGCGCTACAACGACTTGGTGATGCCCACGGTGACCGTGCACGCCTTCTACGTGCGTCACCTTCTGCCCATTCATTTGGATGTGCAGTGCATGGAGCGGCCCGAGGGAGTGGCGGCTCCGTCGGGCCGCTGGGTTTGGGTTGAAGACTGATGGCCGACGAGCGGATTTCTCAATTGATCGGCGTGAACGCGCCGGAGACCGCGGTGGAGGTGGCCGACCGGATCTGGATGGCAGTGGGCACGGCCAACGCCTACAAGGTGGCCACTCCTGAGGGCAGCGTGATGATCGACGCCGGACTGGCCGGCGACGCCCGTCGCTTCCACCACCAGCTTTCGGCCGTTCCCGGCAATCCGGTGCGCTACGTCGTTTTGACCCACGCCCACGAGGACCATATCGGCGGTCACCGGCGCTGGTCGCGCGAGGGAGCCAAAGTGGTGGCTCACCGCCTTTGCCTCCAGCGCGATGAGCAATACCGCCAGCTCACCCAGTTCCGGGTGGACCGGGCCAAGATCTTGTGGGGGGCGGCCATGAACCTCCGCACCGACTCCGGCAGGGTGGAGCCCACCCCGCCCATCGAGGCCGACATAGTGGTCGACCGCTCCCACACCCTTGAGGTGGGCGATCTCACCTTCGAGGTGATGCACACCCCCGGAGCCGAAGGCCCCGACGGGCTCACGGTTTGGGTGCCCGAATTGCGGGCCGCCTTCGTGGGCGACCTGTGGGGCCCGATCATCGATGCCTTCCCCAATCTGTTCACCTTGCGGGGCGAGCCCTACCGAGATGCCCAGCAATACCTGGAGTCGCTGCGCGAGGTTCGCGACCTGGAACCGGAAATCGCCCTGGCCGGACACTTCGAGCCGGTGGTGGGCAAAGAGGAGGTCCGAGAAGTGCTCACCCGGATGCACGACGGCGTGGAGTGGGTGTGGGACCGGGTGATCGACGGCATGAATGAGGGCAAAGACCCCTACACCCTGATGAAGGAGATCAGCCTGCCCGACGACTCCCCCCTGCACGAGACGTACGGCCGGGTGGATTGGGGTGTGCGGGCCATCTGGGAGGGGTTGGCTGGCTGGTTCACCTACCGCTCGGCGCTGGACCTCTACGACACACCACCCCAAGCGGTCTACCCCGATGTGGTGGACTTGGCGGGGGCCGATGCCCTGTTGGCCCGGGCCGAAGAGCGCCTGGCCGCGGGCGACCGCCTGGAGGCCCTGCATCTTGTGGACATGGTTCTGGCCGCCGACGCCGGCCATGTCGGGGCGCTGGCCGCCAAGCTGGCCGCGCTCAAGTCGCTGTGCGAGGAGCACGGCCAGCGAAACTTCCAAGAGGCTGGGTGGTATCGGGCGGAGATAGCCCAAGTCGAAAGTGAGCTGGAGTCGGCCCGGCAATGACCGCCCAGGGCATAGAGGGGGGAAGGGCCTGATGCGGGCCGCGGTGATCGCCGAGGACAGGACGCTGGAGGTGGCCGAGGTCGACGACCCCGCGCCCGGGCCGGGAGAGCTGGTTTTGGCGGTCAAGGGGTGCGGCATCTGCGGCTCCGATCTGAAGGTGGTGGAGCACCTGCCCATCGGTTACACCATGGGCCACGAGTTCTCCGGCGAAGTGGTGGCCGTGGGGGCCGACCCAGTGGGGGACTGGAAGACCGGCGATGCGGTGTGCGCCTTGCCGCTGGTGGGGTGCGGAAACTGCCAGCACTGCAGGGACACGCTGCCGGTCCACTGCCCTCATTCGGAGATGGTCGGCACCGGCACCCGGCCGGGGGCCTACGCCGAGTATGTGACCGTGTCCAGCGCGCAGACCTTCAGCCTGCCCGAGGGTTGCGGCTATGACGTGGGCGCGCTGGTGGAACCCCTGGCCGTTGGACTCCACGCGGTGGACACGGCCGGCGTAGCCGTCGGCGAGAACGTGCTCATCGTCGGGGGTGGTCCGGTGGGCCTAGCCGTCGCTCTGTGGTGCCGCCACGTGGGGGCTCGCAGCGTGGTGGTCAGCGACCCCGTGGCTTTGCGGCGGGAATCGGCGCTCGGTTTCGGGGCCACCGGGATCATTGATCCCGCGGCCGAGGAGGCGGGGCCGGCATTCGAGCGGATGTCAGGTGCTCCGCCCGACGTGGTAGTCGAGGCTGTGGGCAAACCGGGGATCATCCAGACATGCATCGATGCCGCGGCCCACCGGGGTCGGGTGGCGGTGGTGGGAATCTGCTCCGGACCGGACTCCATAGTCCCGGTTTCGGCGTCGCTCAAAGAGCTGACCATGACCTTCCCCGTCTACTACCGCCACCAGGACTACGCCCACAGCCTGTCCATGATCGGGCAGGGCCGCATCGACCCGGTCCCCTTCATCACCCACACGGTGGACCTAGACGGCCTTCCCGAGGCATTTGAGGCCATCAAATCGCCCACCGATCAGTGCAAAGTGCTAATCCGGCCCTAGTCGACTTAACCTGACTCCGTGGATTTCGGCGACACACCCGCGGAAGCAGCCTTTCGGGCTGAGGCCCGGACCTGGTTAGAGGCCAACGCACCGGCCAAGGGTTCCCCTGAGGCGTTCGATGGCATGGCCAGTCCGGGGCGAAGTGCGAAGCGGGAAGAAGAGATGGCGCACCGGGCCCGCGACTGGCAGGCGCGGCTGGCCGCCGACGGCTGGGCCTGTCTGGAGTGGCCGCCGGAGTACGGGGGCCGGGGCGCCTCAATTGCCGAAGTGATCATCTTCGAGGAGGAGCAAAGCCGCTTCGGCATATCGATGTCAATCTTCATGGCCGCCCTGTCGATGGCTTCTCCCACCCTTATGTCGTGGGGAACCGACGAGCAGAAGAAGCGGTTCTTGGACCCGATCCGCCGGGGAGACATGGTGTTCGCACAATTGTTCAGTGAGCCCAATGCCGGATCCGACCTGGCCGGACTCCAGACCAGGGCGGTGGATGACGGCGACGAGTTCGTGGTCAACGGCCAGAAGGTGTGGAACTCCTACGCCCACCTGGCTGATTGGGGCATTCTGCTGGCCCGCACCAATTCCGATGTCCCCAAGCACCAGGGGCTCACTTATTTCTTCGTGGAGATGGACAGCGAGGGTTTGGAGCCGCGGCCGCTGCGCCAGATGACCGGAGGGGCTGAGTTCAACGAGACCTTTTTGGACAACGTGCGGATTCCGAAAGAGAACGTGATCGGCGGGGTCAACAACGGCTGGGCCGTGGCCCAGACCACCCTGAACAGCGAGCGCGCCGCGGTGGGCGCGCAGTCGGCCGCGGTGGACGTTGCCGGCCTGATGGACTTGGCTCGCCGTCAGGGTCAGGCCGACGACCCCGTGGTCCGCCAGGCCTTGGCCGAGGCGTGGATCAGAGCAGAGGTGCTCCGATATCTGGGCATGAGGGTGTACACCGCGCTGAGCCAGGGTACGGAGATCGGCCCGGAGGCCTCGATCATGAAGATCCTGACCGGGGACCACATCAGGGACACCAGCCAGGCGGCCATGGAGCTGCTGGGACCGGTGGGAATGCTGAGCGACGACAGCTGGGTGTCGCTGATGGTGAGTCACTTCGCCCACAAGATCGGCGGGGGCACCCCTGAGATCCAGCGCAACGTGATCGGCGAGCGCATACTCGGCCTGCCCCGCGAGCCCCGAGCCGACAAGGGCATTCCCTTCCGCGAACTCAAGGTCTGATGAGTCCGCCCGGCATCCGGCCGCCATTGCTGGTGGCGTTGGTGCTGGTCGTGTTGGTGCTGGTGGCCTGTACTGGGTGCGGCCTATTCAGCGAAGGGACGGTGATTAGCCCTGCCCCGCCTTCCGACGATGAAGGACAGCCGATTGCCGAGAGCACCACGCGACCCACGGCCACTCCTGACGGGGTCCCCCTGCCTGCTGACGCCATCGTGGTGGGAGCTTTGATGGCCACCTCCGGATTCCTGGCCGACTTCGACGAGCCCGCCCTCGAGGCCGCCCGAATTCGGATCGATGCTTTGAACGAGGCCGGGGGACTGCTGGGACGGCCGGTGGTGCTCCGCCACATCGATAGCCACACCGAGCTGTCCACCATGCGCAACGGCGCCGAGCAGCTTCTGGTGGACGGCGTTGACCTGCTGTTGATGACGTGCGATGCCGCCTATGCCGCACCGGCCCTAGATGTGCTGGAGAGTTTGGGGACCTTGGTCATCAGTCCCTGTGGAACCGACGACGCCTGGGTTACCGAGGAGTTGGGAGACCGGGTCTTCTCTATGGGCACGCCGGTGAGCACTGAAGCCTCGCTCTTGGTCTCATTGGTGGCCAGTCGGGGATTCACCACCGCCGCGGTGATAATCGACCAGACCAGCACTGAAGCGGTGGCAGTCTGTGAGGCCTTCCGACAGAGCTTTGAGGAGCAGGGAGGCCGGGTGTCTGGCCTGTACCGCTACCAGCCGACCGATCCCGGCCTTCTCGAACCCATCCTGTCCGGGTTGGCCGCCAACAATCCCGAGGCCATTGTCTTCTGCGGAACCCGGCTGGTGGCCCCCGAGATACTGGCCCCGGTTCGGGCTATGGGCATTCCCCAGCCGATCTTCGCTAACTCCACCATGGACGGCGACTTTTGGATCGGCAAGGTTCCCGGCGTCGGCGACTTCACCATGCTCTCGTACGCCTCGGTATTTACAGAGTCCACCGACCCCAGCCCTGAAGTTCGCCAGGTGCTGGCCGACTATCTCGAAGCCACCGGTCATCGTGCCAGCGATGGCCGCGTCGTCACCGGCCATGACGCCATGGAGGCCTACGTTCGGGCAGTAGAGCGGGCTGGCACCATTGAGCCCCGGGCGGTGGCCAGAGAATTGGAGCGATTCGAGAGCGAAGTGCTGGCTGCCGGCCCTGTCACCTTCGGCCCCGGTGTCCATGCCGCGGCGAGCCGCCCCATGAGGGTCATAGCCATTCAGGAGCCCTATGCCCAGTACGACCGCATCATCAGCCCCTAGCGGTTAGGCAGCGGCCCCGCGCCGATCAGTAGCCCAAGTCGACATCCACGGGGCCGAGCAGCTCCTCGTCGGCGATGTAACGGCGGACATTCTCGGTAACCCGGCGGGCAAGGAGTTTCAGCCCCATCTCAGGGGTGTTGCCCACATGGGGGGTGATGAGGCAGTTGTCCATGCCCCAGAGGGGGTGCCCGTCGGGGAGGGGCTCGGGATCGGTCACATCAAGGGCCGCCCCGCCGATAGTCCCGGCGGCCAGCGCTGCTACCAGGTCGTCGGTTATCACGTGTCTGCCCCGCCCCACGTTGATCAGCCAGGCGTGGGGTTGCATGGCGCTCAGCGCGTCGGCGTCGATGATGCCGGTGGTCTCTGGGGTGAGCGCCAAGGCCACCACCACCACATCGGCCCCGCTCAGCGCGTCGTGCAGGCTCTCTGGGCCGACCACCCGGTAGACGCCGGGCATTGGCGTGGGATGGCGGCGCAACACCGTGATCCGGCAGTCCCACGGGGCCAGGAGCCGGGCCAAAGACTCGGTGATCCCCCCGCCTCCCAGCACGGTCACCCGGCCGCCGAGCAGGTTGCGGCCCTCCGGCAGCGACCAGCTGCGGGCTCGGGCGAAGCTTGCCATTCCCCGCAGGCCGGCAAGGGCCAGCATCAGCACGTGCTCGGCCACCGGCTCGGCGTACACCCCCTTTCCGCAGGTCCAGAGGTGTTTTTTATCGAGCAAGTGGGTCAGATTCTCGATTCCGGCGTAGGGGAGCTGCACCCACTCGATGCCCGGCGCGGTGGCCAGCACCTCCGGCAAAAGATCGGGGGCGGCGGGCTCGGCCCAGACCAAGGCCTCGGCTTCGGACGGGTCCACCACAAGTCCTCCACCGGCGGTGACGGCATCTACCAGCGCGGGTCGGCGCCAGCAGTCGGGCTCCACCGCGATGCTCGGCGGCGTGATGTTTGGTCGACCCATACCGCCGGGTAGTTTATGGGCGTGGAGGTCGCAGACTCGATCCTCGACCTCATTGGGAACACTCCGCTGGTGCGGATGAAGCGCATCGCCGATGGGGTGCCGTGTGAGGTTTTGGCCAAGCTGGAAATGCTGAACCCGGGTGGGAGCGTGAAGGACCGTCCCGCAGTGGCCATGATCGACGCGGCCGAGCAAGAGGGGCTGCTGAAACCGGGCGGGACCATTGTCGAGCCCACTTCGGGCAACACCGGCGTGGGCTTGGCCCTGGTCGCGGCCCAAAGGGACTACCGCTGCATCTTCGTCATGACCGACAAGGTGAGCCAGGAGAAGGTGCAGCTCTTGCGGGCCTATGGGGCCGAGGTGGTGGTGTGCCCGGTGGCTGTGGATCCCGAAGACCCCGAGTCGTACTACTCCACCGCCGAGAGGCTGGTGGCTGAGACTCCCGGCGCCTACCGGCCCAACCAGTACTTCAACCAGGTGAATCCCCTGTCGCACGAGCTGACCACCGGCCCCGAGCTGTGGAAGCAGACCGGTGGGCGCATCACGCACTTCGTGGCTGGGGCGGGCACCGGGGGCACGCTCAACGGCGTGGGCCGCTACCTGAAGCAGCAGAACCCCCAGATCCAGGTAGTCGCCGGCGACCCTGAGGGCTCGGTGTTCAGCGGCGGGGCGGGCCGGCCCTACCTGGTGGAGGGGATCGGCGAGGACTTCTGGCCCGAGACCTACGATCCCGACGTCGTCGACCAGGTGATTCCCATCTCCGACCAGGATTCCTTCGACATGGCCCGGCTGGTGACCCGGAGGGAGGGGCTGCTGATCGGGGGGTCGGGCGGTACCGCCGTGTGCGCCGGTTTGGAAGTGGCCCGAGACTGCGGGCCCGACGATGTGGTGGTTGTTCTGCTGCCCGACGCCGGGCGGGGCTATCTCTCAAAGGTGTTCAACGACGGCTGGATGGCGTCGTATGGCTTCTTGATCGGCGAGCACCCCTGTGTTAAGGATGTGCTCGATGCCAAGGAGGGGGCGCTTCCCCCGCTGGTGTATGTCAACCCCGAGGACCCTGTCAGCCTGGCCGTGACTCAGATGCGCGACCACGGGGTCAGCCAGCTTCCGGTGGCCAAAGGGGAGATGCCATTGGCTGCGGCCGAGGTAATGGGGTCGGTGCACGAGCTTCAGCTCATGGCCCTGGCCTTCGACGGCGACCTGTTGGGCCAGCCAGTGGAGAACGTGATGAGTCGTCCTTTGGAGCAGATCGGCATCGGGGAACCGGTGGCGTTGGCGGTGACCAAGCTGGAGCGGTCCCCGGCGCTTCTGGTGCTCGACGGCGGTCGTCCCCGAGCGGTGATGACCAGCACCGACGTGCTCAGCTTCCTGTCTTCGGGCGCCCCTGGCGCAGGGTCATGAGCGGCTCCGCCCCTGGCGAGTGGGGATTCGACACCAGGGCCATCCACGTCGGCCAGGAACCTGATGAAGCCACCGGCGCGATCACCGTCCCCATCCATCTGTCCACCACATTCGTGCAGACCGCGCCCGGCCAGCACCGGGGCTTTGAGTACGCCCGCACCTCGAATCCCACCCGGGTGGCGCTGGAGCGTTGCCTGGCCGGACTGGAGGGGGCCGAGCATGGTATGGCGTTTGCCAGCGGCATGGCCGCGGAAGACGCGTTGGTCGCCATGTTGCGCCCTGGCGACCATGTAGTTGTGGGCACCGATGCCTACGGGGGGACGTTCCGGCTCATTGCCCGGATATACGGCGAGCGGGGCATCGAGTGGTCGGCGGTGGATATGACCGATATGGACGCGCTGAGCGCGGCCATTCGCCCCGAGACCCGCCAGGTGTGGGTGGAAACGCCCACCAACCCGATGCTGACGGTGGTGGACATCGCCGTGGTGGCCGATGTGGCCCACGCGTCGGGGGCCGACGTGGTGGTGGACAACACCTTTGCCACGCCATACCTCCAGAATCCGCTTGAGCTGGGAGCCGATGTGGTGGTGCATTCCACCACCAAGTATCTGGGTGGCCATTCCGACGTGGTGGGCGGGTTCATCGCGGTGAACCGGGAAGATCTGGCCGAGCGGCTGTCCTTCGTCCAGAACGCGGTGGGGGCGGTGCCCGGCCCGTTCGACTGCTATCTGCTACTGCGGGGGATCAAGACGCTGGGAGTGCGCATGGACCGCCACTGCGACAACGCCCAGGCCGTGGCGGAGTACTTGGACGGCCATCGGGCGGTGGACCGAGTCCTGTTTCCCGGCCTGCCCGGCCATCCCGGCCATGAGGTGGCGGCTGCTCAGATGCGCCGCCCGGGCGGGATGGTGTCGTTCATCCATGCGGGGGGCGAGGCGGCCGCGGTGGCCGCGGTGAGCTCCACCCAGGTGTTTCACCTGGCCGAGTCGCTGGGCGCCGTGGAGTCGCTCATCGAGCAGCCCTCCACGATGACCCATCTGTCGGTGGCCGACTCGCCGTTGGCCGTTGACCCAGGATTGGTGCGGCTGTCGGTCGGAATCGAGACCATCGACGATCTGCTGGCCGACTTGGAGCAGGCTCTGGGTTCGTAGTCGCCTCAGTCCTGCATGGGCAGAAGGTCGTCGGCCAGGGCTTCGATCTCGGCGTTCCATTCCGGAGGCTCCCCAAGCGGCATTACCACGAACTTGGAAGCGCCGGTCTCGATAAACGCCTCAATCCTGGACCGCAGCTCATGGCGGCTCGTTGCCACCAGGTCGCCGGGGTTCTTGTCGGGTTGCCGCAGCTTGATGAGCTCGAGGAACCGGTCGGGCAGGGGGCCGTCGGTGTAGGTCAATAGCGCCCCATAGTGCTCAGGGTCGATTTCCCTTTCTGCCTCGCCAGCATGCTGTTTGATGGCAGCAATCCCATCTCGCACGTCACTGGGGGTGACGAAAGAGGGCAGCCAGCCGTCGCCCAGCCGGCCGACCCGGCGCAGCTCCGAGGGGGCGATTCCCCCCATCCACACATCTAAGGGCTGCTGCACCGGCTTGACGTCCACCTGGGCGGCGTCCAAATGGAAGCGGGGACCGCGGTGCTCCACGACGTCTTCGGTCCACAGCCGGCGCATGAGTGGCAGGGCCTCGTTGAACCAGGCTGCCCGGTCCATGCGGGCCACCCCGAAGGCCTGATGCTCAGCGGTGTCGGCCACGCCGAGGCCGAAAGCGGGCAGCAGGCGCCCGTTGGAGATGCGGTCGAGGCTGGCCATGGACTTGGCCAACAGCACCGGGTTGCGGCCGGGCAGCACCATCACGCTGGGGCCGAACTTGAGCTGGGTGGTTCGAGCGGCCGCGAAGGTCATGGCCACCACCGGATCGAGCGCTGGCCCGCTGGCCCGCTCGGCCACCCACAGCGAGTCGAACCCCAGCCGCTCCAGTCCGTCCACCACGGTGGCGAATGCCTCGGGATCTCCCGAGGCCACCCCACCTCCCACGCCAAAGCCGATTCGGACTCTCATGTCAGGAGAGCTTGGCGATCTCGGGGAACTCGTCGGGGTCGGGCTCGGTGGCCATGAAGGCGTCGAGCATCTCGGCGGCCACTTCGGAGGACACCAGGCGCAGGCTCAGGGCCAAGACGTTGGCGTCATTCCATCGACGGGCGCCGCGGGCGGTCTCGGCATCGGTACACAAGGCGGCCCGCACTCCGGGAACTTTGTTGGCCGCGATCGACACTCCGGTGCCGGTCCAGCAGCACACCACGCCCACGTCAGCGGTGTCGCCGACCACCGCCTCACCGACAGCACGGCCCACGTCGGGCCACGGAGCCCCCTCTGCGGCGGCTGCCACCACGTCGTGGCCCCCTTCGATTAGGTGCTGCTTGATCGCGTCGGTCAGGGGAGTGGGCTCGTCGGTCCCGAAGGCTATGCGCATCCTGTTATCCCGATAGATCGGCTTCAAGGAGGTCGAGGTCGAAGCCGTAGAGGGTGGCGCAGTTGTCCCGGAGGATCATCTGCTGCTCGTCAGCGGGCACATCGGCGAGCGTCTCGGCCACCACCTCCCGGGAGCGGGGGAAGGTGGACTCGGTGTGGGGGTAGTCGGAGCCCCACATGAGCGTGTGGGTGCCGAAGGTGTCCCGCACCCTAACGCCCACTGCGTCCTCCTGGAAGCTCACGAAGCAGTTGGAGCTGAAGTAGTGGCTGGGGCGGGCGTCGGGATCGGCGAAGCGATGCCAGTCGCCCCGCAGCGGCCGGTCGGTGTAGCAGTAGTCCATCTGGAACAGCCAGAACGGGATCCAGCCCACCTCGTGCTCCACCGATCCCACCTTGAGGTTGGGATGGCGCTCGAGCACCCCGGAGAAGATCATCTCGCCCAGCGACTTCCGCACGAAGTGGTCTTGCAGGTAGAACGCGGCCTCTGTGACCGCCCGGATGTCGTTCTTGCCCTGGCCGCTGGCACTGGTCAGTGCTCGACCGGTGGCCACGTGCATGGATAGCGGAACGTCGAGGTCGACCGCGGCCGACCAGAAGGGTTCGTAGCGAGGGTGGTCGTACCCCTGGCCGGCCGGGGGCATCACGCTGATCATCGCCCCGGCCAGGCCCATGTTGCGGCTCCGGGTCATCTCGGCGATGGCTTCGTCGATGTCGTCCACGTTGATGAGGGCGATGCCTTTAAGCCGCTCGGGGTCGTGGGCGCAGAACTCGGCGATGAAGTCGTTGTAGGCGGCCATGGTCACCGAGCACAGCTCGGAGTCGGGGATGCTGTAGGCCAACAACGCCTCGCTGGGGTAGATAACCGAGGCGGCCACACCGTCGGTGCGGTTGTCGGCGATGAACTTCGCCGGGTCGTAGGCCCCGGGGCGGACCTCGTCGAACGACGCTTCGATGCGGAGCTTGGTGGGGTCTTGGTCGAAGCGGTTGCCGGCTTGGAAGCCCAGAAACGACATGGACCGCTGGCCGTCGATGTACCACCAGTCGCCGCCGGGCTCGCGGCGCACCTGCGGGACCCGCTCGGCCATCGGCCCGCTGGTCACCCGCTCGGTCCACAGGTCGGGCGGTTCGATGATGTGGGAGTCGGACGAGATCATCATGGCAGTGGGGCTCATGGCGCTCCTTCGGTCATGCTTCTATTGCAGCAGTTCTGCGGCCCGCTCGCCTAAAGCAATGCAGGTCAGGTTGGTGTTGGCCCGGGGAATCATCGGCAGGATGGAAGCGTCGAACACCGATAGGCGTTCGACGCCGTGAACTCGGCCGAAGTGGTCGACCACGTCTCCGGCGTCGGGGTCGGGCCCCATTCGGCAGGTCCCCGAGGCGTGGTACCAGGGAAAGCTGAACTGTTGGGCGTAGTCGGCTAGGTCTTCGTCGTCGCCGTCAGCGAAGGCTGCTTCGTCGACGGCTGCAACCCGTTCAAACCTCTCAGACAGCGCCTCATGGGTGGCCAACCGGTAGCAGAGCCGCAGCCCGGCGGTGAGCTGGGCGAGGTCTTCAGGGTCGTCCAGCAGGTTCAGATCGATGACCGGCGGGTGGCCGGGGTCGGGGGACAGCACCCGGAGGCGTCCCTTGGAGCGGGGGGATTGGATGCCGGCGCAGATGCCCCAGATCAACTGGGCACCGCACACTTCGGCCAAAGCCGGGTTCTGGCTGAGGTCCCAGTGGTTCATCATGCCGATCTGCATGTTGTTGGTCACCGGGCTGTCGGGCGAGCTGTAGCGCACCAACAGCTGGTGCTGGACCACGTCGGTGGTCACTGTTCCTTCCGGGGGGACGACGAAAACGAATGCCCCAACGTGCTCCGTCAGGTTGGCGCCCACGCCCGGGAGGTCGGCCACCGAGCGGATGCCGATGGCCTCGAGGTCCCGCACCGGCCCGATTCCCGAGCGCATCAACAGCGCCGGTGAGTTGAGGGCGCCGGCGCACACCACGATGCGTCGGCCCCGGACCTGTTCCACGCTGGAGCCTGCGCCAGTGGAGTAGGCCACCGCGGTGGCCCGGTCCCGTTCGACCACGATGTGGTGGGCGTAGGCCCTGCCGACGATCTCCAGGTTCTTCCGTCCGTCGGCCGGACGCAGGTAGCCCATGGCGGTGGACACCCGCACGCCGTCTACCACGTTCTGGGGCGACGGGCCGATGCCCTCCGACACGCCGTCGTTGTGGTCGTCCACCCATCCCAGACCATTGTCTTGGGCCGCGGCCAGCAGTTGTCGCTGGGGAGCGACCAGATCGTCTTTGGCCGCCCGACGGATGGGAATGGGGCCGCCGGTGCCGTGGAGCTCGCCTCCCAGGGGGTCGTCTTCCAGACGGCGAAAGCACGGGGCCATGGCCTCCCAACTCCAGTTGGGGCTGGCCCAGGAGTCGTAGTCGCTGGGCATCCCCCGCAGCGCCACCCCGCCGTTCACCGCCGACCCCCCGCCCAGCGTCCGGCCCTGCGGGTAGGGGGCGGTGGCCTCGCCGGAGGTGCGGGCCTGAAAGCCCCAATCGCGCCCGGTGTGGGAGAAGTCCACCGCGCCCAGGCGGTCGGCGTCGGGATCGGGCTCGACAGGCCCGGCCTCCAGCAGCAACACCGACGTGCCCGAGCTCTCCGACAGCCGGGCGGCCAGCACCGCTCCGGTGGAGCCCCCTCCGACGATCACGAAGTCGTAGATCATGCGCGGCGACCGGTGGCTATTGGTCAAAGGGCAGGTGCAACATCTTGATGGCGTTGCCCCGCATGATCTTGTAAATCACCTCGTCGGATAGCCCTTCGCACTGCTTCTCGGCCACTTCTTTGGTGTGGGGCCAAGTGCTGTCGGAGTGGGGGTAATCGGTCTCGAATGTCACGTTGTCCTCCCCGATGGCGTCGAGGTTGGCCAAACCGAAGCGATCGTCGAAGAAGCAGCCGTACACGTGGTCGGCGAAGTAGCTGCTGGGCGGCTCGGGGATCACGCCCCACACCCGATTCCACCCCCGGTTGTGCTCCCACACCACGTCGGCCCGCTCCAAGATGTAGGGGATCCAGCCGATCTGACCCTCGCTGTAGGCGATCTTGATGTCGGGGTAGCGGATGAACGCCCCGGAGAACAGCCAGTCGGCCAGCGATCCCATGGCGTTGTTGAAGGTGAGGGTGGAGGGCACCGCCGGCGGGGCGTCCGGCGAGGTGGACGGCATGCGCGACCCCGAGCCGATGTGCATGCACAAAACGGTGGCTGTCTCCTCGCAGGCCGCGAACAGCGGCTCCCAGTGCCCGTCAGAGTCGTGGATGGACGCCAGCCCGAGATTGGTGGGCAGCTCGGTGAACGCCACCGCGTGGGCGCCGCGGGCGGCGTTGCGGTGCACCTCGGCGGCGGCCAGATGAGGATCCCACAAGGGCATCAGAGGCAGGGGAATCAGCCGGCTGTCTGTGCCGGCGCACCACTCCTCGATCATCCAGTCGTTGTAGGCCTGCACACACAGCAGGGCCAATTCTTTGTCGGCCGCCTCCATGAAGGTTTGGCCGCAGAAGCGGGGGAACATCGGAAAGCACATGGAGGCTTCGACGTGGTTGATATCCATGTCGTCGAGGCGGGCCTGCTGTTGCCAGCAGCCGGGGCGCATCTCCTCGTAGTTGATGGGCCGGGCGTCGACCTCCTCTTTGGGATAGCCGGAGGCTGCGCTCAGCCGGATAAGGGGGCGCTTGAGGTCTTCGTACATCCAGAAGTCCACCGACCGCTCCACGTCGCTGTCCACCCACACAGGCTCATGGTCGACAACCACCATGTCCTTGCGGACAGTCTCCCGCACTACCCGGGGTCCCACGTCGGAGTATTTGCGGGGCAATCGGTCGGTCCAGAGGGTGGGCGGCTCTACTATGTGATCATCCACCGAGATGATCTTGGGGATCTCTGGCATGGGCCGAGCGTACTCGGCGGCATAAGGGCCACGGCCTGCTGGGGAGCTTGTCAGAGGGGTGGCCTAACCTGTGCCCATGCTTGATCTGATCATCAAAGGCGGCACCGTGGTGGACGGCACCGGATCGCCGGGGTTCGTCGCCGATGTGGGCATCAGCGGCGGCAGAATCACCGCCATCGGGTCGGTAGAGGAGGCTGCGGCCCGCGTCATCGACGCTGATGGGCTGGTGGTGGCGCCGGGATTCATAGACGCCCACACCCACTACGACGCGCAACTGTTCTGGGATCCGCTGGCCTCTCCTTCCAACGAGCACGGGGTGACCACCGTGCTGGGCGGCAACTGCGGGTTCACGCTGGCCCCTTTGAAGGCCGACGACGCCGACTACATCCGCCGGATGATGGCCAAGGTGGAGGGAATGCCCCTGCCCGCGCTGGAGCAGGGCCTGCCGTGGAGCTGGTCGAGCTTTGCCGAGTACCTGGATGCGTTGGAGGGGCGCATCGGGGTGAACGCCGGGTTCCTGGTGGGGCACTCGGCCCTGCGCCGCTTTGTGATGGGGGCCGATGGCACCGGCAATGCGGCTTCTGGCGAGCAGGTGGCCGAGATGGTGCGGGTGCTGCACGGGGCGCTGGAGGCCGGTGGGCTGGGGTTCTCGTCATCACAGTCCACCACCCACTCCGACGGCAACAACGACCCGGTGCCTTCGTATTTTGCCGACCGAGAAGAGATGCTGGCCCTGTGCGGGGCAGTGTCTGAGCATCCCGGCACCTGGCTGGAATTCATCATCACCGGCTGCAATGCGTTCTTCAGCGACGAAGAGATCGATCTGATGACCCAGATGTCGGTGCGGGCCCAGCGGCCGCTCAACTGGAATGTGCTATCCCACGCCTCCACCATGATGGACCGTACCCGCCACCAGCTCCGCGCTTCTGATGCGGCTGCTGAGGCCGGGGGGCGCATCGTGGCCCTGTCGATGCCGTCCATCGGCGGGCTGAAGATGAGCTTTGCCAGCTACTGCGCCCTGTATCTGCTGCCCAACTGGGGCGATGTGCTGTACCTGGACCACGACGAGAAGAAGGCCAAGTTGGCCGACCCCGCAGTGCGCCAGTGGCTGGACGAGCAGGCCCGCAGCTCCGAGGGGCCGTTCCAGTTCATCTCCACCTGGGCCAACATGGAGGTCGGCGACACCTATGCCCCGGAGAACGCCGGGCTCACCGGGCGCAAGGTGGGCGACATCGCTGCCGAGCGGGGGGTGGACCCGTTCGACGCCCTGCTCGACATCGTGGTGGCCGACGACCTGCGGACCGCGCTGTGGCCCCAGTCGTCTGACGACATCGACCTGGCTTGGCAGCAGAGGGCCGATCTGTGGCGGGACCAGCGAGTGCTGGTGGGCGGCTCCGACGCCGGAGCCCACCTCGACCGCATGTGCGGCGCCCGGTTCCCCACCGAGATGCTAGCCACCGCCGTGCGCGACCGGGGCCTGCTGTCGATGGAGGAGTGCGTGCAGCTCCTGACCGACGAGCCCGCCCGCCTGTTTGGCCTGAAAGGCCGAGGCCGGGTGGCCGAGAACTACTGCGCCGACCTGTTGGTGTTCAACCCCGACACCGTGGCATCAGAGCCCATAGTGGAGCGCACCGACCTCCCCGGCGGTTGCGAGCGCCTCTACGCCGGCGCGGTGGGCGTAGAGCACGTGCTGGTCAACGGAACCGAGATCATCACCGCCGGCAACCCTACAGGAGCCACCCCCGGCACCCTCCTCCGCTCCGGCCGCGACACCGAGACCGTGCTGCCGTAGGGCAGAACCGGAGATGGTGGTCCTCTGGGAGGTAAACCAGGCGTTTGATGGCAGCACCCGGTCTGAATCTGTGTTGTCCGGTTGGTGTCACTGGGTACAGTGGGCCTGTGGTTGAAGAACCAGAAGAGACTTCGGCTCGGCGGCGCGATGTAGCCAGGGTGCTGCTGCGCCTGAGCGCGAGCTGCCCTGATACACGCGACTGGTTGCCTGACAAGTTGATCGTCGTGCTTGACGAGGATCCAGTCGGAGCAACGTTGGAGTACATGGACCTGCACCACCCAGATGGGGGCTACTTGGTACGGGTGGAGGGCGAGGGTCGCATCGAAGTGGTGGAGGTCCGCCGCTGTAGCGCGTCTTCGTGTATCGAGGATCATGCTGTCGAAGAGACGCTGATCCACCCTGATGGGGAAATCGGGATGCTGTTCGACTATCTGCGGAGCTTTCCTGGCGAGCGGCTGCATTGCATCGCCGAGCGGCCAGAGCACGAGGTCGCTATCGCCCCCAACGGCGACCTCGGGAACCTGCTTGTTCCCGGCGGATAAGCGGGGTTTCTTCATGAACCGCCACGTTTTTCTCAGCCTTGGCGAGCCACGAGGCGCTTTCTTCTTGCTCGAGTTGGGTCACGACGGCGAAGTGGACTGTTTCTTCCACGGTGCGACCTGCTTGCTGGGCTGTGGCTAGCAGGGCAGCTTCATATGCGGGTCTGAGGTTGAGCGCCACCACCACGCGGTCGCTCTACCGGCGGCTCTTGCGCTGCCGTTAGCCTATTTTTGCTAGTGGACTAGAGCGGGGCGGGATCATGCTGGGGTCCAGAGGGCGTGGAGGGGCAGGAGGATGAGGCGGTCGCCGAGGCTGATTCTGGTGGGTCCGGGGTGGAGGACGAAGCCGTGGGCGAAGTCGCTGCCGAAGCGGTCTCGGAGCCAGATGAGCCATCGGGTGGTGTCGGAGCCAGAGGGCCGGGCAGTTCATGGCGCAAAAAAAGGGATCCCGTGCGTTCCGGGGTCCCGTCGCCGCGGTATGTCGGCTGCATTCGGCTTACGCTTACTAACCGGACCGCAGGCAATAGGCACTATACCGATGCTGCTGCGGGGACGTCAACGGTTTTTTAGATCAGAGTGATCCTGTTGGTGTAGGGCCGACACATGTGGGTGGTGGCGACAGTGTCTTGAGGAAGTGTTCGCATGGTGGCGAAAGAATTGTCGAGTGCCTTGAGGTTGGTGTCACCTTCGATGGTTCGCCGCCGTATTCCGGCCACAAGGTCTGCAACTTGGATCGTGTGGGAACCCTGTGAGCTCGCATAATAGACACAAGGGTGGACAGGCAGGCCCCGCGAGATGACGAAGCTGGCCACGCACTGGCCACCATGGTGTCAACCACTACTTGCTGGGGCATGCAGTCAGAGGTCTTCGATGATGGCGAAGAAAGCGTCCTCTTCCTCGAGGGTCAAGTCCCCGATAGCGAACCGACTCGGATCGCCCATTGGCTCCAATTCGCGGGTGATCTCGGTGATCGTGGTTGGGACAGGCACGCTCGGCACTTGGTTTGCTGTGCTGTCGGACATAACCACCTCCGCGAGTCGGCAGGCCCCCAGACTACCCCGCCTAGGGGCCTGATTCGTCACTCCATTTCCACCCTGATTGAACAAGCTGTCCACTGACCGCTGTCAGGGCCGCGAGAGTGACCACGGCCGTGCTGGCCCGATACCTCGGAGGTGGCCCGGGCGGGATCGAGCTGGCCACCAAAGCCAGCCAGGGCCACGCTCAGGGCCTCGGCGGATCCGAGGTGGCCCGCTAGAGCCCGCCAGCGCCACGCTGGATCGAGGTGGCCCACCAGGGTGGCCAGCACCTCGGCGGATCGAGGTGGCCCACGAGGTGGGGCCGAGGGGTCAGGTTTGGCTGCGGGGGAAGCGCTCAGCGCGGCGCTGGCGAGCAAAAAGAGGATGGTCAGGATAACGCCGCCCCATAACTCGACAAAACAAGGCTCCCGCTGCAATCACCACAACCGCCACCAACGGAATTTCGAACCACAGCGGCAGCCGAAGAAGCCATAGACCTAGGGCCGTTCCCACCGATCCAAAGGCCGAAAGAACACCCACGAATACTTCGGGCCGTGTGGTACTCCGCCGTCGCGGATGGTCAGTCTTAGGGGATTGAATCGAAGTCATGCCGCCAGCAGGTGCGCGCAGCCAAGAGCGGCCGTAGCCCGCCATCTCTCAATCATCCGATTCCCCGCCTTTCAAAGCGTCGGCTTGGTTGGGTTGTCGCCGCAAACGGTAGGCCCTGTACTTCGGAAGTGCGTAGTAGTAAGCAGCAAAGGCCACCAAAACGATAGCCATTGCTACCCACCAGCCGAGATACGGCCTCAAGAAAAAAATCTTGATCGCGACGATGGCAGTCCAAACCCTCCACTCTGTCTTTTCTGCTTTTGATCTTTTGGTCTTTGGTGGCCGGGCAGTCTTTGGGGCAAAGCCGTAGGTAGAGGGATCAGAACGTCGCCGCTCCCGCTCCAGCCATTCCCGAGCGACACCTTTAGGGATATCATCGGGAGGGTGTGGTGGGGGGTTGTGATGTTCTATGCCCCCCACCATACATCTTGAATTGGGCAGGGCTACCGCCGATGTGGTGGCCGCTATATCGGCGGCCAGGGCCACGCTCAGCGCCTCGGCGGATCGAGGGGGCCCGACACGTCGGCGGATCGATGTGGATCAGCACCAGGGCCGGACATTGCGCGACCTCGTGGGCACCCTTGCCCCCTTTCGTCCAAGCAGTAATGCTGTTTTTGTCTGCCATCTGATGCATGTTTTGTCCCAGTGCCGTTGGGTTAGAATGAAGCCAACCCCGCCGGGGTGAGTAGCCCCGGCCCGACGGCCCCGACTTCGTCGGGGCTGTTTTTCGTTGGGAAGATCGCCAATCAGAGGTCTTCGATGTTCCTATTTTTCGAGTGAGAGAGCACGTAGCTCGTGAGCGATGGTTTCGACCTCTAGATGCTCGATCGCGATCCTCTCAACGAGGTTGACTGCGGCATCTGCGGAGATGCTGTCTACGGGATGGCCGTTGACCCCCAGGAAGGTTGTGGCAGCTAGCCAGCCAAGCCTCTTGTTTCCATCAACTAGAGGGTGTCCGAGCACGATCGAGTGAAGAAGGGCAGCGGCTTTTTCCCATAGGCCGGGGTAAGCGTCCTCGCCGAAGACAGTGGTCTGTGGTCGGGCAACGGCGGATTCGAGCAATCCGATGTCCCTGATTGGAAGGTTGTCACCCAACAGTCTTCGACCTATTGCCAGCAGGTCGTCCAGCGTGGGGAAATATGTCTCGGCGGTCACTCTCCGAGACGGCGAAGAGTTTCCGCGTGCACTGCCATGTTCCTCTCGGCCTCGGCAAGCCACATGGCGCTGTTCTGCTGCTCGACAAAGGCCTGGACGGCGAGGTTCACGGTTTCGTCCACGGTGCACCCGGCTTGTTGGGCAGCGGACCGCAACGCCGCTTCACAGTCAGGGCTGAGGTCAAGTTCCACGACCATGCGACAACTCTACTGGTAGACCCTTCGTTTCGGCAGGCCCATTTCGCCAGGGGATTTGTCACGGGGCGCGCCTACTGTGGGGGGCATGTTTGATCTGGTGATTCGGGGTGGCACGGTTGTGGACGGGACTGGGGCGGCTCCTGTTGCGGCTGATGTGGCCATTTCTGAGGGGCGCGTCGTAGAGATTGGGCAGGTGGACGGGGCAGCGGCCCGGACGGTGGATGCCGAGGGGCTCGTGGTGGCGCCGGGGTTCATCGATCCTCATACCCACTACGACGCGCAGCTGTTCTGGGACCCGGCGGCCACACCGTCGCCGATGCACGGGGTGACCACTGTGCTGGGGGGTAACTGCGGGTTCTCTCTGGCCCCGGTGAATCCCGACGACGCTCGATACCTGCAAGAGATGATGGCCATGGTGGAGGGGATGCCCCTGCCGGCGCTGGAACAGGGGCTGCCGTGGGACTGGGAGACTTTTGGGGAGTTCCTGGACCGCCTCGACGGACGCACCGCGGTCAACGCGGGCTTTCTGGTTGGCCACTCGGCCTTGCGTCGCTATGTGATGGGGTCCGACGCCGATCAGCCTGCCGACCCCGGCCAACTCGACCAGATGGTGCAGTCCCTCCACGACGGGCTGGCCGCGGGCGGCATGGGGTTCTCCACGTCATTGGCCCACACTCACTGGGACGGCGACAACGAACCCGTGCCCAGCCGGTTCTCTTCCACCGAGGAAGTCCTGGCTTTGGCCGGGGCAGTGTCCGATCACCCCGGTACCTGGCTGGAGTTCATCACCTCCGGATGCCTCAGCATGTTCAGCGACGAGGAGATCCATCTGATGAGCCAGATGTCGGCTCGGGCTCAGCGGCCCTTGAACTGGAACGTGCTGACGGTGAGCGCGGATACCAAAGACCGGACCAACCACCAGCTCGGGGCGGCCGATGCCGCTACTGAGGTTGGTGGGCGCATCGTGGCGTTGTCGATGCCCACCATCGGCGGGTTGAAGCTTTGCTTTGCCACTTATTGTCCGCTGTACAACATGCCGGGGTGGAAGGACACCATGAATCTTCCCCACGACGAGAAGATGGCTGCGCTGGCCGACCCGGTGAAGCGGCGGTGGCTCAACGAGCAGGCGCAATCGGGCAGCGGCGGCTTTTACCACATGGCCCAGTGGGAAAACATGGAGATCGGCACCACTTTCGCCCCGGAAAACGACGGGCTCACCGGCCGGCGGGTGGGCGATATCGCCGCTGAGCGGGGCCAGGAACCGTTCGACACCCTTTGCGACATCGTGCTGGCCGACGACCTGCGTACCGACCTGTGGCCCATCAACGCCGACGATTCCGCCGAGAGCTGGGCCCATCGGACCGAGCACTGGCAGGATCCCCGGGTGATCGTGGGGGGCTCCGACGCTGGCGCCCATCTCGACCGCATGTGCGGCACCCGCTACTTCACCATCATCTTGGGCGACATCGTGCGCAATCGGGGACTGCTTCCGCTAGAGGAGGCAATACGGCTGATGACCGACGTGCCCGCCCGTCTGTTCGGGTTGAAGGACCGGGGTCGGGTATCTGAAGGCTGGCACGCCGATCTGGTGGTATTCGATCCGGCCACGGTGGCCTCCGATCCCATCGAGGCCCGCACCGACCTTCCTGGCGACTGCATGCGCCTGTTCGCCGGTGCCCAAGGCATTCACCGCGTGCTAGTTGGCGGTGTCGAGATAGTGGTCGACGGACAGGTGACCGGGGCCACTCCGGGAACCGTCCTCCGCTCTGGTCGGGACACCGAGACCGTCTTGCCCTAACCCCGCCTCCCCGCCCCCGACCGCGCGGGGGTATGCGCAGCCGGGGGCGGAGGCTTGGGGTGGGGTCAGGCGGCGAAGTGTTCGTCGTGGTCGCGGTAGTGCTCGGCCAGACCGGTCAGTGCGGGATGGCGCAGCTCTGATGGGCGAAACCGAACCGCCTCGCCGATGCGATAGGCAGGCACGATGCCATCGTTGATGCCGCGCAGCAAGCCAGCTTGGTCGATACCTAGCATCTGGCAGGCCACCGCTGGGTCCACCAGGTGTTCCACAGTTTGATTCATGAGTTAGCTCCCTTCTCTAGTCCGCCTGAGCCGCAGTCTGCGGCACCGACGGGTTTGGAGCGGGCATTCTCGCGATTCAAGTTGTCAAACAATTCCCACCTTGGGGGTTGGCAGGTGGGGTATTGCCGCATGTAATTTACCGATTCAATAAAGCCAACCTGTGGATAACTCAATCCATGCCTGTGACCTGGGCTTTTGAGGGCGGATCTGAACCGGGACAAGAACTCCTCGGCAGTAAATTAAGATGTTGAAATTTATAGAAATTTCGCGAAATAGGTAGATTTAGCACAGAACACGTCGCGCCTTGTCGGCGCTGTGGGCCGTCCCGAAGCCCCTGATGCGCTGCCGATGAGATATAGCCCGAACTTCATCCCCCGTAGCCGGTCACGCTCCGAGCACCCCTAGCCTGGCAGCGCCATGCCTGCCCCGCCTGCCCTCGGTGACTTCATGCCCGATGTGGGCGATCCCGACGAGCTGTTGGGCGCCTTTTGCGATTGGGCGGAGGCGGCGGGGTTGGAGCTGTACCCCCATCAGGAGGAGGCGGTGCTGCGGTTGCTGGCGGGCGACAACGTGGTGTTGGCCACGCCGACCGGGTCGGGCAAGTCGCTGGTGGCATTGGCCGGGGCGTTCGCGGCGCTGGCCCAGGGGCGCCGGGTGGTGTACACCGCGCCGATTAAGGCCCTGGTCAGCGAGAAGTTCTTTGAACTGGTGGCCGCGTTCGGCGCCGAGCGGGTGGGGATGGTCACCGGCGACGCCACCGTGAACGGGAACGCCCCGGTTATCGCCTGCACCGCCGAGATACTGGCCCAGCGGGCATTGCGGTCGGGTTGCGACACCGAAGCCGATCTGGTGGTGATGGACGAGTTCCACTACTACGGCGACCGGGACAGGGGCTGGGCCTGGCAGGTGCCGCTGCTGGAGCTGAGCCGCCCCCAGTTTCTGCTGATGTCGGCCACTCTGGGCGACACCACCGCCCTGCGCCGCGATCTGAGCGAGCGCAATGGACGGCCCACCGCGCTGGTGGCCTCCGCTCAGCGGCCGGTGCCGCTGGATGTGGAGTACCGGGAGACGGCGCTTCACGTGTCCATTGCCGAGTTGCTGGCCGCCGACAAGGCACCGGTGTACATCGTCCACTTCACCCAGCGGGAGGCCACCGCCCAGGCCCAGAGCCTCACCAGCCTTGACGTGTTGGATCCCCATGCCAAGGCGGACGTGAAGGAGGCGATCGGCGGGTTCCGATTCGACACCCCGTTCGGCAAGGACCTGCGCCGTTTCGTACTCGCCGGAGTGGGGGTGCACCATGCCGGGCTGCTGCCCAAGTATCGGCTGCTGGTGGAGAAGCTGGCCCAACAGGGTCATCTGAAGCTGATCTGCGGCACCGACACCCTGGGCGTGGGGGTGAACGTACCCATCCGCACTGTGCTGTTTACCCGCCTCTACAAGTACGACGGGCGCCGCACCCGGGTGCTGTCGGTGCGGGACTTCCAGCAGATTGCCGGCCGGGCCGGCCGCCGGGGGTTCGACGAGGAGGGCAGCGTGTGGGTGCAGGCCCCCGAGCACGTGATCGAGAACCGCCGGGCCGAGGCCAAGGCGGCATCCGATCCGGTAAAGCGCCGCAAGCTGAAAAAGAAGAAGCCGCCCGATCACAACTACGCCCACTACGACGGCGACACTCTCAACCGTCTGTGGCATGGCCAACCTGAGACCCTGGAGTCGAGCTTCGCGGTAACCCACTCCATGATGCTCAACGTGCTCGACCGGCCCGGCGACGGCTGCGCGGCCATAAAGCGCCTTTTGACCGACAACCACGAGCCCCGCACCCGCCAGCGGGTCCACATCCGTCGGGCAGTGGGCGTGTTCCGGTCGCTGATCGATGCCGAGATCGTGGAAGTGCTGGATGCTCCCGATGGGCAGGGGCGCCCGGTACGGGTGAACCTTGACCTGCAAGACGAGTTCCGGCTCAATCAGCCGCTCGGGTTGTTCGCGGTGGAGGCGCTGGACGCGCTCGACATGGAGGTGCCCGACTATCACTTCCAGGCTCTCAGCGTTGTCGAGTCAGTGCTCGAAGATCCCACAGTCGTGCTGCTCGCCCAGCGGGACAAGGCCCGCGACGACCTGATGGCCCAGCTCAAGGCCGAGCGGGTGCCCTATGAAGAGCGCTTGGAGCGGCTGTCAGAGGTCACCTGGCCCCGCCCCGAGGCCGAGTTCATCGATCCCGCTTTCGCCGTTTTCGCCCGCTACCACCCGTGGGTGGGCCGCGACCGTCCCAGCCCTAAGTCTGTTGCCCGCGACCTCATGGAGGTCGGCGACACCTTCAACCAGTATGTCTCCCGCTATGGGATCAAACGCTCCGAGGGCGCGCTACTGCGCTACCTGTCCGACTGCTATAAAGCCATGGTCCAAACCATCCCCACCGCTGCCGTCAACGACGCCCTCGACAGCCTCACCGCCGAGCTCCGCGACCTGGTGCGCTCCACCGACTCCAGCCTCCTCGACGAGTGGGAAAGCCTGCGCGAAGAATGAGCGGTCGCCCGAAGGCTGGTCGAGTGCCGACGGTGCGCGGCTACCGAAGCGGAACGATCTCCAAGCGGCCGGTCCGGTCCGCCCAGGCTCGTATCCGGCGGTCGGCGGTGGCCAAGGGGAGATTCTCACACAGCGCGGAGGCCACGATCATCTGGTCCATCGGATCGTCGTGGAAGCCGCTGTCAGCGAGTTCGATGCCGTCGATGAGGATGTCGCCCGTGAGTGGAATCTCGCGCAGCCCGCTGCGAAGCAGGTCTTGTCTAAGCCCGGCAATCGGAGGCAGCGCGACCGCCGGGTTGCTCTTGCGGCGAGCGTGTCTCATCTCCCAGAACGTGATCGCCGACACCGCTGCATCGCCAGCGGCGACCCGGGCGTCGATCTCTGCTTGCACCTCAGAACTGACTTTGGAAGCGTCGCCGATGATGCTCCATAGCAGAGCGTTGGTGTCGAGTATCATTCGATGTCGTCTGTCCCGGCGTTGTCTATGATGCTGGCCCACTCTGCGGCGGTGAAGGCCTTGGGAAGGCCCTCGTCGGGGATCCGAACCCTGTCTTTGTAGCGACCGCAGATGCCGGGAGCTTCCGATGCGACCGGCATCAAGATCGACACGGGCCGGCCCCGCTTGGTGATGAGGATCGACTCACCGGTCTGATCCACCTCATCCATGAGCTGGAGGCATTTGGTTTTGAACTCGCCCGCAGGAACAACCCGTGCAGCATTTGTCGGTATCACGGCCATCAGGCTAGCAGTATCGACCATAGACGGCGACTATGGTCGAATAGGATCGTCTTCGGGACTAGTGCTTCAGTGGCTCTCAATAGCCCATGGTGAGAGGAGGATGTGCTCCTCTCCATAGGCTTGACCCTGGTTGTACTGCTCGATTGCCTCGTAGACATTGGCTGGCATGTCCTTGTGGCCGTTCACCCAGGCTTTGCGGAGATACCGATGGGCAGCTTTCGTTGCAGAGGTCTCGTCGTGGAACAAGTGAAGGTTGGCACCATCACGTACGCCCCGCTCGATCAGAAGGACCCAGACGCGGTGGTGATCATCAGCGGCGGTGGTCATACGGCTCAATTGTGCCTTAGCCCGCCGCTGGGATGGTGGCACACTGTAGCGGTGATCGCCGATCGGATTGTGTGTGTGGACTGCGGGGGGCAGTGCCACCGGATCACGCATTGGCCGGCGGACGACCCGCCTTTGCCGGGCGACTCGGTGGCCTACCGATGCTCGGACTGCGGTGATCGCTGGGACATGGTGCTGGACCGAGAGGATTTCGAAGACTGATCGTCTTGGTTGCCTCGTCACTGGCGATTCGTATGATCTAGTGTCAAGTTCGGTTACACTTTTGGTTATAGGGAGATACATGCTAGGCAGCACGCCTCCATTCCCCAATCCGCCTCTGGTCTTGACCGTGCTGGAGATCCGCTATCCCGAGATTGCAGACGGGCTGGGAGACAGTGAGCGGGTGGGCCTCAAGAACGCACTGAACGAGTATCTGCCCCTGATGGAGTCCCAGATCGAGGAGCAGTTTGCGGTGGCGGTCGGGGTATCGGCCCCAGCGTCAGTTCAGAGCAGGTTGTACCCGCGGTTCGGCACTCGGGATCGGACCACAGCCCTGCTGGTCAAACAGGATGCCCTCGTTTTGGAGACTACGGCCTATGCGGGCTGGGAGGAGCACTTCCGTCCCCTCGTGAGCGAAGTGGTTGTCGCGCTGGAGCAGGTGAGCAGACCTGACGGTGTGCTGAGAGTTGGACTTCGCTATATCGACGAGATCCGGGTTCCCGGCATCGAGTTAGCGCCAGGTGATTGGCGGGGCTACATCGACAAGCATCTGTTGGCAGGGGCTGCTCCCGAATTCATTCCCGAACACATGCGGCCATCCGTTTGGCAGGGAGTCGCGCAGTATCAGACGACGGCCGGCTCGACGCTGGCCGTCCGTTACGGCCCACAAGAGGGCTACGCAGTGGATCCCCGGAGTCTGACACGCCGCAAGAACCCGCCTCGTTCGGGGCTTTTCTTTCTGCTGGACTCAGATTCATACTGGCTGGGGGAGGAGGAAGTGCCGGAGTTCAACGCAGACTGGCTTCTTGAGCGTTGCGATCTGCTGCACGCGCCTGTTCGAGAGTTTTTTAAGATCGCAGTTACCGACAAGCTGTGTGATGAGGTGTTTAGCCGACTAGAGGGGGATGAGCAATGGGAAAAGCTGACTTGATCGGGCAGTCACCGACTGGTGCTTCGATCGGCCGCCACTGGGACATCGATCCTCCTACTCGAACGATCAGCGATGTGGTCGAAGAGGCTGGCCATTTGAGGAACCGGACGAAGCTGTTGGCCGATGACACGAGTCAACTTCGTTTGTCTGTAGATGTGCTGCATTCTGATGCATTGGCGGTCGAGTTACAGGCTTCAGCCAATCAGCGGGCCAGGGAGGATCTGACCGGGCTGCTTCAGGAACTGAACGGGTTGGGGTTCTCGTGGCGGGCGATTGCCCGTATCGCCCAAGTATCGGTTCCCGCTTTGCGAAAGTGGCGCATGGGCTCGCCTGCTACCGGCGAGAACCGCAGGCGGGTGGCCCAGATGGTGGCCCTCTGCCAAATGGCCAGCGACAAGTATCTGATTGAGGACGTTGCTGGTTGGCTGGAAACGCCTTTGCACTCTGACGCACCGATCACCGGGTTGGATCTGCTAGCTGGAGATCGTTCAGACCTTGTGCTGCGGGTGGCCTGTAACCGTGGGGAGAACCCTGCGCAAGCATTAGATGAGTTCGATCCAGGATGGCGAGATCGCTATGCGTCAGCAGTCGAGGTTTTTGCCGCGCCTGATGGCTTGCCAGGAGTGCGGCTCGTCGACAAAGAGGGCTGAAGGAGCGAGTTGTCACAGGAGGAACTCGAGTGCCCAGCCTCAGCCTCAGACCTCTACCTCGCAGCATCGCCGGACGAGGTAGAGGCTGCCCGCCCGATATTGACTGGGGATGTCTTCTCTGGTGTGACTGTGCCGGGGTTGGATGGCAGTGGCCTTGCTATTGTGCTCACCCATCCTTGCTCAATGAGGGCAGACGGGGTGAATCTGGCCAAGCGACTGTTTATGGCCAGGGTCTTACCAAGCGAGGAAGTTCCCATCAGTAAGTGGCAGACAGGCCACTTCAAAGTCATGCCCCTACCGGAGTTATTGGGCGAGCATTACTCCGCGCGCTTCGAAGAGATGGGACTGGTGGAATCGGCGAGTCTGCTAACTGCTGAGCGGGTGGCGTGTATGACACCGTATGGGGTCAACCTTCTACAACAGCGATTCATCTGGTACCTCACGAGGTTTCTCGTGCCCACGCATCGGCTGGGGGAAGCAACTGGCGCTGTATTTGAGGAGGCAGATCTGCAAGAGGAATGGGTTGTAGCCACAACGGAACGAGGTGAGGACGTTGCTGAATCGGCGCGAGCGTTCCACAAGTGGGTGCGCTCAATAGACGACTTGGGAGTGAGTCGGCAAAAGCAGCTTGAAGATCCGCAGCGGCGGGCCGGGTTGCGGCGGCAGATGAGGAGTCATCTGCGGGACTAGGGCATTAGCGATGCGACCCAGGTGTCGATGCGGGCGGCGTGGGTTTTGGCCATCTCAGTTGGTAGGGCCATAAAACCGTGGGGGGATTCGGGGTAGACGGCCAAATCCACGGGTGACTCAGCGGCGGCCATCCGAACGGCGAAGAACAGCGAGTCGTCGGCCAAGTGATCATTGGTGCCCACCGACACCAGGCAAGGGGGAAGCCCAGAGAGGTCGGCGAACAGGGGTGACACGTCGGGGTCGCGCTTATCGGCTTCGGCCATGTCGGGAATGAACGCCTCGAGCATCATCTGCATTGCCTCAGGGCTCAACACGTCGGGTTGGCCGCCGTTGCCGAAGATTGACGGGGTGCCCCGCAGGTCGTACCAGCCGAACACCAGGTTGGCCCCCAATACCCGTTCGATGGCGCCGAGGCGGTCTCGCACCCTCAGCAGCGTGGCCGCGGCCAGATGCCCGCCAGCGGACTCGCCTCCGATGAACATCTCGTTGGTGCCCCAGCGCTCGGGGCCGTGCTCCAGCATCCAGGCCGCGGCCGCCTCGCAGTCGTCCGGCCCGGCGGGGTAGGGGTGCTCGGGGGCCAGCCGATAATCCACCGACAAGACGGCCAGCCCATGGGCATTGGCCATGTGCTCATTGCCCAAATCGGACATATGGGGGCGGCCCAGGATCCAGCCGCCACCGTGGATGTGCAGGAACATAGCCCGGGGCTCGTCGGGCACGAACAGCCGCACTGGGATGTCGCCAGCCGGTCCCGGAATGGTGGCCTCGACCGCCATTGGAGATGGCTCGGGCTCCATGGCCAACATGTTCTGGCGCAGCAATTGGGCTCGAGCCACCGGGTTGTCGGGGAGGTCGGCCTCGGCGTCGCCTGTGGAGGGAAGGTACTCCAACAATGCCTGGGCTTCGGGGCGGTATCCGTCGATCGTGTCGTTCCAAAGCCTCATCGGCATCTCCCGTCTCGTCTCGTGCCACAGAGGAGGGCGGTACTACGTTGCCCCTTTTGTGGGCCACGATGCCATTTTCTACCTGGACGGCGACACCGTCGTCCCGACCATCAACGCGCAGGGACCGTGGGACCTCGGTGCTCAGCACGGTGGCGCAGTGGCAGGGGTGTTGGCCCGGGCCGTAGAGCAGGTGCCCACCCCGGTACCCATGCGAGTGGCCCGCTTCACCCTGGACATGTTGCGACGGGTGCCGGTGAAGCCGCTGGCCGTCTCCACCGAGGTGCTCCGCACCGGCAAGCGGATCCAGACCACGCGAGCCAACCTCTATGACGGAGATCAGCTGGTAGCTTCCGCAGTGGCGGTTTCGGTGCGCACCGGTGCTGAGATCGAAGTCTTTCCCGATCGACAACCCGACGCTCCGCTGCCCCCTCCGCCGGGCAGCGCCGAGAAGCCCTTGGCATTCAACCCCCGGGAGTCGATGCCCGAGGGCTTTCCCCATGTCGTGGAGTTCGACCGGGTGGACGGCAGTTTCCGCGGAGGCACCCCCAGCAAGACTTGGGTTCGCCTGTTGGTACCGTTCATGCGGGGCGAGGAGACATCGCCGTTGGTCAACCTGATGGCCATGTCCGATTTCACAAGTGGATTGGGTTCTTTCCTGCCCTTCGACCAGTACGTGTCCATCAACACTGACCTGAGCATCCACGTACTTCGCTATCCCACAAGCAGTCGCATCTGCATCGACGCCGAGACTTGGGCCGACGCCGACGGTATTGGTCAATCGCGAGCCCGGCTCTACGACGAGTCTGGCCTGTGCGCCCTCAGCAACGCCTCGCTGTTTATCGAGTCCCGCAGCCGCTACTGAACGGGCATTGTTGGATAAGTCAGGGGCCGCCGAGGGCGGCGATGTCGTCGAAGCCGACCACCTGGCCGCTCCAGTCGTCGGGTTGGCGGATCATCCAGTCGGCGCATTCCGCGGTGTATTCGGGGGTCTTCAGGGTCTCTAGCCCAGCGCCACCGGTGGCGATCTCCGGACCCTGGGTGTTGTAGACGTGCCACCACCCCTCGGTGGAAACGATGGTGTCCACCCGCAGAACGTTGAAGGCCACGCCCCGGCCTCCTAGCTCAAGGTGCAAGGAGGCATTCCACCGCTCCATAGCCTGCTTCGAGGTGGAGTACAGCGCCAGATTGGGGCTGATGGCAGTGGCCGACCCCGAGCTCACGCTGAGCACCCGGCCTGAGCCCCGCTCCAGCATCCCGGGTACGAAGCCCTGGCAGAGTTGCATCGGCCCCACCACCTGCACTCGAAACGCCCGCTCCCAGCGCGACCAGGGCACGTCGATTATCGGGCCGTTGGAGGTGTAGCCCGCGTTGTTCACCAGGATGTCGCAGCCCCCGTACCACTCCATGGTGCGGTCAACGATGCGAGCAGTGTCGTCGGGCGAGGTCAGGTTGGCCTGCACGCTGCGGGCCTCGATCCCCTCGGCCCCCAGCGCGGCCACCACTTCGGGCAGCGATCCCGGCAGCAAGGCTTCGGGATCGTCGGAACCGGTGCGCCCCACCACCACCAGCCGGGCTCCGGCCCGGCCCAACAAGAAGGCGATCTGGCGGCCGATGCCCCGGGTGGCTCCAGTGACTACGGCCACGGAACCTTCGACAGAAAACGACATGCCTGGACCCTAGTGGTGGGATGCGGCTCCGCCGACCGACGCCATAGCCGCGCCGACAATTCCGGCGTTGTTCCGCATTTTGGCGACGACCACCTCCGTGCCAATGTCCAGCAGCGGGCCCCATTTGTCGAAGTCCTTGCTGATACCGCCGCCGAGTATGAACAGGCCAGGCGAGATGATCTTCTCAAGATGTTCCAAGTATTCCTGCACTCGACCCACCCATGTTCGCCAGTCCAAGTCATCCCGCTGGCGGACCCTGGCTGCCGTGTACATTTCCACGTCGTCGACATGGCCAGCGAGATAGAGGTGGCCGAACTCGGTGTTGGGCACCAGGCTCCCGTTCACGAATACCGAGCTGCCGATTCCCGTGCCAAAAGCGGTAAAGCACACAGTCCCCGAGCGGCCCACTCCGGCACCGTGGGTCATTTCGGCGATTCCCGCGGCGTCGGCGTCGTTGATAATCGTCACTGGGGCGCTGATCCGGTCGCTCATCGTCTTGGCGATATCGACGCCGGCCCATGAATCGTCCAAATGAGCCACCCACTTGACGGTGCCCCCGGTAATGGGCGCGGGAAAGGCGCAGCCCACTGGTCCATCCCACCCGAACGATGTCACCAGGTCAGCCACCACATCGGCCACCTTGTCGGGAGTGCCTGGTTTGGGAGTGGGGATCCGGTAGCGCTTCCCGAGGAGATCGCCGGAGTCCACGTCCACCGGCGCGGCCTTCATGCCGCTTCCCCCTATGTCGATGCCGAATGCTGCGCTCATTGCCGTCACCGGTTTCCCGCCTGACGAAAGTACCAGCGACCCTCCTCAGCAGGGGAGTCGAGCGCGGGTTGCGCGAAGCTGGAGAGAACGGAGCTGAGGGTTGGGACACACCTGAAGCTGATCGCTGAGACGGAGGAATAGCAATGGCTGGCATGCTTGCTGGACGGGTGGCGCTGGTGTCGGGAATCGGCCCAGGCCTGGGCATTGAGATCGCCCGACTGTTCGCCCGGGAGGGGGCCGACATCGTGTTGGGCGCCCGCCGTACAGAGTTGATGGAGTCGCTGGCTGCCGAGATCGAGGCGATGGACCGCCACACGGTGTGGCAGTCGACCGACATCACTGATGCCGCCCAGTGCCAGGCGCTGGTCGACGCCGCAGTGGAGAAGCTGGGGCGGTTGGACATCTGCGTGAACAACGCCTTCAACGACGGCTTTCCCGTCGTCAACGTGGAGGACGCCGACTTGGACCGCTGGCGGAACGTGTTCGACGTGAACTTCTTCGGATCGCTGAACATGACCCGGGCCTGCATTCCCGCCCTTAAGTCATCCGAGGCCGGGCGCGTCATCTTTGTCAACACCATGTCCACCCGCATCCGGCAGGCGGGGTGGGGGGCCTACAGCAGTTCCAAGTCCGCGTTGGAGAACATCACCAAGATCCTGGCCAAGGAGCTGGGGCCCGATGGAATCCGGGTGAACAGCGTTCTGCCCGGCTACATCTTCGCCGACGCGGTCCGCAATTTCCTTCAGTCCCAGGCCGACGCCCGAGGCGTGGACTACCAGGAGGTCTACGACGAGACCGCCAGCGAGACCGCTCTGAAGTACCTACCCGATGCCAACGAGATCGCCGGGTCGGTCTTGTTCCTGGCTTCTGATCTGGCGCTGCCCATAACCGGGGCTTCTCTGGACGTGAATGCCGGGCACTGGATCGGCGGCGCATGACCGGCCAGCACATAGCTGGGGCCGCATGAGCGACGGCACCCCCGCAGGAGTCGCCATCGCCGAGGTGCTGGCCGACGCCGGTATAACCCACGTATTCGGCGTGCCGGGGGGCTACTCCATAAAGGTGTTCGACGGGCTGCGCGCGGTGGCCGACCGGGTGCAGAGCGTGAGAGCGGCCCACGAGCACCAGGCGTCGGTCATGGCCGACATGTATGGCCGGCTCACCGGGCGACCCGGCGTGTTTACCGGCCAGGGGCCGTTCGCGGCTTCCTCCGGTGGGTTCGGACTCATGGAGGGGTACCTGTCGGGCACGCCCATGCTGGTGCTCACCGAGATGACCGACCACGGCATCCCCCAGCATGCCCCCACTCAGGGCACCACCGGCGATTACGGCTCGGTGGACCTGCCCCGCATCCTGTCGGGGATGACCAAGTACATGAGCGTGGCCACCACCCCCAACGAGGCGGTGCACGCAGTGGAACTGGCCATCCACCACGCCACTTCGGGTCGCCCCGGCCCCACCGCGGTGCTGTTTCGCCTTGACGCCATATTCCGGCGCGCCGACGATGCCCGCCATCCCCGCCTCTACCGTCGGTCCCGGGTCGCTTCGGCCGCCTTGCCCCGGCCCGACGCTTCGGCGGTGGCTGACCTGGCTGACCTTTTGGCCACAACCAAGCGACCGGTAATCGTGGCCGGCAACGGCATCCACCAGGCTAAGGCCTACGACCAGTTGGACGCCCTGGCCCGGAGGGCCGCGGTACCAGTGGTCACAACCGCCAAGGCCCGCGGGGTTATCACTGATGACCATCCATGGGCGGGAGGGCCGCTAAGCCCGTTCGGCTGGCAGGGGGCATTCGAGCTGTTAGCCCGAGCCGACGCCGTGGTGGTGCTGGGATCCCGCCTCAACCCCCACGACACCCTGGTGGAGTCGCCCACCTGGCTAGACGCTGACCGTCAGCGCATTGTCCAGGTGGACATCGAGGCCGCCAACTTGGGGGTGAGCTTCCCGGTCGAGTTGGGCGTGCACGCTGATTTGGGCGCGTTGCTGTCCGAGCTGGTGCCCGCGGTGGGCGTTGACGAGGACTTGGCCGCCGACCGGTGGGCCGATCTGGCCGACATCAAGTCGAGGTCCGAAGATCCTCCGGTGCTGCACGAGTCGGCCAGCCCGGTGCCACCCCAGCGGGTGATGCAGGTGCTCAACGATGTGTGGCCGTCCGATGGCCGTATCACCCTGGATGCCGGCAATAACCGAATCTTCGCCTACCACTATCTCAAGGCCCGAACCCCCGGACGACTGCACCTGCCCGGCGGGCATCTAGGCATGGGCTGGGGACCGCCCGCGGCGCTGGCTGCGGCCATGGTCCACCGCGGCGAGCGGGTGTTGTCGATCAGCGGTGACGGCGGTTTCCTGATGTCGCTGCACAACCTGGCCACCGCGGTCGAGCACAGTCTGCCGGTGACGTTCTTGGTGCTCAACAACCAGATGCTGGGCAACGTCTACGACTTCCAAGGGCCGGACCGCCGTACTGCGGTGGACATCGACGACCACGACTTTGCCGCAGTGGCCCGAGCCTTTCACATGGACGGCCACCGGGTGGACGACGACGCTGCACTGGCCGACGCCCTGGCCTCGTCGCTCGCCAGCGACGGCCCCGCGCTCATTGAAGTATCCACCGATCCCGACCAGTCGTCCGATCTGGTACGAGTACGCGACTCCCGCTCGCCGTGAGCACCACCCTCGAAGCTGAGATCAGCCCGGGAATGAGCACCGCTGACGCGGTGGGGCTGGCCCAGCTTGTGGAGGACGCCGGCTTCTCCCGGCTGGGCATCTCCGATGTGGTGTATTGGCCCGACTGCTTCATGCTCCAGGCTCTGTGCGCTCAAGCCACCCGCCGGATCGCAGTGGGGGCCATGGTGACCAACCCCTATACCCGCCATCCGGTGGTGCTGGCCGGTGCCCTGGCCACATTGGATGACATCGCCCCCAGCCGGGCGTTCTGCGGGTTGGGGGTAGGGGCAGGGCTGGAGCCGTTGGGGATCGACTACCCCAAGCCGGTGGCTGCCCTTCGCCAAGCAGTGGCCGACATCCGCACCCTGTTGGATGGGGGAGAGGTCGGAGGTGAGCGGCTGGTACGCCCCGCCGCCCATCCGGTGTCCATTTCCATCGGCACCCGCAGTCCCCAGGTGATGCGCCTAGCCGGCGAGGTGGCCGACATCGCCCTAGTCGGAGGTCGCTTTCTTTCCGCTGATCTGGCTGACACTTACCGGGTGTGGCTGGCTGAAGGTGCGGCTGGAGCCGGTCGCACCCTGGACGACTTCGAGATCGCCCCCCGCCTCACGCTGTGCTGCTCACCCGACGGCGACCTGGCTCGGCGCAGCGTCAAGCGCTACGCCGCTCACTATCTGACGATCATCCGCCCGCCCGAGCTAGATGTGGCCTCCGACCGCATGACCGCCATTGAGGCTGCGTTGGCCCGCAGCCGGGGTTGGTACTTTGACCACAACCGATTCGACGACCCCGCGCTCGACGATCTGATCGACGACCGTCTGGTGCAGGCTTTCACCATCGTCGGCACCCCGGACGAGTGTGCTGATCAGCTTGGTGGGGTATTGGACATGGGGTTCGCCAGCGCCAGTCTCAATTTGGCGGCCACGGCCCGTTCCAGTGCGGCTGAGGGTTTGGCCGAGACCATCACCAGCTTCGCCCCGGTGATGGCCTCGATCAGCCACCGATCAGCCGGCTAGAGGCCTGACGGTAGAAGCCCAGGGCAACGCCGCATGGGTGCAGGTCACCCACCAGTGCGGCGAAGGGCAGCGACGCCCCGGTAAATGCAGTGTCGTTCCAGAACGGGTCGCCTGGATCAACTGGCCCCCATGGCCCCACATACAGATAGGGCTCGGGATGGGCTGCGTCTCCGGGCGACGCCCCGTAGGTTGCCCGGGTGATTCGCTCGGACTGGGCATCTCCGATCTCCACCGCAACGTCGAAGTGGCCCGGCCACAGCTGCACCCGACTGGGATCGGGTGCGCCCGGGGTGCAGCGCAGTTCCTCCAGCACCGCGGTGGCCATTCCGAACCAGTCGTTGATGAATGCCACCAGTTCCTCGTCCACCGTCAGCGGGCGGTCGAGATCCCCTAGTGCCACGGTGTCATGCTCGGCTTGGTCGCTGGTGGCTTCGACGCCCAGGAACTTGGCTGCCTGTCCCAACGTGGTGATCGCCTCGGCATCCACCTTGTCCCTGTTTTGCACTACCAGGAGGCTGCCCTCCACCCGAACCTGAGTGTCAGGGCCGAAGAAAGGAGTGCCGAAACCGCCCAGTGTCCAGCGCAGGCCGAACTTCCCGTTGGCTTCTTTGCGGGTGTTGGACACCACCCCATAAGCCAGCCGGTGCAGATCGTCCCGCCGCACTTGATAGTGATCGGGCACCGATGGCAGAGGACGGTAGTTCGCCAGCCACCGGGGCTGGCAGAAGTCGGCCACCGTCTCGTCTGCCGCGGCAAGGTCAGCCCAGCGAAGATCGCCAGCGCTGGTCGGGGTCACCACGCGACTACGCGCCTCTTCGTCGTTGCCAACCGCAGCGGGGTCATCGGCAAACCATGGACCGAAGTGGACGGCGGGCGGAGACGGCTCCAGCACCCTGGTGGAAAGGCCGTCGCCCACGATGGCATCGGCCTCAGCTTGTGGATTTCGGTATCGGGGTGCCATGGTGCCTAACTGAAATTTATCGGCGAATAGCAGCAATCACACCGCTACTTGAACAGTCGGTAGTGTCTCGCCGACGACCACGACGAGGAGGACATTCTCATGGGAAGACTGGACGGCAAAGTGGCCCTGGTAACCGGAGGCGGCGGAGGGCTGGGAACGGCCATCAGCGTCTTGTTCGCCAGCGAGGGGGCCAAGGTAGTGGTGCAAGACCTGAATGAAGCCGCTGCCGCGGCCACCGCTGATCAGGTGATCGCCGGCGGAGGCGAGGCCATGAGCGCGGCCTGCGACGTGTCCGACAGCAAGGCCATTGAGGCCATGTTCGCCGACATTGATGCCCGCTTCGGACCGGTCACCGTGCTGGTGAACAACGCTGGAGTGGACAGCACCCCTGGCGACGGCTCTGGGGAGGGCAACACCGGCGGCGACCGGCAGATCGTGGATATGAGCGACGACGGCTGGCAGCGGATGCTCGACATCCATCTCAACGGCGCGTTCTACTGCACCCGGGCCATGTTGTCCCGGATCATCGACACCGATCTGAAGGGTTCGGTGGTCTGCATGTCGTCGATTGCCGGCCTGGCCGGTTGGGGGCCAGTGCATTACGCCACCGCCAAAGCCGGGCTCTTGGGGTTCATGCGGGCGATGGCCCGGTTCTGCGCACCACACGGCATTCGGGCCAACGCGGTATGCCCCGGCGTGATCGACACCCCGATGGTGGCCGGGGTGGACACCGCCATGATCGAGGGCCTCAAGATGATCACCCCCGCAGGCCGCATCGGCGTACCCAACGACATCGCCTATGCCGCCCTCTACCTCGCCTCCGACGAGAGCGACTTCGTCACCGGTGAAACCATCACCCCCAACGGAGGCCTAGTCATCGGCTGACCGTGCTGCGATCGGTGAGATCAGTCCTCGGGCAGGGGGACTTCCAGGGCGCCCATTTCGACGAGGCGGTCGACTTCGGCGGGGTCCATGTTGAGTTCTTCGGTGCAGATTTGGCGGGTGTGCTCGCCGAGCAGGGGGGCGGCGTGGACTGGGGGCGTGGGCATTTCGCTGCCGTAGAAGCAGGGGCCCTCCAGCACCAGGTTGCCGGCACCGGGTTGGAAGACCTCCAGCGGGAAGCCTCGTTGGGTGAGTTGGGGGTTAGTCATGTGGTCGAGTGCGGTGAGCATGGCCGCGCCGGGGACGCCGACCGCTTGGCAGGCGTCTTGGACTTCCTGTGGTGAGAGGTCGGCCGTCCACTGGGCCACTCCGGCGTTGACTGCCTCTAGGGCGCCCATCCGGCCCTCGGCGGTGCCATAAGCGGGGTGATCGGCCCAGGACGGATTGCCCATGGCCTGCTTGAGCGCGTTCCAGTCGGCGTCGTCGCGCACACACACCACGCACCACTGCTGATCGCCGGCGCACTGGAACACTCCCCAAGGGGCGCCCTGGTCGGAGTCGTTGCCCACCGGCTGCACCGAACCAGGGCTCAGCGACTCGGCCATGAACAGATCGCCGAGCGTGTTGACCAAAGCCTCGGCCTGGCTGATCTCGGCGTGGGCCCCTTCTCCGTCCCGGTGCTCTCGGCTCAACAGTCCGGCCAGCGCGCCCAAGGCGCACAGCCGACCGGCCAGGTGATCGGGGTGAATGGCGTTGGATCCCGGCGGCGGGTCGCCGTCGGTGAAGTTCCACAGGTATTTGATGCCCCCCACCGTCTGGATGGTGGGTCCGTAGCCGATCCAGTCGGCGTAGGCCCCGGTCGAGCCCATGAGCTGGCTGCTCGCCATGCACACGCCGGGGTTGATCTCTTTCAGCGTCTCATAGCCCACCCCCATGGCATCCATGGTGCCGGTGGAGTTGTTCTCGATCACTATGTCGGCCGTCTTGACCAGTTCCTTCAACACGGCCAGGCCCTCGGGGATCTTGGAGTTGACCCCGAAGCTGCGCTTGGTGCGGCTCGACGAGGCGAATGACGCTGTCATCTCCGTGCCGATCACCAGTCGCATGAAGTCTGGATATGTGCGGGTCTCGATCTTGATGACGTCGGCGCCGTACTCGGCCAGCATCCGCCCGCCTTCTACACCCACACCGCCGTGGCCGAAGTCCAGCACCCGCACCCCGGCCAACGGCTGGGCCAGCTCCTCGGCGGCGGGGACCGGTCCTCGGGGTCCGGTACCAGCCGCTTCGGCGGCCACCTCGACGTTGTGCTCGCCCACCGACGGCGCCCCGAACCGGAACCCTTGTCGCTGCCGGTTGATCTCCATGAATCCCGCTGCAGTGGCTGCCTCCACACCGGGGGCCACCTCCATCGGCGCAAACGTCGTCCGGGACACGTAGTGCTCGTTCACCAGGATGTCTGAAGGCTTCAGCATGGGGGTGACCACCACACCCCGGCGCTGGGCTTCGGCGGCGGCCTCCTCCATCATCATGGGAGCAAAGTGGTCGGCGATCACCGGGTTGAGCACGTCGCCGTTCATAATCCGGGTGATGGTCTGGCTCCACATCTCATCGGCGAAGGCTTCGGGGCGACCCATCCACTCCCACATGGCGAACCACTGGCGGGGGCTGAGGATCACCATGGTGATGAAGCCGTCGGCCGTCTCGAACAACGGATACACCACGGTGGTGCCTGAGCGGACGATGGGTGGGTCGATACCGGCATCCAAAGTCGGCTGCATGTTGGCCAACTGCCAGGTGTTGAGGTGGATGGCCGCCTCCAGCACGGAGAAGTCGAGGTGCTGGCCCCGACCGGTGCGCTGCTTGGCCACCAGGCCGATGAGCACCGCTAGCGCACCCACCACCCCGGCAGCGTCGTAAGCGAAGGCGCCGGGGATGAGAAGGGGCGGTTTCTCCGGGATCCCCGAGGCAGCCAGGTGCCCGCTCATGGCCTGGATCACCTCGTCGGTGGCCTCGAACTGGGCATACGGCCCCGCTTGGCCGAAGTCGGTGAGCGACAGCACCAGCAGATGCCCGAACTCGGCCGATACCTCCCGTGGGTCCAGCCCGTAGGGGGCCAGCGCCCCCGGCTTGGTCGACTCGATCCATACGTCTGCGCCGGCCAGCAGTTCCCGCAACTGGGCCTGGCCCTCAGCAGTGGTCACATCCACGGTGACCCCCCGCTTGTTGAAGTTGCGGAAGGCGAAATACAGGCTGGTGTCGCCGACGGGGGCAAATGGCGGCATGTTGCGGGATGCGGCCCCGCCGGGCGGCTCCACCCGGATGACGTCGGCACCGTGGTCGGCCAACAGTCGTCCGGCCAGCTCACCCTTGACGTCGGCCATGTCGATGACCCGGAGGCCGCTGAGCGGCAGTTCATTGGAAGACACGGTTCGCGACACTACTGCCAGCGTTCCCATTGATTCGAAGAACATGGTCAACTGGTGGCGTGAGCGCACAGACCAACCTGGAAATCCTCCAATCGGTGTTCGATTCCATGGGCGACGCCGACGCGGTGGTGGCCCATTACACGGACGACTACGTCATGGAATTGCCCTACGCCCACCCCGAAAAACCCGACCGCACCGAGGGCAAAGAGGTAGTGCGGGAACGGCTGGTGCGGGCATTCAAGATCTTCCGCTTCAGCCTGCAAATAACCGAGGTGTATCCCTGCGTTGATCCCGACCTGTTGATTGCCGAATACACCAGCGAGGGCGAAGTCATTCCCACCGGTCGCCGCTACTCCAATCGCTATATCGGCCTTTGGCATTTCAGGGATGGCAAGGTTTGCTTCACCCGGGAGTACCTGAACCCGGAAATAGCCCGGGCCGCCCTAGCGCCGGATTCTGAGGACTAGAAGCGCCGACCGCCCAAGCCCCCGCCGCCGAGACCGCCGCCTCCGAAGCCTCGCATCAGGGGGCCTTGGGAACGCTCGTGGAAGGTGTCGCTGATGCCGGAGCTCTCAAACCCCATGGGTACCTGGCCGGTGGTGGCATACAGGTAGAGGGCCATCTGGAATATGGCGGTGAGCGTGCTGATCACCACCGACACCAGGGCAATCCACACCACGCCGATGCCGATCCCGACCACTGCGCCGACCCCGCCTGCCGAGGCGCCAAGGGCGAAGATCAAGATGCCCGGAATGGCGGCCACCAGGCCGATAATCCCGAAGCTCACTTGGGCAATCAGGTTCTCGCCCCACGTTTGCTTGAGCAGCTCACCCGAGCGCTTCACCGAGCTGAACGGGCCGGTTTGCTCCACTACCAGGATGGGCACCACCAAGAATGTGAGCACCCCCCAGGCCATGTTGAGGAGGCTGCCCACTATGCGGGCGAAGGCATTGTCAGAACTCTGGATGGCCCGCAGGATCATTCCTACCGTCAGCGCCAGAATCGCCCAGGGAATGATCACGTGCAGCCGAGAAAAGGCCCCCTTGATGGCGCTGGAAATTGTGGGGTCGCCGCCGCTGAACCGCTCCCGGGCCCCCGACACCACTGCGGCATTGAAGAACACGGATATGACGGTGATGGCAAACAAGATGATGATTCCGCCGATCCACAGCATGGGCTCGCTGCCGGTGCTGCTGCCGCCGTCGTCGATCCCGTCGGTCGACAGCCAGATGGGGATGCCGATCGCGGCGATAACCCCCAGAGAGGCAATCGCCCCCAAAATCGGCAAGACCGCCAACTCTCGATCATGCTGCAGCACCGCCCAGGAAGCCTTGGCAGTGTCCATTGTTCGGCGAAATCGACCCATGGCGCAACGCTACCAGCGATTGGCGACAATTTTAGGGAGACGAGACTGGGTTCTATTGGGCCGGCACAACCAGCGGCACTTCACAGGCTTGGTCCAGGTCGACTTCCACCGTGAGGTGGCCATTGCCGTGGGGGCCGGCGCCCCAAGAGGGCATGACGGTGGAGTACAGGCCGGTGCCGCCGGCCACCAGGATGAGGAGTGCCTCGGGGTTGCTCAGGGCGTGGACCACCAGGTCTGGGTCGTCGCCCTGGCGGCGCTGGTGGCGGTTGATGCCTGAGCCCCGGGCCCGCACCGTGGACAGCTCTGACCAGGAGCGCTTGGCCCGCTCATGCAGGGCCTCGGCAATGGTGGTGCGGTCGTGGCCCACGTCGGCCAAGGCGATGGCGTGGTCGGGGTTGAGCACCAGCACCTGGGTTCCGCGGGCAAAGTGGGTGTTGTTGGCTCCCAGACCCGACAGCGAGGCGGCCAGCACATTTAGCAAGTGCTCGGCATACACCTCAGGATCGTCGTCGGGAAAGCAAAGCACCGAGTGCGGCCCCTCGGTGCAGGCCACCGTTACCGTGCTCTGGTCGATGTCGTAGCCCAAAGAGGTGTGCAGAGGGGGCCAGGGGCTGGCCTCCTCGTCTTCACCCAAACAGAACGTGAACTTGCCGGGGTGGCCGAGCAACGCCATGTCGGAGGTGCCGGGCCGCCCCCCGCCGATGTTGATCATGGCCAAGCGCACTGCCCGGCCGATAGAGGCGTTGGCCCGATGGCCGGGGCCCAGCGCGCCGAACCCCGAAGCAATGCCGCAGGCACCCACTGCGGGTCCATTCACGATGAGCAGCGGTCCCAGGTTGTGGGTGGTGGCTTGCACCTCCGTCATGTCCATGCGGGGATCGCACACCGCCCGCACCGCGGCCACTACTACTGGGAAGTGGTCGGGCAGGCATCCGGCCATCACCGCGGCGATGGCGGCCTTCTCCACAGTGGCATCGCCCAGGTTGGGGCCGAGCTGTCCCAGCGAGACATCGCCTTCAAAACCCGAGGCCAGCACCATGCGCTCCACTCGGGCGGGGGTGGGGATCACCACCGGCAGCCCATCGGTGCATCCCGCGGCATGGAGCTGCTCGAGGGCGGCCTCTTCGGAGAGGGCCGAGAGCCGTTGGCTCATCCGGCGGCGCCCAGTGCCTGAAGCACCTCGTCGACAATGTCGTCGGCCACCATTTTCATGGCCTTCTCTCCGGTGCCGGCCACGGGATGGGGGAGGATCACCCGGGGAATGTCGGGCATTCCCGCGGAGCGGGCCACGAAATCGCCTTGGGAGGAGAACTTGGTGGTCACCAAGGCCACTGCCGGGGTCTCTCGGCGGGCGGCTGCGATGGCGTCACGCACGGTGCCGCTGGTGCAGCTTCCTCAATGGCCGTAGGCGGCCACCACTACGTCGCAGCCATCGGTGATCTCGCCCATGAGTTCGTCGTCGGCCACCATCGAGGCGTTGCCCTTGTTCCAGGCCCGAATCTCCAAGTCGGGGCGCACCCGGCGGAGGCTCTCGCCTACTGCGTCTAGGAACGGTACCGAGTCGGGGAAACCGTTGGCCAAGAGCCCGACGGTGAGAGTTCCACCTCCTGCTGACAGCGCATAGGGGGTCACCGGCTCTGCCGGTTCTGCCTTGGGGTCCAGATATTCGATCGCCATGGCTCTACGGTAGTGCAAGTGCATGTGTGGAGATCGTGGGCTGTGATCGCAGTGGTTGCCGCCGCCGTTGGAATAGCGGCGGTAGTGGCCGATGGGCAGCTCTTCGATGTGGAGGAGCCCGTGCTAACTACCTCCACGGTCTCCAGACCGGTGGTCCCGGCCGCCACTCCCACCCTTGCCTCGACACCATCTGAAACGCCCATTCCCACCCCGACGCCTACTGCCACCCCAACTCCGACTCCGGTCCCAGCCCCGACGCCCACGCCCTATCCGGGGTGGGTGGATCCGACCACCGCCGGACAACCCCACGGGACGGTGTCCGGCCTGCTCACGTTCCGGGGCAACCCCACTCGGACCTTCTACGGCACCGGCCCCGCCCCCCAATCGCCGGAGGTGCTGTGGCGATTCACCGGCACCCCCGAGCGGGACCTGTGCTCACTCACCTCTTGGGCTGCCGGCATCACCCAGTGGTGTGGCAGCGGGTGGACCGGCCAGCCCGCAATAGTCGAGTGGTGGGATGACCAAACCTGGGTGATCGCGGGCATGTACACCCCCGCAGTCCATTTCCTGAACGCCGTCACCGGCGAGCAACTGCTTCCAGAATTCCTGGTAGGAGATCTGATCAAGGGTTCGGTGACTGTCGATCCCGACGGCTACCCCCTGGTGTACTTCGGATCGCGGGACGACTACTTCAGGATCATCGCCTTCGACCGCGATGAGCCCGTTGAGTTGTGGTCTCTGTACGCCTATGACGTGTCGCCGACGCTGTGGAACAACGACTGGGATAGCGCCGCGCTGGTGCTGGACGACTTCTTGTTCGTGGGTGGGGAGAACAGCCAATTCCACATCGTGAAGCTGAACCGCCGCTACGGCTCCGACGGCTTGGTGGCCATCGATCCCGAACTGGTGTTCAACAGCCCAGGCTGGGATCAGGAACTGCTCAGCGCGATAGGCGACAGCAACGTGTCCATCGAGGGCGGGATGACCGTGGTGGGCAATACCCTGTACTTCGCCAACTCCGGCGGCCTGGTGCAGGGCTGGGACATTACCGGCCTGGCCGACGGGCAAGACCCCGAGCGGGTGTTCCGCTACTGGGCGGGCGACGATGTGGATGCGACCCTGGTGGCCGATGCCGACGGGTTCCTATACGTCGGAGTGGAATATGAGCGGGGGACGGCCCGCAGCCGAGAGTTGGGCCAGATGCTCAAGCTGGACCCCTCAGCCGACAATCCCCTGGTATGGGGGACAGACCTTCGCAACGCCGCCACCGACGGGGTGTGGGCCACCCCGGCGCTGACCGATGAGATGGTGTTCGTGCCCACAAACGCCGGCTACTTGTACGGGCTGAGCCGCGAGACCGGCGAGATTGTTTGGTCCAAGCGGTTGGCCGGACCGGTGTGGTCATCGCCGGTGGTGATCGACGACGTGCTCATCCAAGGAGACTGCGCCGGCGCCATCTACGGCTTCGACATCTCCCTCCCCTGGGTCGAACCACCCCAGATTTGGCGGATGTCATTGGGGGGCTGCGTTGAGTCCACCCCAGCCGTGTGGAACGGCGTCATGTATGTGGCCGACCGAGCCGGCGGCTTCTACGCCCTCGGCGACCGCTGAACCGACGAGCGGTCTGACTACCCTGACGCCGTGGCCGAGCCGTTTCAGATTGACGTGCCCGACGAGGTAATCGACGACCTCCACCGGCGCCTAGACGCCACCCGGTGGCCCCAGGCGCTGGCGGGGGCGGGGTGGGACTACGGGTCGGACACCGCCTATATCGCCGAGCTGTGCCGCCATTGGCGCCACAGCTACGACTGGAGGTCGCACGAGGCCGCGCTCAACGAGCTGCCCCAGTTCACCCATCGCATCGACGGGCTCGACATCCACTTCATCCACGCCCAGGGGCGGGGTCCAAATCCGCTGCCGCTGGTCATCACCCACGGCTGGCCCAGCTGCTTTTGGGAGATGCACAAGGTGGTCGGCCCGCTCAGCGACCCGGCTACATTTGGCGGCGACCCGGCCGACGCCTTCCACGTGGTGGCTCCGTCGCTGCCCGGCTACGGGTTCTCCTCGCCGCCGTCGCGACCGGGGATGTCGTCGGACCGGGTAGCCGACCTGTGGGCAGAGCTGATGGCCGCACTCGGCTACGAGCGGTTCGGGGCCCAGGGCGGTGACTGGGGTTCGGCAGTGAGCGCGGCGCTGGGGGCAGCCCATCCCAGCCGCCTGGTGGGCATCCACCTGAACATGGTGGCGCCGCCCATCGACGAGGCGGCCCTCACCGCCGAACAGCAACAATGGTGGGAGGGCGTCAAGCAGTACCGCGACCGAGAGTGGGGTTATGTGCACCTCCAGCGCACCAAGCCGCAGACCGCGGCGGTGGGCCTCACCGACTCACCCGCCGGCCTGGCCGCCTGGATCATCGAGAAGTGGTGGCGGTGGAGCGACATCGACGGCCCCGGCGGGCGCGACCTGGCCCGGCGTTACACGCTCGACGAGCTGTGCACCCTGCTCACCATCTACTGGGCCACCGCCACCATCGGCCCGTCGATGCGCATGTACTACGAGAGCTTCGGGGCTGGCTCGGCGTTCAACCAGCCGCCAAGGATTTCTGTGCCCACCGGCGTGGCGGTGTTCAACGAGAAGAACCGCCCTCCCCGGGAGCTGGCCGAGCCCTTCTACAACATCACCCGGTGGACCGAAATCGACGACGGCGGCCACTTCCCGGCCTTGGAGAACCCGGACAAGCTAGTGGAAGAAGTGCGTGAGTTCTTCAGACCTCTCCGCTGAGAAAGAAAGGGAAGGAATGGCAATGACCCGATTGGGAATCATCGGACTGGGCGACATGGGCGGCGCCATCGCCGAGGGCGTGCTGACCGGTCAGTGGGACGACGAGGTGGTTGTGGTGGGCTACGACATCTCCGAGTCGGCCTTGGAGCGCTTCACCGAGTTGGGTGGTGTTCCGGCTGGCTCGGTGGGGGAGCTGGCCCGCCAGGTGGATGTGGTGGCCGTGGTGGTGATCGACGACGCCCAGGTTCGCCAGGTGTGCTCGGGCGACGTAGGGGCTATTGCCGGAGCGGCCGAGTCGGGGGCGTTGGTGGCCATCCACTCCACCGTGCTGCCCGCCACGGTTATCGACCTGGCCGCCGAGGCCTCCGCAGTCGGCGTGACGGTGATAGATGCCCCAGTGACCGGTGGTACGGCCTCGGCTCGGAACCGGGATCTGGTGGTGTTCTGTGGAGGGGATGAGGCCCACACCGAGCAAGGTCGCCCCCACTTTGAGCGATACGGAGGCATGGTTATCAACGTCGGCCCGCTGGGGGCTGGGCTTCAGGCCAAGGTGGCCCGCAACCTCATCAGCTACGCGGAATTTGCCGTGGCCTACGAGGCCATCGCGTTGGCCGCAGCCGCCGGAGTGGATCTGAAGGCATTCGCCGACATCGTGAGCTATTCCGACCGCAACATCGGCCCCCACTTGGGCGTCTTCAGCCGCCCGATCGTCTATCCGCCCCCGCCAATGGGGGGCAGCTTCACCCGCATCGCCCACAAAGACTTGGGCGGTGCGCTCGCCTTGGCCGAGGAGCTGGGCGTCGACCTGCCCATCACCGCGCTGGTCGATCAGCACATCGACGCCGCTTTCGGCGACTAGCCGCGGCGTTGCTATTGGTTTGGGCTGTCGCCCAACGGCTAGCTGAAGGTAACGGTTCCGGCGTCGAGCACTACCCGGTCGCCCACCCTGGTCTGGAACCGGGCTGATCCGCCGCCCTCGTCCCAGATGTGGACGTCCAGGGTCTCACCGGGAAGCACCGGCGAGGAGAACCGGCCGTGCATCGACTTGAAGCGGGCCGGGTCGCTGTCACACAGGCCGTGCAGCAAAGCCCGCCCAGTGAAGCCATAGGTGCAAAGGCCGTGCAGGATCGGGGTGTCGAATCCGCCGGCGGCGGCGAACGACGGGTCGGAGTGCAGCGGATTGCGGTCGCCGTTGAGCCGGTAGAGCAGCGCCTGGTCGCTTCGGGTCTGGTAGGTGACCACGTGGTCGGCATCGCGCTCGGGGACCTTGGCCGGGCTGGCCGGACCCCGGTCTCCGCCCCAGCCCCCTTCGCCGCGGATGAACAGCGCGCTAGTGGTGGTGAATAGGGGCTGCCCGTCGGCGGTGTCGGTGGCCTCTCCCTCCAACACCACCAATGCGGCCTTGCCCTTGTCGTATATGCCGGCGACACGGGTGACCGAGCTGACCGTGGCCTCCACCGGAAGCGGCTTGTGGAGGGTGAAGCCCTGCTCGCCGTGAACCAATAGGGCGGGGTTGTAGGTGCCGATCTTGGCCAAGGGGCTGTTGGCGCCGCCCAAGCCGCCTCCCAGCACCACACACATGGTGGGCAGTGCCTTCTGCTCGACATCTTTGGTGTTCTCGGTGGTGAACTCCAGTTCGAACCCGGTGGGATCGGTCACACCGGCACCCACGCCCAGGGCATACAAAAGGGCGTCTTTCGACTTCCAGCTCGAGGTGCTCGGTTCGCTCTCGGCGCCGGCGGCTGTTGGGTCGATGGGCATGGGGGCTCCTAGAGGGTTGAGGTTCTTCGGCGCCTGGTTGCGCCCGGATGCTGCCCAAAACATACCGTTGCCGTCGTGGCCCATATCAATCAGCCAGGCGGCCCATTCCAGGCCATCGACCATCCGGCGGTGGCCGGCCGGGAGCGGGAGTTGCGAGCGCTGGCCGACGCCGTGCGCCGACTGGTAGCCGCTACCGTCACCAACACGGCCTCGCCCGCCGATACCGCAGCCTTGGCGGCGGAGGCCGATGCCCTAGCTGATCGCATCGAGGCCCATGTGCCCGCCGAGCCTCCTCCCCGGTTCGGCCCCGGGGGACCGGATATCGAAGGCCCCCCGATCACCCACAAGCGGGCGCCTTTCGACTACGTGACCGGCATCTGCAATCCCGCCGCGGTGCCGGTGGAGATGGTGGTGGACATGGATTCCGACCCGCCCAAGACCCGGGGCCGAGCGGTGTTCACCACGGTGTATGAAGGTCCGCCGGGCTGCGTCCACGGGGCAGCCATCGCCTCAGCCTTCGACATGGTGTTCACCAGCGCCTGCTCCACCCGCAACGCCAGCGGTCCCACCATGATGCTGTCGGTGCGCTATCGGCGTCCCACTCTGTTAGACGTGGAAACAGTCTTTGAGGGCTGGGTGGAGGCCTTTGACGGCAACATCACCGAGGTCAAGGGACATGCAGTCCAAGACGGCCAAGTCACCGCACTGGCTGAGGGCGTGTTTCGCCACCTCGACCGGGAAACGCTCAACCGGTTGGCCCAGCGGGGGTGAATTCGGCAGGCAGGTGCTTAATGCCGTGGATGAAGGCTGACGAGAGTGGGTCGGGTTCGCCGGTGGCCCGGATATCGCCGATGCGGTCGAAAATCTCGCGGAACATCACCTTGATCTCCCGGCGGGCCAGGTGTGCCCCGAGGCAGTAGTGCGGTCCGGGGCCGCCGTAGCCCACATGGGGATTCGGGTCGCGCAGGACATCGAATTTGTGCGGGTCGTCGAAAACCGACTCGTCCCGGTTGGCGCACAAGTAGTTCATCACCACCATGTCGCCCTCATCTAGCTTCTGGCCTTCCAGCACCGTGTCGCTCAGCACGGTGCGGCGCATGTAGGTGACCGGGCTGGCGATGCGCACGATCTCCTCCACCGCGCTGTGGCCCACGCCCTCGAAGTCGTCAGTCCAGATCTTGCGCTGATCGGGATGGTCGGTGAGATGCACCAGGCCCCAGCTGATGGCGTTGCGGGTGGTCTCGTTGCCGGCCACCACCAACAGAATGAAAAAGCTGGCCAATTCGGCGCGCGTGAGCCGCTCGCCGTCTACTTCGGCATTGACCAAAACGCTGGTCAGATCGCCGTCGTCCACTCCCACCTTGGTCTCCGCCACATCGTCCATGAGCTGGGACAAGGCCGCACCAGCGGTGAGAATGGCGGTGACGAAGTCCCCGAACTCAGGCACATACTCGTCGTCGGCCGCCCCCAGGATCACGTTCGACTGGTCGAACACGAAGTCATGCTCAGATGCGGGGATCCCCATGAGGTCGCACACGATGCGCAGCGGCAGCCGGGCCGCCACGTCAGTGACGAAATCGCACTCGCCCCGCTCGCATACTTGATCGACGATCAGCTTGGCCTGGTCCTGCACTGAGTCTTCCAGCCGGGCCAGCATCCGGGGGGTGAAGCCGGCCGAAACGATCTTTCTCAGCCGGGCATGGCGGGGGTCGTCCATGGCGATGATGGAGTTGAAGTACTCGTTGAACTCTGGCGGGAAGTCATTGATGGTGACTCCCGAGGATGAGGAGTAGATCTGCGAGTTGCGCGACACCTCGAGAATGGTGGAGTGCCGAGTGATGAACCAGGCGCCCGGCGTTGAGACGCTCTCTAGATCACCCGTGAACTCGAACCCGGGATAGAACGTGAGCGGCCGGGAGCACACCTGCTTCAGATCCTCGTCTACCACTCGGCGGTCTCGCCTCCAAAATGCGTTGTGAAGCGGATTGTGGGGATCCGCCTCAGTCGCCGGCGGCGGTTTGGTGAACGAGCCAGTTGCGGCTTCAGGATCTGGCGTGACAGCGGTCATGGAAGCAATCTAGTGGTCCAAGTCGACCGGGTTCTGTTAGTTGATTGGTAGCAGCCTCCGCCCCAAGGGCCCTATTGGAAAGATACGAACTCTGGGGTGGGGGCGAGTTCTAGTACTTGTTCGGTGGTGGCGTTGGGGTGGTCTTTTTTGTAGAAGTTCTTCCAGCCCCAATGGAACTGGTCGGCGTCGGGCTCGCTGGTCAATGCGTCCCAAGTGGCGTACTTGGCCCTCATTGAGCCTTGGCCGTCCATTTGGATCAGCACGGCCAGTTCGGGGGGAGTTTCGATCTGCCCGCGGTTGGTGATCATGGAGTACTTGAATTGGTGGACGATCAGCAGCTTCTGGGGGAGGGCGTGTTGGCGGACTATGCCGGCCAACCATGCCACCACCTGGTTGATCTCCGCCGCGTCCACGGTGCCGACCTGTTCTAGGTGGACCTGGTGGGGCTTGAGCCTCCACTCCGGATCGAGTGCCAGTCCGACGTGGGGAAGGCGGAGGAACTCCTCGTAGACCTTCGCTTGCGTCAAGAAGTCGGTCCGGCCCGGCTGGAGGTCCAGTACCACGTACATGTCGTTTTCGGCCGCGGTCCCCACCCAAGGCCTGATCACATCACGAGCGGTCATGGCCGAATAGTCTCCGTCGCCTCCGGCGTCCGCCGAAGCAACGGTGGCGATGATCTCGAAGGTGGGCAGCACCGTTGAACCGTCAGCGTCGTAGCCTGCGGCGATGGATCGGAGGCGCTCGACACCTTGATCAGGCCCCTGTGCTCCCAGCACCCCGAGGCCGGGGCCTGACGGATGGCCATATAGGGCCACTAAGCGTCGATCAAAACCTGATTCGAACATGAGCAGGCCGCCACCGGGAATCTGATGTCCTTGGCGAATTGCCTCCAGCTGCCATGCTGAATCCCCGCTCAGGCCCGGGCCCATTTTCACCTCTGATGCGTAGGAGATCATCTCCCTTGCCTCGAAGGGGAGGCCCCGCAGATCGCCGGTCGCAACGATCACCGGTTCTCCGTCTTGGTGGCCGAGGGCCTCCAGTTGCTCAGCCTGTTGCTGGTCTGCCACCAGCCACACTCGGTCATGGGCCGTCACTTGGGGCGAGAGCGCGGGCTTCAGATCGACCGCGTCCAGTTGGGAATTGGTCCTTGCGGGGGCGGCCCCAGAGATGTTTCGGATATCTGACGTTGCCAGAGCACTCTCAACCCGAGGTGTTGAGGAGGCTCCCCGGATCGTTGCTACCTCTGCACCGTCAACAGACGAAGTCGTACCGGGGTCGTTGGCAGGGATGTATTCCGTTTTGAGAGTCGCCTGCGAGCTCGACGATATCTTCACTAAAGGCAAGCACGATGATGCAATGACAGCAAGCGCAACAACACCAATGAGCCCGACCGCACGGTAACCAGTCGCACGTCGGTGGCAGGGGGTTCGAGCACTCCTGAGGCGACCCGAACCGCCAGGGTTGGGCCGAGGGCGAATTGGCACCGAAGGCTCCTTCAGATTTCACCAGGCTTTGGCGCCAAATCAACGCCGTACCTGCCTTGAAATCCGCATGCCCTGGTTCAAACCCGATCTGTCGGATGTGAATCCCCTACGAGGCGGCAGCCCACATACTACCGGAGCATCTGCCCCTTTCGTGTGATTCCCACGATTTCGATTTCAGGGCCAGATGAGCTGGCAAGTGTTACTTCAGCGAGAAGGGGGGATAGCGATCGGTGATGAGCAGCCACATGTAGGCCCCGACTCGCAGTCCCCAGCGGTTTACCCCGACCACATAGTTGAAGAGTCCGCGCGGGTAGCGGCCGGTGAAGATGATTGCGAACCATGCGATCACCACGCTCAGGATGGCTCCGACGCCCAGTATTGCCAGCACGATGTAGTGCGGGATGGCGAGAATCCACTTGACTATCGGCAGCCAGCGATTCAGGTCGCGGGACGCGTCTGGGTAGTCCAAGTCGAGCCGGACGGCTTGTTCCTCATCAGCTGAGGGGTATTCCTCTCGCAGCAGCCCAAAGTAGGCCCCCACACGGGTGGTGAATCTCGTGAGTTCGAGGTTCCAGTCGAACCACCACCTCGGATACTTGCGACGGAACAGGATCATCAGCAATGTGGGCAGGAACAGAGCGCCACCGGCCAAACCTCGCCAGCTCTCGCTATCGTCCAGCCCGATGCCGCCGAACTGGCCGGTGACCAGTCCGGCCAAGATCGCGATGGGGATGAGCAGCACGATGCGGAAAAGCGTCTTCACCCGACTGAGCCCCGATTCGGGGTACTCGACATCTAGTCGTGCCGGGTAGCCGGTTTCGGTTCCGCCTGCCATGCCTTGTACGTCTGACATGTCTGCCTCCTAATGCACTTGCTCGCTGAGGACGATTCACCGTCCGTTCTCAGTGGCCCGCCCCAAGCTCCAAGTGACAGTACCAGACAGGGGGTGATTCAGCCGCGAATCTGGACTGTGGTGCGCCAGTTGAATGGGTCGGGTGCTGTGCCCGTTTGGATGGCGGTGAGGGCTTGTCGTAGCCGCATGGTGTTGGGGCCTGGCTGGCCGCTCCCGATCATGAGTGCCTTGCCCGAGTAGAGGATGGTACCGACGGGTGCGATGCCGGCGGCTGTGCCCGACAAGAACGCCTCGCCTCGCTCGGACCAGTCGATTAGCTCTTCGGGATCGATTGGGCGCTCCTCGATTTCGTAGCCGTGGTGCCGGGCTAGCTGGATCACAGAATCCCGGGTAACGCCGTGGAGAAAAGACTCGTCGAGGTGCCGGGTGACGACCCGTTCGTCGTCTGCCAAAAAGAAGTTCGAGGCCCCGGTCTCGGTGATATCGCCGTCGGTGGCGAACAGCACCTGGTCGATCGCCCCGTTGGCGGCCATGGCGTCCATGGTGGAGCCCAAGGCCATCGCATAGTTGGCAGCGCACTTCACCATTCCGAACTGGGGGACGGTACGAGGAGTCGACGTCTCTAGTTGAAGGGTGAGGGGACGAATTCCGCCCTTGAAGTAGTCGCCCACCGGGGAGTTCACCACAAACAGCAGCGCGCTGGGGGCTGGATGGGCCGCGGCTCCGATGTCGGATCCTGTACCCACAAACGTTGGACGGATGTAGAGAGACCCGGGCGGCTCGGGCACCTCATCAGCGTTGGCCTCGACCGCGTCGATGATCATCTGGCGCAAGAGGCCGGGTTCGATCTCGGGCAGCCGCAGAAGGGCGGCGCTGGTGACCATGCGTGCGACATGGGTATCCAAACGGAAGATCGCCACCGATCCGTCGGGCTGGCGGTGGGCCTTGAGCCCTTCAAAGATTGAGCTTCCGTAGTGCAGCACATGTGCGGCCGGGCTGATGGTCAAGTCCCCGAAGGGCTCTGGCGACCCGCCATAGACCAGCGGCCCATCTTCGGCTCGCGCCGTGGTCATCCAGTCACAGAAAACGGTCCCGAAGGGGACAGCCAACGGATCGGGCTTCTCGGTCATGCGGGATCTCCTTCGAGCACGAGGATGGTATAGCCCGACAGGTCAAAAGGCTGAGGCTTTTGCAGAACTACCGGGTTGCCGACCTCTAGCTTGGATGCGACCAGCACTTGCCGTCGTGGGAGGGCACGGCGAATTGCATCGACGCCTCCCGGTAATGCCGACGAGTCCTTTCAAGCCAAGATGGCGGCTTGGCGACCTTCGGCGGCGAGGGCGTCTTGGAGGGGAGGCGAGGGGGTGAGCAGGTAGACCTGGGCGTTCAGGTGCAGAGCGGCGGCCAGCGCTTCAATCGATAGCAAGTTGAGTTGGCGATGGCGGCTGCGCAGTCGGCCGATCAGCGGGGCCAGGATTCTCAAGCTCACCAGTCCGATCTCTTCGGGGAGCTCGAGCAGCGAATGCAGTGCTCGGGGGACGAGCTTGGGGGGCAGCTCGGCGAACGAGCTGGAGAGCGTCCCGCTGACCGGTGAGCTCAGCGCTGCCTGGCAGAGCCGAACGTACCAGCAGCCGGTGGTGTACACCGGTTGTTCAGGCTGCGGCGGGGCTTCCCCTTGCAGCAGGGCGGAGAGGACCCTGTCGTCTACGAGCTGGGTCACTCGCTGGCCAGGTCGGGGTCGCCGAAGCCGGCCGCGGCCTGTTCCCAGATCTCGTCGGTGATGGCGGCAAGCAACTCGGCCCGCAGCTTTTCGACGTTGCCCGGTATCAGCAGGAGTGCGCCGCCGAGATGCAAGTAGCCGACTTCGCCCCCTTCGTCGAGGCCCCAGTGGTGGCGGGCCGTCGCCGGAAGGCTCATCTGCCCCCGAGACGACACCTTCAGCGTTCCCGTGCTTGACATGCGAGCATTCTACAAGGTGACTTGCAATTCTGCCTTGTATCCGGACAACGTCGAAAAGCTACGGGCTTGGGAGCCGGTTAAAGACGACCAGCCCGACGTCGTGATGTGGAGCCGACTACCGGGGGATTGACCGGCGGGAAATAGGGACCTAGGCCTGTACGGACGCGGGCCGGCGGGCTGAAGATGGGGCGGCTTTTGACGGGTCGGCCAGGTCTTTCTCGATTTGAGCCACGAGCTCGGGATTGCGCAATAGCGCCGCCTCGTGCACGGTCATGACTACCGCCGGGGTGAGCAATAGCGACCCATCAGGATGCTCGGTGACGAGGTACCTGGTGTGCTCGGGCTTACCGAGTCTTCCAAGGGCCGCCCGCCGACGAGCGTCCAACTCGATTAGGTGAGGCATGGGAGCGTCTCCATTTCACGGTCTCCCAATGCAACTCCGAAGATCACATTGGCTCCTCTCACAATAGCCTGTAGTGGGCTCAAGATACCTACATTACCTGAATACCTTTTTGGGGTTCTACCCCAATGGTACAATTAGGCTATGCCTGAGCCGCTGTTCTTCCCCATCGCGGACGGACAGCTTGCCGCGCTCGGAGTTGATACCGCCCGACGCCAGCTCTACGACCGGGTCAACGATGTTCTTGATCTCCTCGAGGCTGATCCGGGCGATGCTTCAGTCCGACGGCTCCGCTACCAAACGCCGCCCATTTGGGGGATACCTGTCTATGGGTCAGACGAAGAATGGATCATTCTCTGGAGCGAGTCCGAGCGAGGCACATTTGTCCACTACATCGGCGAGGCTCCAAAGTAGAAGGAGTCAGCGCTTGTGACCCGTCTGATTGGCTTCAGTCCCAGGTCAAGAGCAGTTGCGTGGGCCCGCGAAAGGTGATGTTGGGGAAGTAGCTCAGCGTCTGGCCTTCTAAGAGGCGCAGCGACGGAAGTCGTTGGGAGATGATCTCGATGACCGTCTGGGTCTCGTATTTCGCGAATTTGGCCCCTAGGCAGTAGTGGACGCCCTTGCCGAAGGAGATGTGCCGGTTGGCATTGGGCCGGTGGATGTCGAAGGAGTCGGGGCGATCCCAGATTTCGCTTTGTCGGTTGGCGGAGGCGAAGTTCAAGAAGATGGCCGTTCCCGCTGGCACGTCTATTCCCCCGATCGAGGTGTCCCGGGTGGTGATGCGCCTCCAAGAGATCTGGCTGGAGTTGAACCGAAGCACTTCTTCGATGGCGTTGGGGATGAGAGCTGGATTGGCGCAGATTTCCGCCCAGGTGTCCCGGCGGGGCAGTAGGCACAGCAGCGTGTTGCAGATGAGGGCGGTGACGGCCTCGTGACCGGCGAACGAGAGGCCGTAGACGATTGATTCCACTTCTCGGTAGCTCATGTCGTCGGGGTTGGCCTCATGGGCGTCGATCAGCTCGGACGCCAGGTCGTCGCCTCGATGGTCCCGCTTGGTTGCGGTGAACTCCCGGCAGTAGCGCCAGTAGGCGAGCATGTGCTCTGCGATCTCCGTTAGTTCTTGTGCGGTGGGCTTTCCCCAGGAGAACGCCTTTCGATCGCCGCACCAGGCCTTGAGCATCTCGTCGTCGCCTTCGGGGAATCCGATGAACCTGAATACGGTCTCGCCGGGCAATGGGAAGGCGAACGAATCGATGAATTCTACGGGCGGGCCGTTTTCCAGGATCGCGTCGATCAGTTCGTGGCTTCGTCGTCGGATGTACGGTTCCAGAGTTTTGATGCGCCGGTTGGAGAAACCCTGCCGGGTGTACTGGCGGATTCTCCCGTGGTCGGGCTCGGACCGGTTGGACATGACCGCGACCGGGTCGAAGTCTCGGGCGGCCAGGATTTCCTGGGCCTGCGGGGCCAGGGGGAAGACCGGGTCCTGCACGTTGACCGAGGCGAAGGTCTCGTGGTCGGTGAAGACCGCTTCGATGTCGGCCATGTCGGTGAGAACGAGATAGCCCAGCTCCTTCGCGTAGAACACCGGGTGGTCGTCGCGCAGCCCGGCGGCGATGGGATAGGGGTCGGCCAAGTAGTCGTCGTTGAGCGGGCTCCACATGTCGTGGACGGGGCAGCCCTTGGGGGGAGGCGGGATGTCGGCGCGCTCTTGGTGGTACTTGTTGGCGGTCATGCACACCCCTCGCCCCGCATCAGCGGAACCCGATCTCGAACTCGCCGAGGGCGCCGAAGTCGAAGCGGAATTCGTCGCCTGGGCGCACGTCGATGGGTCGGGTGAATGAGCCGGCCAGGATGACCTGCCCGGCCAGCAACGCCAGCCCCTGCGCGGCATAGCGGTCAGCGAGCCAGACGATGCCGGCCGCGGGGTGGTCGAGCACGCCCGCGGCGATCCCGGTCTCTTCGACGACCCCGTTTCGGTAGGCCAGGGCGCCCGCCCAGCGCAGGTCTGCTTCTCGCGGGCCTACCCTGATTCCTCCGCACACTATTCCCGCATCAGCGGCGTTGTCGGAGATGGTGTCGACCACGGTGCGGGTCCGGCCTGTGCTGGGCTCTTGGCGGTAGGTGCGGGCGGCCAGCAGCTCGGCCGCAGGTGTGACGTACTCGGTGGCATCGAGCACGTCTTCGATGCTCAGCGCCCCTCCGGAGAGGTCTCTGGCGAGCACGAAAGCCAGCTCCACCTCCACTTTGGGATCGCAGAACCGGGCTGCGTCCAAGGTGTCGCCGGGCTCGAAGACCATCCGGTCGGTGAGGAAGCCGGAGTCAGGGGTGTTGATGTTCATGGCCGCCTGCATGGCCCGCGACGTGAGCCCGATCTTGTGGCCTACCAACTGCTCATCCCGTTGGATCTTGCGTTGAAGCCAGGCGGCTTGCACCTGATAGGCCTCGTCGATGGTCATGTCGGGGTAGACCGAGGTTGTCTGGCGGACCTGGGTGGCGGTGGCCTCGGCCCGATCGAGCAGAGCGGCCTCGGCCTCGATCTGGTCGCGAGTGAGCGGTGCCGAGCTGGTCATGAGGCGGCTTCCTCGACGTCGTCGACGGTTGCCTCCAGTTGGGCCAAGTCGTGGAGCTCGTGCAGAAGATGCGCAAGGCGTTCGGAGCCGAACTCGGCCTCGATTGCGTTGTACCTCCGTTCCGACTCGGGGGCAACGGTGCTGACCAGTTCAGCGCCCTTTGAGCTGAGGGTGATGAGCGACCGGCGCTGGTCGGAGCTGTGGGGGTGGCGATTGATCAGCCCGTCGTTTTCCAGCTTGGCCAGGATCCGGGACAGGCTGGGGGCCAGCAAGATCGCCCGCTCGGCCAGCTCGCTGACCTCGAGCGGACCGGAGGCGGCGATCAGGGCGCGGAGCACTCGCCACTGCTGTTCGGTCAGCCCGTAGTCGGCCAGCATGGGTCGGAACAATCGCATAGTGGCCTCCCGGGCCCGAAGAAGCGTGATGGGAAGCGACTCAGAGAACGGCCGCATGGCCGGCGAAGCGGGGTCGGGCAGCGAGGAGAGGCGGCTCATTGGGGAAGCGGGGGGCTCAGGGCCGTGTCTGGTGGTCCGGGCGGGAACTCGTCGGCGATGGTGTTGCGCAGCGTTCCGATCTCTGTGACGCACACCTCGACCACGTCGCCGGGTTTTAGCCAGATGGGAGGTTCGAAGCGGGCGCCGGCTCCGGTCGGGGTTCCGGTGAAGACCACGTCGCCGGGGCGCAGGGTGGTGAAGGTGGACAGGTAGTGGATCTGGTAGGCGATGGAGTACTTCATGGTGGCGGGGGTGTCGTCTTGGCGCAGTTCCCCGTTGACCCGGGTGGTGAGGCGGAGCTGCTCGAGATCGCCGATTTCGTCGATGGGCACCAGCCACGGGCCAAGCGCCCCCGACGCTTCCCAGTTCTTGCCCTGGGTGACGTTGAACTTGGCGTGGCGTGCCCAGTCGCGGATGGTGCCCTCGTTGCCCAAGGTGAGGCCGGCGATGTGGTTGCGGGCTTCGGAGACGGGGATCCGGCGCCCGGCCTTGCCGACCACCGCCACGATCTCTCCTTCGTAGTCGAGTTGGCGGCTTTCCGGCGGGCGGACCAGCGGGCGCCGGTGTCCGGTGAAGGAGTCGGGAAACCGGATGAACACCGACGGATAGGCGGCGTCGGCCTGGTCGGCGTATTCGGCGACCCTCCCGCCGTAGTTCACGCCGACGCACAGGATCTTTCCCGGCCAGGGAATGAGCCGTTCAAAGGTGATGTCGTCCGCGGCGTGGTCTCCGGTGTCTCCGGCGTGGGAACGGGCCTCGTCGATCCGGTCGGCGGCAACCAGCTCTTTGAGGTCGGCGATGTCGGGCATCCGGAGGCCAAGATCGACGACCCCTTCGCTTCCCATCACACCGAAGGTGGCTTGGCCGTTGATCGAATATGACAGGAGACGGGTCATCAGGCTCCGATCGGGACCGGCGATCCAATTGCGACGCGCGAGATAGTGAACATGTTAACCATTTGGATAGGATGGGGACAACACCGGCCATCCGTTGCGGGGACAGGCTCATGCCTCACATCATCATCGAACACTCAGCGAACGTGGGTGAGCACCACGACATCGACGCTCTAGTTGCCGCGGTGCATTCTGCTGCTCTGGAGAATGGGCTGCCCTCGCTGCCCGCGCTGCGGACTCGTGCGGTGTCTCGACAGCACTACCGCATCTCTACCGGTCATCCCGATTTTGGATTCGTGGCCATCACTTGCCGCATGGCACCAGGTCGCGACGCGGCAGCAAAGAAGTCGTTCCTCGAGCAGGTACTTGACGCCGCTGAGGCCCAACTGGTGTCAGAGGGTTGTCCGTTGCATATCGCCTGGTCGATAGAGATCACCGAAACCAACCCGGAATTCCGCATTAACCGCAACCGTGTCCGCGATGCATTGGGTGGCATCTGATGGCCGGACCTGACCACACGTATCAGGAGAACGTCGAGGCGGCACAACGACATCTCGGCCGGTTCTCGGAGGCACCCCTGCCCCACATGATCGGGACCGACACCCCGATGTCGGTTTCGGGAAAGACCTTCGCCAACACGTCCCCCATCGACGGCCAGCATCTAGGAGAGGTCGCCGCAGGAGACGCTGGCGACATCGACGCCGCCGCGCTGGCCGCGGTGGAGGCCTTCGGCGTATGGAGCACCACTCCGGGGACCGAGCGCAAACGGATCCTCCACCGGGTCGCCGACCAGATCGAGGAGCGAGCCCACCAGATCGCGGTTACCGAGTGCGTGGACACCGGCCAGACCATTCGCTTCATGTCTTCAGCCGCACTGCGAGGTGCGGAGAACTTCCGATTCTTCGCCGACCAAGCGCCCAGCGCGGCCGACGGGCTCTCGCTGCCGTCGGCCGATCACATCAACTACACGACCCGCCATCCCATCGGTCCGGTGGGCGTCATCACCCCGTGGAACACCCCTTTTATGCTGTCCACCTGGAAGATCGCCCCCGCGCTGGCTGCTGGTTGCACCGTGGTCCACAAACCGGCCGAATGGAGCCCCCTTACTGCTCATCTGTTGGCCGAGGCCGCGCTCGAGGCCGGGCTGCCTCCCGGCGCGTTGAACGTGGTGCACGGGACGGGCGAGACCGCGGGCAAGAGCCTCACCGAGCATCCGGCCATCAAGGCCATCGCCTTTGTGGGCGAATCGGCCACCGGCTCGCTCATCCAGGCCCAGGGGGCTCCCACCCTGAAGCGGGTGCACTTCGAGTTGGGGGGCAAGAACCCGGTGATCGTCTTCGACGATGCCGACTTGGAACGGGCCCTGGACGCGGTGCTCTTCATGATCTACAGCCTCAACGGCGAGCGGTGCACGAGCTCGTCGCGGGTGTTGATCCAAGAGTCGATCTATGACCAGTTCACCTCTCAGATCGCCGACAAGATCGGCAGCGTGCCGGTCGGACATCCCCTCGACCCCGCCGCAGTGGTCGGCCCCCTCATCCATCCCCGCCACCATCACAAGGTGTGCAGCTACCTGGACATCGCAGTTGCCGAAGGGGCCACTGTCATCGAGGGCACGCCCTGGAAGGAGGCGCCCGCCGGAGGCAACTGGGTGGCGCCCATGCTGTTCACCGGTGCACGCTCCCACATGCGCATCGCCCAGGAGGAGATCTTCGGACCGGTGCTCACCGCCATCCCGTTCTCCGATGAGGCCGATGCGGTGAAGATCGCCAATGACGTGCCCTACGGCTTGGCCGGTTACCTCTGGACCCGCGATGTGGGCCGATCCCATCGGGTGGCCAAGGCACTCGATGCGGGCATGATCTGGGTCAACAGCCACAACGTCCGCCATCTCCCCACCCCGTTCGGCGGGACCAAGGCATCGGGCATCGGCCGCGACGGCGGCGATTGGAGCTTCGACTTCTACATGGAGACCAAGAACATCTCCGTGGCCCTGGACACGCACACCATCCCCAAGTTGGGGGGTTGACGACCATGAGCCTCTACTACGTGCAGAAGTTCCTGTATCAGCTCAACCGCGACCAGGCAGTGCAGGACGCCTACCGCGACGATCCCCGCGGAGCGCTGGCCGGCTTCGAGCTGACCGACCAGGAGATCGACGCCCTTGTCGCGCCCGACATCGGCCTTCTGTTCGTGTTGGGGGTGAACGGCCAGATCCTCATGCACTTCGCCGCCTTCCACCAGATCAGCTGGGCCGATTATCTCCAGCGGATGCGAGACGGCATCGCCGAGCACGGGCCCGTGAGGGAAGGGGTCTACGCGATGACAGGCTACGAGGGTGTGGATGCCCACGCCGCCGCCATCGGCCAAACAACCAGGGCGGCCCGCGGCGCCGACAGCCCCGGAGCAGAAAGTATGCAGAAGTGACCCTGGTCTACGCCGGGGCGGCCAGCCACGCCCCTGGGATCACCGGGCGGGCTGAACAGGCCGACGTCGAAGTGCGCGACGCCTTCTACGCCGCCTATGACGACATGAGAGCGGCCATTGAGGCCAGCGGCGCCCAAGCGCTGATCGTGGTCGCCGCCGAGCACTTCGCCAACTTCTTCATGGACAACATGCCCAGCTTCGCCCTGGGAATGGCCGATTTCTACGACGGCCCCATCGAAGACCCGTCCTGGCTGGGAATCGACCGGTTCCGGGCGCCAGGCGACCGGGAACTGTCGCAGCGGCTCATCTCCGAGGTCATGCAGACCGTAGACGTGGCCTACGCCGAGGAGTGGAAATTCGACCACGGCATCGCCGTGCCCCTGCACTTCCTCACTCCCCGTTTCGACATGCCGATAGTCCCGGCCAACATCAACTGCCAGGGCCCTCCGCTGACACCGCTTCACCGTGCATGGGCCTTCGGCGAAGCCCTCCGGCGAGCGGCCGAGTCAGTGCCCGAAAAGATCGCCCTGGTCGGAACCGGCGGCATCTCCCACTGGCCGGCCACCCCTGATTCGGGCAAGATCAACGAGGCTTGGGACCGCGAGTTCCTGGATCGCTGGCAGCGAAACGACCGCGAGTCGCTGCTCGGCTACGACGACGCGTCGGTGTACGCGCAAGCCGGTCAGGGCGGTTTCGAGATCCGCACCTTCGTCGCGGTCAGCGCCGCAGCCGGAGGCGCTTCCGGCACCGTCCACTTCTACGCCCCGATCCCGATCTTCGCGGTCGGCTGCACCGTGGCCTCCTACGACCTGCCGCCCGACGGTTTGGCGCCCGAATCGCCCTGAGGGGCGGCTCACAAGTCGGCCAGGGGGGACCGGTCTGTGCCGTCGAGGGTGATGGCGCCGTCGGGCAGCACCGAGACTTCGTGCCAGAGGCGGAGCTGGATCTGGCCTCCGAGCTCGCCGACCATCGCCAAAAACGAGTCGAAGATGGCCAGGTGCGTCGGGTGGGAGCGGGACCATGCCTCCAGTGAGGCCAAATCCCGGAACCACCCCACGAAGCTGGTGGATTCCAAGTCCTCGCCGTCGAGGGTCTGCTCTTGCAGGAAACGGCTGGACAAACACCCGGTGCCTGGATTTCTGGACAGGAACTCGATGCCTGCGGCCAAGTTGGGGGCCACTTGCTCGAAGTACAGGCGGCGCTCTTTGTCGCCGCAGTGGCGCCAGATCTGCCCTGACCGGATGAGGCACAGGTTGGCGGGCAGCGGCGACGCCGCTTCGGCGGCGAGATCTGAGCGGGCGCTGGCCGGGATCCGGTCGCGGGCCGCGCCCCAGTACTCGTGGACATCGGTGGGCTGTACCGGGCTGAGATTCCGCACTCCCGGGGTTGCCTCCCCGGTGGAGTGCAGCGTCTCCCACCGGTCTGCGGGAATGGTCGCGGCCTCTTCTAGCACCCCGGGCAAAGACATCGCTGCCGTGACGTCGGCGCGCTCCCGCCAGCGGCGGTAGGCGCCGGGATCTTCCCAGTAGCCGAGAAACACCGCAGTGGGAATCTCCTCGTTTGCCACTCGGGCCCGCTCCAGGTGCGAGGGCGTGTCTTCGCCGGTGGTGAGCGCCACCCGCATCTCGGACGCCGCGGAGGCCGAATCCGGGTTTCGGGCGAACAACATGGAGTAGACGGTCGCTTCAGGGAGTCCGACCGCGGTCCAAGCGGGCGCCTGCGGGGTGTGGCCTTCTGGTCGGTTGGCGGTCATCGGCCCTCCTTGGCTCTGCCTTTGCGGCTATCGGGATCGACAGCGGTTGTCTCAGTCTCGCCGAGATAGGCCGCCTGGAGCCGCTCCGGCTGGCTGCGTACCTCACCGGCCCGGCCCTGGAGCACGACCGCTCCCTTTGCCAGCACGGCGGCCTGATGGCCGAACGCCAGGGCGCGGTCGGCGAACTGCTCGACAAGCAGCACCCCGATCCCGTCAGCGGCCATGTCGGCGACCGCGGCCATCATCCGGTCGACGATGGCGGGCGCCAAACCCAATGACATCTCGTCGATCAGCAGCACGCGGGGCCGCTGCAATACCGCCCGCCCCAGCACGACCATCTGCTGCTCGCCCCCCGACAGGCTTGCCGCTTTGACTGCGGCGCGGCTCCGCAACTCGGGAAACAGGTCGAATGCCTGACGCGGCCGGCGCGCGGTGACGAGGAAGTTCTCCTCCACGGTGAGGCTGGGGAACACCGTCCGGCCCTGCTGGACATAGGACATCCCGAGAGCCACCCGCCGCCGCCGGGAGAACCGGGTGATGTCGATCCCGCCGAAGAGCACCCGGCCCCTGCTGGGGGCGACAACGCCGCTGATGCCGTCCAACAGAGTGGACTTGCCCATGCCGTTCGCGCCCAACAGCACCGTCACCTCTCCAGCTTGTACAGCCAAGTCCACTCCCCGGACGACCGGCTGGCCCAGCCGATCGACTTGCAGCTCCTCGACGCTGAGAATCGCTTGGGGGGCCGGGGCTGCTGGCAGGGTCACGATGCCTTCCCCAGATAGGCGGCCACCACTTCGGGGTTGGACAGGACTTCCGAAGGGGTGCCGGCTGCTATGACCCGGCCGAAGTCCAGCACGATCGCGGTGTCGCACAGCGAGGCCACCACGTCCAAGTCGTGTTCGATCAACAACACTGCGGTGCCCAGGGTGGTCGGGACCTGGGCGAGGGCGTCGACGAATCGCTCCCTTTCGTGTCCGGCCAGCCCGGCGACGGGCTCGTCCAGGAGTACGGCTTTGGGACGGGAGACGACCGCGCCGCACACCTCCAAGATCCGCCGAGAACCCACATCCAAAGCGGCGACCGGAGTAGAGGCGGGCGGAAGGGAGAACCACGAGACCGCCTCTTCGACCGGCAGCCCGGAGCCGGAATCGGCGAGGTCCAGATAGCCGCCCACGGTCAGGTCGCGGGGGGTGAGGCCCTGCTGGAAGGTCCGCCGCATGCCCATCCGGGCACGCTTGCGGGGGGGCAGCGAGGAAATGTCGGTCCCGTCGAGCGACACCTGCCCCTGGCTGCTGGCAAGAAAGCCGCTCACGATGTCGACCAACGTCGACTTGCCGGCGCCGTTGGGGCCGATCACGCCGACGAACCGCCCCTCGGCCACCGTCAAGCTGACATCGTCGAGGGCCTTCACCGCGCCGTAGGACACAGAGATGTTTTGGATGTCGAGCATTGGGCCGTCCCCGCGAAGCCGCGACAGCCGGCACGCCGGGAGGGGGCTGGCGGCCGTGCTGCGGTCGGGTGTTTCGCGGGGACGGCCCAGCCGGCCGACGAGGGATCGCAGGGCGGCCGACAAGCCGCCCTCGCCCTGGCTCAGCGCCAAAACGCCTCCGACGGCGAAGATCATGGGAGCGATGTCTTGGGGAAGCCCGAGATCGCTGAGGAAATTGGGGATCAGGCGGCCGAAAAGCCCGGCAAGCAACGCACCCTCGAAGTGGCCGGCGCCGAACATGAGCGCCGACGTCAATATGGTCATGGACTCGATCGGCTGGAAGCTCGCCGCGCTCACGATCCCGTGGAGCGCGACCAAAAGGGCGCCTCCGAGCCCGGCGATGGCCGCGCTGACTGCGAAAGCAGACAGCTTGGTCCTAACCACGCTGCGTCCCATGGCCGCGGTGGCCCGCTCGCTGCGCCGCACCGAGAACCACCACCTCCCGGTACGGGAGCGGCGCAGCACGGCCACCGCCAAGCCGACAACCCCGAGCAGCGCCGCGCAGAACAGGAAGAACCCGGATTCGCTGCTGGCGAAGCCCGGGGGGCGTACCCTGTTGCCCTCGATCAGGCCGGGGAAGCCGTCGGCGAACACGACACGGGCCACTGCCGCGCTGAACACCAGAGTGAACACGGCCAAGTTGAGCCCGCGGAGGCGTAGCGCAGGGATCCCCACCAATATCCCCGCGGCGAACGGGACAAGAGCTGCCAAGGGCAGCATGGCCAGATAGGGAAGCGACGTCTTCAGGTTCAGCCAGCCGACCGTCCATGCCCCCATTCCCGCGAACGACATCTGGCACAACGACAACAGCCCGGCATTGTCGTAGATCACCCCGACGCTCACCGCCACCACTGCTGTGATGAGCGCGCTGGTCAGCAAGAACAGCCAGAACGGATTCGCCGACCCTGCTATCGCGACGGCAGCCGCCACATACAGGGCCGCAGCGACCAGGTCCCCGCGCCGGATGCCGAGGGGCGCAGACCAGGCGGCCTCAGCGCGCCGCATCCCACACCTCGTGGCGCTGGGTCCACAACAACACGGCCAGCGCGATCAAAAACGGGACCGCCCCCCGGTATTCGGCCCAAGTCGGCCGGTACGATGACACCGCTTCGACGACTCCGACCAGCACGCCGCCCACCAGCGCCAAAGACAGGCTCCTAAACGCCCCTATCAGCGCAGCGGCCATGGCGGGGAAGATGAGAAAGCCCAAGCTGGAGAAACTCCCCGGCAAGTTCGAGGCCACCACGATCATTCCCACCGCTGACACCAGGCCGGTGAACCCCCACACCAGCGCGGTCCGGGCGAACAGAGGAACGCCGAGCAATTCGGCCACCACCGGCAGCTCGGAGATGGCTCTGACCTGTGTGCCCACCCGGGTGGACGACAGCACCCATCCCATCACCAAGACGGTGGCCAAAGCCACGAGCAAAACGATCACCGTCCCCGCAGTCACGACGACCCCGCCCACGGTGATGGACGCGCTGGGAAAGATCACCGGCACGCTGCGGGGAGTGTCGCTGAAAAAGCGGAACCCTACAGCGAACAGCCCCACGGTGACTGCGATCATGGCGCCGGTGCGGACCGCCCCGTCGGCCTCGCCGAACAGCCGGGCGAATATCAGCCCCACTGCCACAGAGATCACCGCCGACAGGGCCACTCCAGCCGACGCCGCGGGAAGGAAATCCCAGCCGCGGTCGTACAAGACAGCGGCGAAGTACGCGCCGAACGCTCCTACGACGGCTTGGCTGAAGTTCACCACCCCGGCCATGCGATGGAGCACGACGATGCTCACCCCGAAGATCGCGTAGGCGCCGCCCGCCGCGAGCCCGGCTACCACCAAGGTGAGCATCCGCCGCCTCCAGGCTGCCTCAGCCGGGGAGGATGACCCAGTCGTCGGCCACGGTCACCCACTCTCCGTCTCTCAGCTCGACGAACTTCGATGCCTGGTTGGGAGCGTGGGTCTCGCCCGGGCCGAAGGTGTAGGGCGTGCCCAGCAGGGGAGTCTCATAGGGCTCCAGGGCTCGCATCGCCTCGCCAACCGACTCTCTGGTGATCTCCCCGTCGATGCCCCGCAACGCCTCAACGAAGATGGTGGCCGCTATGTAGCCGCCTTGGGCGAACGACGTGAGCGGCACCCCGGTGTCGGTCATGAGCGACCGCCAGTCGTCCAACACGGGAGAGTCCGACCCGTACGGCTCGAATTCCGAGTTGGCCCGCAGCCCATTGCCGGCGCTTCCGAGCTGAGAGGCGATCGAGTCGGTGTAATAGGAGGTAAGGCCGATCCAGATGATGTCGGACAGGCCCTGGGACTCGATGGCCCGGCCCACCGCTAGGGCGTGGGGCTCGACGCCGTCGATCACCACCGCGTCGCACCCGGCGTCGCGGGCTTGCAGCATGAGCGGCGTGGGATCGTCTTCCAGCGTGGCGGCTCCGACCCTCAAGGTGAGGGTCTTGCCGGTGAGCGCTTCCCAGCGCTCCACTGCCGCGTCGAATGCCGGCGCCAGATCGGGTATGACGAAGAGGTTGACGTTGCAGACGTCTTCCAGCCCGAGCGTCTCGGACGCGTAGTAGAGGGACACGGTGATCCCGGCATACGGACCGGTGTTGACCGGGGAGATACTTGACGACAAGAAGCAAAGCGGGTCCACTCCCGTGCCCTGGATCGCATACACGCCCTTTTCGGCATAGAAGGCCGAGTTGACCGCGCACTCCAGCGTGCTGGCCGAGCCGACCATAGCGACAACATCGTCCTGCTCCACCAGTTTGCGGCCCGCGGTGGCCGCGCCTTCGGGAGTGCCCGCGTCGTCTTCGACGATCAGCTGCATCGGACGCCCGCCGATTCCGCCGCTGGCGTTCACCCGGTCGAAAACCGCCTTTGCCGCCACGGACGCCTCCGGAAAGAGTGCGCCGCCGGTGAGCGAACTCACATTTCCCACCTTGATGGGCTCGCCGTTTGCCTCAACAGGAAGGTCAGCGGGCTCCCCAGTCGCGGCCGGCTCCTCAGTCGCCGCTGGTGCCTCAGTCGCGGCCGGTGCTTCGGTAGCAGCGGGAGCGCCGGCGGCGGCAGCGGTCGGCTGTTCAGCGGCGGCCGCATCGGGGTCGTCGTCGTTGCCGCAGGCCGACGCCGCCAGCACAAGAGCCAGCAGCGTTGCCAGCAACGCGAGCAGCTTTGAACGGTTCTTCATGGGTTCCTCCCGGAGTCGGTTGAGTTGGATTGGCTTTGATCCTCGAGGTCTCCGCTGTCGTGGCCGGCCCGTGCGGGGCCGGGTGCGTCGTCGTTGGCGCCGATCACTTCCACAGCGGGTTGCGGCCGCCTGTCCAGCAGCAGCCGGGTGACATCAGGGCGCGAGTAGTGGCCGCTTGGATCAGCTGCGGCTTTGGCCAAGGGGATCAGCGACAAATCAATCTCGGCATAGACGATCCCCTCGGTGTGCTCATCGATCAGATTGGAGATGACCTGGCCGTCGGGTGCGAATACGCGGCTGCACCCCCCGCCCCCGCCCCCCAGCAGCGCGGCCTGCTCGTCGGTCTGGGCGAACAGCTCCATTCCCGCAGCCCCCGTCACTGTGGTGGCCGCGAGCACAAACGACGATCCCTCGACCGCGTAAACCTGGGTGGCTGCCATGTTGACCTCTTCGCCCAGCGCATAGGCCCCGCCCCTGTAGAGGCAAAACGATGGCCAAGAGGCAACATGGACCTGCTCGCCCTGGCTGTACATAGCGAACTTGGTCAGCGGCTGGAGGTGTTCCCAGCAGTTGAGCGCCCCGAGCCGTCCGATTCCCTCGACTTCGCCGACATGCAGGTGGCTGCCGTCCCCCTCGCCGAACAGCGCCCGCTCCACATGAGTGGGCTTGAGCTTGCGTCGGGTGAACAGGACATCCCCGGTCGCGCCGAACCCGAACTGGGCCATATAGAGCGACCCGTAGTCCCTCTCGCTGGCCCCGACAACCACATTGATCTCGTTGTCCGTCGCCGCCTTGGCCAAACGGTCGAACCCAGGGCTGCCGACCACGAGGGAGTTCTCGTGATACCGGGGAACGAATTGCATCCCCCACGCCTGCGGGCCCAACCACAAGAAGTGGGGATACCCAGGAATCCAGACCTCCGGGAAAGCCAGAAGCCTGGCCCCGTTGGCGGCAGCCTCCGAGATCAGAGCCACCGCCTTTTCGACTCCAGCGTCGGCGTCCAGCCAACAGGGCTCAGACTGCACAGCGGCGGCAACAAACGGCCCAGGAGTAGTCATGGGTAATCCCTCCGACATCGACAGCCCGCGCGGGAAACGCGAGCAAACCCATTGCCCTTCATCGTGTTGAACGTAAGCCCGCACCGCCCCCGGCTGCTTCCCTGCCAGCGTGTAGTCTCTTGTCTCTCAGCGCACTCTTCGACAGAGGCGGAGGGCAGGGGGCACACAACGTGAGCATTTCAGCCAACACCGACGAGGTAAGCCCCCGGGAGCGATTCGACTTCTGGCATGAAGTGATCTGCACCGCCTACGTCCGCCTGGAAGCCGAGACACTGCCGTCAGCCAACCCATTTCACGCTGAAATCGCAATGGCCGAGATTGGCCCGCTCACGCTAAGCCGGGTTCGGTCCGAACCCCATGCGGTGCAGCGCTCCCCGGCACTAATCGACGCTGAACCCCGAGACGAAGTGCTCGTCTCCGTCCAACTTCACGGTGAAGCCGTCGTGCAGCAGGACGACCGCCAAGCGATCCTGCGACCCGGCGATTTCGCGATGTACGACACCACCCGCCCCTACGACCTCATTATGAATGAGCAGTTCGAGATGCTGGTGCTGCAATTCGACCGCCAGTTCTTGACCGAGCGCTGTCCCTCCCCCGAGCACCTGACCGCCATCCGGATGGCCAACGACAGCAAAGTGACCGCCCCTGTGTCCTCTTTCCTGCGGTCGCTTGAGCCGATCGCCCTCGGCGAGGACAACGCAGTCTCCCGCCAACTCGCAAACAGCGCACTGGACCTATTGGGGGTGGCAATCGCCGACCAAATCGGCAGCGACAACTCAAGGGCAAAGCACACACAGCATTTCCTCAGAGCGTGCACCTACATCAACGCATACGCATCCGACCCAGACCTCACACCCGCGAAGATCGCCTCAGCCGTGGGGATATCGGCCCGCTATCTTCACGCGATTTTCAAAGAACACGGCATGACGGTCAACCGCTACATGATCAAGCGGCGCCTCGCCCGATGTCACGACGACCTCTTGAGCCCCAGCGCAGCATCACGCACAATCACCGAGATCGCCCACATGAACGGATTCAAGACCTCAGCTCACTTCTCCCGCAGTTTTTCTGAGGCCTATGGCGCAACTCCCAACGAGATCAGAAGAAGAGGTCTGAGGGACAGGCGTTGAGAGATCGACGTCAGACCTAGCGTGGGGAGGTCTCGCCGAGTCCTCTAGGGGCGCACGGCGAATGCTCGTCGACTCGATTGGAAGGCTCAGCGGGATCAACTACCCGGCAGCTCTAGACCAGTGTCGAGAGGTTTTCGTTGGGGGCGGGGCCGGGGTTTACTTTTTGGCCGGGGGTCCAGGCTACGGGGAGGTGCTTGACGCCGCCGATGAAGTTGGAGCGGAGCCACTCGGGCTCGCCGACGCGGTGGATGTCGGGCATGCGGTCGACGATCTCCTGGAAGATCAGCCTCATCTCCATTTTGGCCAGATTGGCGCCTAGGCAATAGTGGGCACCGCCGCCGCCGAAGGCGATCTGCTCGTTGGGGGTGCGGTTTACGTCGAAGGTGAACGGGTCTTTGAACACCTCTTCGTCTCGGTTGGCCGAGATGTGCCACATAACGATCTTGTCGCCCTCGTCGATGTGCTGGCCCCTGATCTCGGTGTCGGTGGTGGCGGTGCGGCGGAAGTGCAGCACCGGTGTGGACCACCGGAGAAGCTCGTCGATGTGGGTGTCGGTCACTCCGTCGGGGGAGCTCTTGACGCTCTCGAACTGCTCGGGGTGGTCCATCAGCGCCAGCATTCCCTGGGCGGTGGCGTTGCGGGTGGTCTCGTTGCCGGCCACGGTGAGCAGAAGCATGAACATGTCGAATTCCAGCTCGCTCAGCCGGTCGCCGTCGATCTCGGCGTTGATGAGCTTGGTGACGATGTCGTCGCGCGGGTTTTCCGCCCGGTCTTTGGCCAGCTGATTGGTGTAGGCGTACAGCTCGGCGCCAGCCGCCACGCCGTCTTCGGCGCCGCCGGCGTACTCGGGATCGTCGACGCCGATCAAGCGGTTGGACCAGTCGAACAGCATCATGCGGTCTTCTTGGGGTACCCCCATGATCTCGGCGATGGCCTGGAGCGGGAGCTCAGAGGCGACGTCAACCACGAAGTCGGCTTCGCCCTTTTCGATCACGTTGTCCACGATCAATATGGCTCGGTGGCGGAGGTATTGCTCGATCAACCCGATCATTCGGGGGGTGAAGCCCTTGTTCACCAGTCGCCGGTAGCGGGTGTGCTTTGGCGGATCGGTGGTGAGCATCATCACTCCCCGGGAGTCAGGCCCACCATTGTCGCGGGTGCCCGGGTCTGGGATGGAGGTGCCCCCCAACTCCGAGGAGAACCGCTCGGTGTCGCGGTTCACCTCCACCAGGTCGTCATGTTTGACCACGTTCCAAAACGCCGGCCCACCGGGGTCTTGGTGTAGGAAGACCGGTGCTTGGTCTCGCAGCACCTTGAACATCTCATGGTGCTCTTGGCGCACAAATCGGTCGGGGTCGAGCAGGTTGACTTCGGTGAGCTTCACAGTGGCTTTCCTTTGCTGCGATCGTTTGCCGAGTGTCGGCCAGTGTACGGGAACGTCAGATGCGACAAGATACCGAAGTGCAAAACGATCGGGAAGCAGTGAGGCCGCGATGACCGCAGGGATCGACCAGGGCGTCGAACGGGCCGACGGCGCGAGCGTGAACGAGGGTGTTCACATGCAGGCATCCATCTTGTCCGGTATCCGGGTGGTGGACTTCTCAACCGGGGTGCCCGGCCCCTATGCCACCAAGCTGCTGGCCGACGCTGGGGCCGACGTGATCAAGGTGGAGGGGCCCGGCGGTGACCCGGTGCGCCGCTGGTCGGCCACTCGAGCCGAGTTCGAGGGCGACAGCGCGCTGTTCCAGCTGCTAAATGCCTCCAAGCGGGGCATCGTGGGTGCGCCGGGAGACGAAGAGGTCGAGGAGCTGGTGGCTACTGCCGATGTCGTGGTGGAGTCGTTTCCCGTCGGGTCGGGGATCGGGCGGGCCTGGGCGCAGCGGCATCCCCACTTAGTGGTGCTTTCGGTCACGCCCTATGGGCAGGAGGGGCCGTTGGCCCAACACCCGTCCACCGAGTACACCGCGCAAGCCCAGTGCGGGGCCATCGCCTGCCGAGGGCGGCCCGACCAGCCCCCGATCCACGCCGGAGGGGGCATAGCGGAGTGGACCGCTGGGGCCTACGCCGGTCCTCCGGTCCTCTCCGCGCTGCTGAGGGCCCGTCGCACCGGACGTGGAGAGCACGTCGACTTGGCGGTGGCCGACGTGATGGGCATCGCCGCCACCACGTTCAGCGACCTGGCCCACTCCATGCGGGGCGGCGGCCACGACTTCGACCGGGTGGCCCGGTCGGTGGAGGCGCCCTCCATAGAACCCGCCCTCGACGGCTGGGTGGGGTTCAACACCAACACCGCTCTGCAATACCAGGGCTTTGTGCTGATGATCGAGCGTCCCGATCTCATTGACACCGAGTGGAGCCAGATTGGGGAGCGGGCCGGCCGTCTGGACGAGTGGAATGCCATGGTGCACCCGTGGACCTCCCGCCACACGGTGGCTGAGATCATCAAGGCAGCCTCGGATCTGCGGGTGCCGGTGGCCGAGGTGAACGACGGCCGCTCTGTGCTCGACAACGAGCAGTTCGCGGCCCGGGGGGTGTTCGTGCGCAACCCCGGGGGGTTCCTCCAGCCCCGATCGCCGTACCTGATGGACGACGGCGGCGAGCGGCGGCCGGCCACCCCCGCGCCCCGTTTGGGCGAGCACACCGGCACGGTGGAACCTCGCCCCCAGCCCGTGCCGTCGGCTGCCGACGCCGATCCTGACCTGCCGCTGGCCGGGGTCAAGGTGCTGGACCTCACCAGCTGGTGGGCCGGACCGTCGGCCACTGGCACGCTGGCCATGCTGGGCGCCGATGTGATCCACATCGAGTCCACCGGCCACCCCGACGGCATGCGCATGACCGGTTTCATGTTCGGCACCGAGGACTGGTGGGAGTGGAGCTCGATGTTCGTGGCCATCAACCACAACAAACGCGACCTGACGCTGGACTTGGACACCGACGCGGGCATGGACCTGCTGTGGCGGCTCATCGGGGAGGCCGACGTGATTGTGGAGAACTTCTCCCCCCGGGTGGTGGAGAAGTGGGGTTTGAGTTGGGAGGCCGTCTCAGCCCGCAACCCTCAGGCGGTATTCACCCGGATGCCTGCGTTCGGGCTGAGCGGGCCGTGGCGGGATCGGGTGGGCTTCGCCCAGACCATGGAGCAGCTCACCGGCATGGCCTGGGTCACCGGCCATCTGCACGACCAGCCCCGCATAATGCGCGGGCCGTGCGACCCCATCGCCGGGATGCACGGCGCCTACGCCGCGATATTGGGCTTGGCGGTGCGGGAGCGCACCGGGCGGGGGGTGTTCGTGGAGTCCACCATGGTGGAGGCCGCGCTCAACTGCTCAGCCGAGCAGATCGTGGAGTACACCGCCTACGGCAACGTGATGGAGCGGGCCGGAAACCGGAGCCCTTATGCCGCGCCTCAGGGGCTGTATCCCTGTCGGGGCCATGAGCAATGGCTGGCGTTGGCCGTGGCCACAGACGAGCAGTGGCAGGCGCTGGTGGAGGTGCTGGGGTCTCCCGAATGGGCCGACCGACCGGAGTACGCCACCGACGCCGGCCGTCGGGCGGGTCACGACGCCATCGACGAGAGGCTGTATGCCTGGGCCGCCGAGCAAGATCTGGACGAGGCCGTGGCCCAGTTGGTGGAAGCAGGTGTGCCTGCTGCCCCGGCCTGGGATCCCCGTCTCCAGCATGAGAACCCCCAACACGCCCATCGGGGCTTGTTTGAGATGGTCGAGCACCCCGCGGTGGGCACCCACCCCATGCCGGGTATGCCCTATCGGTTCGCCTCGGTGGACCGCTGGATAACCTCGCCTTCGCCCACCCTGGGCCAGCACAACCACGAGATCTTGGGTGAGTTGGGCCTGTCGGCCGATGAGATCGCTGCGCTGGAGGCCGACGGGGTCATTGGCACCCGCCCCAAGGGCCTCTAATCTCGCCCTGCTCCACCGGCCAAGCCGCTGGCCGAAGGCGCACAGGTGGGATTGATGTGAGCGTTCGTGAACATCAGGGGTGTTGTAAACGATTGTAAACATCTTATATAATGTTCAAGAACGTGAACATAACAAGGGGGAGGTCATGAGGCCTACGCTGGTAGCCAGTGCGTCCCGTATTGGGCGCTACCTGGGAGCAGTCCGGTCGAATGCTGGAATCACCCAGGCGGAGTTGGCCGACACAGCCGGGGTGTCGCGCACTTGGCTGATCCACTTTGAGGCTGGCAAGAAGCGTCGAGCGCAGATGGACGCTGTGTTCAAGGTAGTCCGCGCCCTCGACTGCGAACTGGTCATCCAGCCCAAGCGCCCCTCAGCCATCAATCCTGAAGGACATTCCCGTCCATGACCCAAACCGATGAACTGGTCGTTCTGATTACTGGTGATCCCGCTGGCACCCTGCACCGGAGCCGCGATGCGATCACTTTCGCCTACGACAGCGAATACTTGGAGGACTTTGAGGCGACGCCCCTGTCGACTGCCATGCCCATTGATCAGCGCGTTCACGCTGGGGAGCACGTCGCCGCCTGGATCGACGGCCTTCTGCCCGACAACGAGCGGGTGCGGTTTCTGTGGGGACGGGAGTTCGGCGTAGACGAGCACTCGCCGTTCGACCTGCTGGCGACGAAAGTCGGCCACGACTGTGCCGGGGCGGCCCAGTTCTGCCGCCCCGACGACCTTGACGATCTGATGGCCCGAGGCGGATCTCAGTATCCGGTCACCGAAGACGACATTGCCGACCACCTGCGCGAACTGGTTGAGGATTCCGCCCGGTGGCACCGGCGCGGAGCGCTTGGTGGGCGGTTCAGTCTCGGGGGGGCGCAGGCCAAGTTCGCGTTACACCAAGACGACCGGGGGCAATGGTGGCAGCCGGAAAGCGATACGCCGACCACCCACATCTTCAAGCCGCCGATCCCGGGTCTCGGCGACCAGGCGCTCGTCGAGCATCTCACAATGGAGACTGCCCGTCGCCTGGGTCTGCCTACTGCCCGGTCGCAGATTGCCGAGTTCGACGGGCAGCAGGCGATCATCGTGGAGCGCTGCGACCGCCGTCGCACTGCCGACGGCATGGCACGGTTGCACCAGGAGGACTTCTGCCAGGCACTCGGGTTGCGGCCTCAGAGAAAGTACCAGCGCGGTGGCGGACCGACGCCGACGCAGATTGCCGACCATCTTTGGGGGTGGTCTACCGACCCCGAACGCGATGTGGCCCGGTTCGCTGAGGCGGTGCTCTACAACTGGCTGATCGTGGCCCCCGATGCCCACGCCAAGAACTATTCGATCCTGCTACGCGGCGACGAGGTGACGCTGGCCCCGCTCTATGACGTGTGCTCCTTCTTGCCCTGGTTGCCGGACGGGCAAGCGGTTGACGACGAGGCGTTGTCGATGAGCGTCGGGGACGGATTCACGGTGGGCGATGCCGACTCAGCGCATTTGTGGGAGGGCGCGGCCGTTCGGATGGATCTAGATCCAGATGGCCTGGTCAGCCGTGCCGTCGAATTGGCCGAGGACCTGGAGGAAGCCGTCACCGAGACGGTGGCCGACATTCCCGCGGCGTTCCGGCGCAACCCGAGGGCAGACGCGCTGTTGGCGTGGGCTGCCAAGCGATCTGCCCGCTGCCTGGAGGTATTCGTGGGATGATTGCGCCATGAGAGCGGTGCGATGCGTCGACGGGCGGCCCACGACGGTGGAGTTGGCCCCGCCCGAAGGCGACGGGGTGCGGATCAAGATGGCATCCGCGGGGGTGTGCGGCTCCGACCTTCACATGCTCGAGTTGGGGATGCTCAACACCTTCACCATTGGCCACGAGTTCGCCGGCTGGCTGGAAGACGGCCGCCCGGTGGCCATCGAGCCCATCCACGGCTGCGGCACCTGCGAGATCTGCCTGGCCGGCGACTACAACCGCTGCCCGGCCACCCTGACCGACATCGCCGGCATCTCCCGCGACGGCGGCATGGCCGACGAGGTGCTCATGTGGCCCGAGGCCATCGTGCCCCTGCCGTCGGGGGCGGATGCCCGGGACGCCTGCTTGGTGGAGCCGCTGGGCATCGCGGTACACGGTTTCCGCTTGGCCGGATTGCGGGGCGACATGCGGGTGGCCGTCATCGGCGGCGGCGCTGTGGGCCAGACCGCACTGGCCGTGGCCCGCCTCGCCGGGTGCGAAACAGCTATCTCAGCCCGCCACGACGCCCAAAAGGAGGCCGCCGAGCGCCTGGGAGCGGCTCCGCTGACCGATGAGCCCTACGACATCGTGGTAGAGGCTGCTGGTACCGCCTCAGCTCTGGCCGACGCGGCCAAGAAGTGCCGGCCCGGTGGCAAGATCGTCATCCTGGGGTCTTACTGGGACCCTGTAGAGATGCCCGGTATAGATCTGAGCATGAAGGAGATCACCGTGGTCCCCTCCTCCATGTACGGCCGCCACGGCCCCACCCGCGACATGGACGTCGCCGCCGCCGCCCTGGCCCAGCTTCCCGAGCTCCCCGACGCCGTAATCACCCACCGCTTCCCCCTAGACGCCCCCGCCGAAGCCTTCGCCACCGCCGCCGACCGCGCCTCCGGCGCCATCAAGGTTGTCCTGGAGCCGTAGATTCCTGACAATCACGTCGAAACGCTGAGTGGCTGATCCTGGCTCGTCGACTGATATGTCGTAAAGCTGGTTCACTCTGTGACTCGGCGCTCAATTAGGTCGACGTAGGTGGGGTTCAACTCGATTCCTGCCCAGTTGCGGCCGAGGTCTTGGGCGGCAATGAGGGTGGTGCCGGAGCCAGCATAGGGATCGAGGACGGTGTCGCCCGGCTGGCTAGTGATCTGGATACAACGGCGGGCCAAGGTCATCGGCATTACGGCTGGGTGGTCTTCTACGCCACCGGAGTCCCTTTTTCGGGGTTCGGTGTTGATATCCCACATTGTCCGGAGCCGGCGGCCGTTGGGGCCCTTCACCGCCGAAGTGTCGTAGTAGTAGTCCTGGCTCTTCTGACCAGTTCCAAGTGGTGGACCGGAGGACGGTGTGGACGGTGGACCGGCGTTTGGTTGATTTCGCCGTGGTCCTTCAAGTACAGGGCATTGGCGACGACAGCTGGGTTGAGGTGCTGAAGGTAGACACGGCGCATCGAGTGGTGCATGTGCATATTCGGGGAGACCGTCATGGGGAGATCGTTCCATCGGACTGCTTGGCGTTAATAGAGCGCGCACACCGATGGGCTCTCCAGTATGTTTGGAATTACGCCACAGAGGAGTTGTGAGAGTGGACGGGTATGCCAGTCGTCGACGAATTGGGCTGATGGCATCGTTGAGCGAAATGCCTGATGAAGTGCTTCAGTGGTCGCAGTCTGTTGGCAATGCCCTGACGGTGCCGGTGCTGACCGCCGACTCGCTTGGGGCGGGGATTGCAACGATTTTGGGCTGGGGGTATCAGTCGGGTCTATTGGTAAGCGTTTGTCAGAATGAAAGCGACGCATTGCGCTTGGCCTGGATCAGAGTCGAGCCGGTCAACTCAAGCGATGTGGCCAGCGGTGATGGTCGGTCGGTTCTGGGCACCGCCTCAGTGGGCGATGTCTTCCACCTTGTCTCACCAGGCGGGTTGTGCATCGTGGAAGTTGGCGGTGAGTCATTTGGGTTGCGGTTCACGCTCTCATCCCCGGGACTTACCGATGCAGAGGCTGCCTCGGAGTTTGGCGATTTGATGGCAATCTCTCAGTGAGCACGAATCTTGTTGTGCCGGCCGTAGGTTGGGCGGATGTCATGCTGGGGCCCAGAGGCTTCGCGACCAGGCGGGTAGCATTAGTTCAAAAGCTGACCAGGAGATAATTCGATAATCGTCTTCTGGATAATTGGAATATTGTCCATGAGATAGTTGCAAGACATCTGTTTCTGCGACACGCCGCTAGGGTCGGCGATCTATGGGGCAGCGGGAGGATTTGGTGGGTCTGACTGGGGCTGATGTGGTGGCGCTATTGGGGTTGGCGCCGCTGCCGGAGGAGGGGGGGATGTGGCGGGAGGTTTGGCGAGATGAGCAGAGCACGGCGATCTATTTCTTGCTTCAGCCGGGGGATTTCTCGGCTATGCATCGCCTCGACGGGCCGGAGCTGTGGCACCACTACTGCGGGGCGGGGGTGGAGATGCTGTTGTTGGGGCCGGATGGAGCGGTGGAGCGGCCGGTCTTGGGCGACGACTTGGGCGAGGGGGAGCGGCCTTGTGTGGTGGTTCCGGCTCATACCTGGATGGGGGCTTCGACTCGGGGCGAGTGGTCGCTGGTGGGGACCACGATGGCACCGCCCTATCACCACGAAGGCTTCGAGCTTGGCAACGGCGGCCAGCTCATCGAGCAGTATCCAGCGGCGGCAGCGGAGATTGCTGGACTGGTGCGGTTGTGACGGCATCGCCTGCTGAGTTGATCGACCTCTCCGGGCGGGTTGTGGTGGTCACTGGAGCGGGCGGCCGTATTGGAGCGGGGATCGTCGGGCGCATGGCAGCGGCCGGGGCCTCGGTGGTGGCCCACACCCGGTCGTCAGATGTCGACCAGAGCGGGGGAGAGGTGGTGGAGGTGCGGGCCGACCTCACCGACAATGAAGGCCCAACGGCGGTAGTGAGCGCGGCCCGAGAGCACTTCGGCCGCATCGACGCCCTGGTCAACAACGCCGGGATCCAGCCGGTGGCTCCGTTCACCGAGCTCGACGACCAGCAGTGGGGCGAGATGATCGACACCAACCTCACCGCGGTACACCGGTTGACCCAGGCGGCCGCCTCGGCCATGGCGGACCAGGAAACAGGCGGGTCGATCGTCCACATCGCCTCCATCGAAGCCCAGCACTCCACGCCGGTTCACGGCCACTACGCCACTTCCAAGGCCGGTCTGGTGATGCACGCCAAGGCGGCTGCCCTGGCCTGGGGCCCACATGGCATCAGGGTCAACTCGGTGTCGCCGGGGCTGATCGACCGCCCGGGCTTGGCCGACGACTGGCCCGAGGGAGTGCAGCGCTGGATGGCCGCCGTGCCCCTCGGGCGGATGGGCACCCCCGAAGACGTCGGAGACGCCTGCGTGTTCTTGTGCTCCGATCTGGCACGGTGGATCACCGGCGCCGACCTAGTGGTAGACGGCGGCATCCTTACCAACCCCACCTGGTGACCAGAAGCACCTCGCAGTCATTGGTTGAATCGGCCAAATCGGTTGAGAACGGCATCGAGCACGAACTCTTCGTGGATGATGAGGCGGTGGTGATCAAACGCAGGTTGGAGTCTTGGATCCCATGGGGTTGGGCCGCATTCTCTGGGATCTGATGTGAGCTGCACATCTGACTCCTTCGCTTGCCCGATTGCGTCGGCGTAATCGCGGGCATCCATCATCCACGGGGAGCAGCCGAATTCATGCATTCGGCGGCAGATGGCTATGCCCGGCGAGTCGAAGTCGCCGTGATACCAGAGGGATGCCTCGGCTTGCTGGAGTTGGCGCAGCAGGGTGGTGACCGCGGTGGAGGGGTTGCCGTTGGAAGAGATCACGCAAGCTGGAAGGCTGCGCTCGGCCGCGGCCTCGACCAGTCTCGGGTTCTCAACGACGAGCACGGGGGTGCCTGCATCGACGGAGATGGGGTGCTTTCGCAGGGCTAACAAGCTGATGTGAAGGGGCAGCCCAGCATGGAGGGCAAATCGGACGTGCATGTCCAACGGCGAAGCGCCGTCGGTCGGGAGCGACCAGACAAGCGCTGGGGCTGAGACCCGATCGGGCAGGATGCCGACTGCCTCCCAGAGTTCTCGCTCATCGAGCGGGCCGCCCCGATGGCGTAAAGCGTGGGTCACCGCGCTGGCCCGCCTTGTCCCAGAGTCGAGTGCGTGTGCTGACCCGTAAAGGGTGGCGGCAATCTCTGTGCGGCTGGAATCGGAGTGCTGGGGGCGCTCGAGATGGTCGAGCAGGCGGCGAACATCATTGGCGAGACGGGTAGCGCTGTCACCGTCGAAATCCCGCAGCAGTCCGGCCCCCACAACCGCATCGGCCCAGGCCGCGGCCCACGGCTCGTCCCAGACTGCGATGGCGCAGTGCAATGACTCTCGGGCTTCCTGAGCGCGGGCGCGGTCAGATCGCCGTTGGGCGGCTTCGGCCGATGGAGGATGGCCGAGGCGGGTGAGCGCATCACAGAGATCGCGTCCAATAGCCCGGGCTACCAGTGCCGCCTCCAACTCTTGGAGATCCAGACGCTTGGTCGGTTTTCGCCCCAGCAGCGATTCCATGGCCAGGGTGCTAGCCGGGTCGAGCCCCGGGCTGGCGATGGATCCCCGCCGTTGGGGTCCGAAGCGATCGAGTCGGTTGCGTGCGGCGGACCAGATCTCGCCCAAGCCAGGGGAGAGCAGCGACTCTGGGACGGGGCGAGAACTCAAAGCATCGACTCTTGCTGGTATTGGACGTCTAACGAGTAACGCCAGGCAGGCGGCAGCAGCCAGACCACATCGCCGTCCACTTCCACTAGGCGGTGGTCGCAGAGCAGATCAAGGACATCGACGGTGAGGCGTTCAGGGTTGTCGGCATCTTGTGACCAGTAGCGGGGGCGGTGCTCAGCGGCCAGGCTGGCTACCACGTCGATGACATCGGAACGGGAGAACGAGACGCGTCCGGCCTTGATCGAGTCACGATCGTCGTCAGTGCCGCTGTCGGGCGGCACATCGGCTGAAGTTCGATCCAGGTGGACAAGCCGGTCTATGAGCAGCAGGGCGGCGTGGCCGAGGGTTCCGCTGCGCGGGAAGCGGCTGTCGGTCAGCTCGTTCTCGGGGTCGATAACCATGATGCCCTCAGCGCGGGATTCGAGTTGCAGACCAAACATGTCGTCGAAGACGGCGGCTTCTTCCCCTAGCCGCTGCCGAAGCTCGGACCACTCGCTGTCGGTGAGGTCGGTGCGAAATAGCACCGGCTCTTCCAGCAAGACAGAGCGCATCCACGCTCGTGACGACAGCCGCTGATCGGACCGGTCGAGTACCTGCTCGGCAGTCTCTGATCGGGCCAGCGCCGGGAGCGGCAACAGTGCGACGCGGTCGGGGCGAACGCTTAGCACGGCATCGGCGGTTTCGTCGGCGGCATAGCGGTCGACATGATCGTGCATCTCGCTCGCTATGCCGTTCTGGATCATCCATTTCAGGGCGGTGACCAGCGCTCGGCGGTCGGTCGACTCCTCGGTGAGAGTGATATCGGCATCAGCTGCCGCGGAGCGGACCTCATGAATCAGATCACGCAGGCTGATTACACTCGGGCCGGCGGCAGCCGCGGCCAGGGCTAGGGCGAGCATTGTGTACTCACGCTGGGAAAAGGATCGTCCTTGGCTGGTTGTGGTCAGCAGCGGACGCCGGTGGGCGACCACAGACGATTTGAACAGACGGGCGGTGTCGGCGGTCACTTGAAGGCGGTATCCGAACCGCCGGGTGAACAAACCGTCGAGGGCCCGTTCGTGTCGGCGGATCAACAGGAGCATCTCCGGATCGTTCTCGGCTAGCACGAGGGGATATCGGACGAGATGACGGGCCGCGGTGCGGATATCCAGCTTCTGTTGAGGGTCAGCCGAATTTGTTGGAGCAGACGCGGGGTTCATGGGGATGCCGATGTGGCAGCGCTGTTCTCTGTTGCCGGAGTGATGGTGACGATGAGTCCGTGCATCGAGAGTTTGCCCTCGGGACAGTAGATGACGGTGCGGGCATCCTTGTTCCGCTGCACCTCGCAACGGATTCCAACCCCGGTTGCAAACCGGCGGTCGGAGTCGATGCCGATCCGTAATCCCGAACGGCTAATGAGGTCGCGCAGCATTGAGAACGAGGCAGCCGACAACCGGGCACCGTCGATCTGCCCGTCGTCGCTCGCGCAGCCCAACAGGTCGGCTGCTGCGGTCTCGCGGGCGACGCGGTTGAGCTCTCGGCGGCGGCGCAATAGTTCTCGCTCATGCCTTCGGTCAATGATCGGAGTCGTCAGGCCGCGCGGGGCGGTCTCGCCGCGCTCCCGCATCGCCACCGAGACGATGGCGCGGGGCGCATCCTTCCATGGTGTGATTGTTGGAGCAGGATCGGCAGAGTCGGCGGACTGCTCGCCCAATCGGCGGCATGAACCTAGCCCGAACGCAGCAGCCGCTATCTGGTGGGCTTCGTTGGAGGAAGCGGCCTGGTCGAAGAAGTCCGCCAGTCGCACGAAGTCAGATCGTCTTGACGCCGCGCCAAGTCCGACCCGCGACAACCGGGTGACATTGGCGGTAAGAGTGCGCACGGCGGCTACCGCCTGTTGTGTCAGCCCATCGAGCCTTGACGCCTGGCCCGGCTGTGCGGAGAACCATGCCTCAAGGTGCTTCCAGTCGGCAACCTCCGTGCCCGCTAGCCGCCGCACAGCCACGTTCTGGGCCAGTCCAGCTTCCTCCACCCGCACGGCCAAGCCGGATCGCAGCGCAGGAAGCAGGGCCGCAACCTGCGGAAGGATCTCCTCTAGTGTCCGGGCAATCGGCCGGGTCATGCGCTCGATCTCGGTGAGCTGTTCGTGGACGTAATCCACCAGCACGCCGGCAAAGAACTGGACTTCGTCGGCATTTAGGTCATAGCGGCTTTGCCACTGGTTGAGCTCGGTGAAGAACTGCGTCAGCTCGTCGGTGAAGGTCTTGTGGAGATCGAACACCTTCCTAACCACGTCGGCCAGGTCATGGCTGTCGACGCGGTCGAAGCCGACCTTGCTCTGGTCATTCAGTGCCTGGAGGGCGTGATGAAGATCACGCAGCCGACCGGCCTGCACATCGCCGACCTCATCCACATTGGCTAGAACCTGCTCGACTAGATCGAACACCTCCTGCCCGGCGCGGGTGATGAGGTAGCGGTTGCGCTTGCGGTAGTAGTCGTCGAGATTCGATGGGTTGCCCACCGATGATGACACGGTGAGGTTGCCCCAGCGGCGGAGGCTCTCCATTCGATCGGCAACCACGGATGGATCGATGCCGGCGGAGGAAACTGCGGATTCCACCTCCTGAGGAGTGAACTCGGCGAAGAACGTACTGGCGAATACTCTGAGGATTGCCCTGTACTCGGGCCACTCGTCACCGCGAAGGTAGCGGAATAGCATTCGGGCTCGATCTGGATCGCTGTTGGGACCGCTGAGACGGGGGGCGTCAGTCATGTGGTGTCCCAGAGTTCAAGGGTGGCGCCGTCCCATCGGTAGTGCTCGAGGAGGATCGCGTTGAGGGCTACATCCCGCACGACCTCGGTGATCGCCAGTTCGGGGACGCTGCGGTGCGTGCCCCACAGTCGCTCACTGGTGGCGATCAGATCGAGATCCAAAGCGACGAGCAGCCCGAACAGCGCATCATGGTTGTCTTCGGAAACCTTGGAGAACGCGTCGTCAAGCAGGATGAAGCGGGCGATGCCCGGCGGCATGTCGCTGGATGATCTGCCCCGCTCAGCCAGTGCGTCGTAGGACGCGGCCACGGCAGCGAACAACGGCAGGTAGGTGACCAGCTTCTTCTCGCCCTCTGACAGTGGGGTGTTGCGCCCAAGCTTGACGTCGCTGCTGCCCGGTCGGCTCAGCATCACCGACAGATCGTGCCATTTCTTGTAGTCGAGCGTGTCGGCGATGAGCTGTCGATAGGGCATGTCGGGTTGCAGCGCCCGAGCCTCGTTCAGCCGGTCGGACAGCGTCCGGCGCAGCTCTTGCTCGTCGTCTTCGGTTCGCAAGTCGGGGAGGGTCGCGAGCAGATCGACCATGCGGGCGGTTGCCTGGTCGAGTTCGGGAGAGCGCCGCCACCGCAGCCGCACCCCAACACGGTGAGCGGTCGTTACCGTGCCCAACCGCTGATTCATCAGCTCGACTAGCCGCTGTGCCCCGCGGACCTTCTCCGCCACCTCGCGGGCGACCAGTCCCTGCAACAGCTCGCGAAGGGCGGTGTCTTGCTTATGGCTGAGCAGGCCCACGAGTCTTTGGTGCTGCTCAGCCACCGTCTGTGCTGCCTCGGCTAGCGGTGATTTGCCCAGAGGGCCGGTCACCTCTATGGAGAGCGGCTGTTTGGGATCGGGCTGGCGGGTATCTGCATCCCAGCCGGCGCCTAGTGCGTCTCGGCGCTGCCTTAGCGACCGCCGGACCCCGTCGGCTGTGACCACGGCAATGTCGGCCTTGTCGGCAGACGCGGGGTCTTGTGACTGTGGCGAATGGGATGAGGATGCCGCTGAAGCATCGTCGGCCGGATCGAAGGCCAACAGGTCTTCGACCGTCTCGATCTGCTCGTGCAGACCCTCGGCACCAGTCGCAGTCGAGGCAACCGGCCTGGCAGACGGATGGTGGGGTCCGGCAACGGCAGCACGAAGTCCTGGCACCGACAACGTCGCGGCCAGCGATTGACGCATTTCCTCACACGCCTGCTCGGCCGCGATTCGTCGGCCGGCGGCGGTGCTGGCTGCGGCTCGCGCGTCTGCCTGTCGTCCGACGGATTCGTCGCGCTCATTTCGGATGGTTGGCAAGCTGGCTTCTGCTTCTTCCAACTTGCTTCGGCAGAGATCGCGGGCTTCCAAGATTTCGGCGTAGTCGGCGCCGATGCTGCTCTCAATGGTGGCCAGGCGGGTGTGCTCTCGGCGGTATCTGGCCTGGATGGCTCGCTCCTCGGCTTTCTCGGCATCGAGGTCGTCGACTTCTGTCCGCCAACGGGTGACCGCATGGCGCCAGCCTTCGACTGAACGCCCCAGAGCGTCGAGCAGGGCACCGCACCGGTCCAAGGCCGTCTGAAGATCACCTAGCTCGGTGGAGACCTGAGCTAGGCCGCCGCGGTCTGCGGGCAGTGCCAACGTTGTCGCCGTTTGTTGCAGGGCGTTTGATGCACGGATCGAGCGGTCTTCGGCCTCGGCAGCCCGCTTGGCGGCCGCGGTCCGTTCGCTCTCAGCCTTCTCGGACGTGGCGGTGGCGGCATCGACTTGAGCGGATGCGGCAACGATCTCGCTTGTGTGCGGGACATTTGACAGGTGCCGCCGAGCTTGGTCGAGCGACGCCTGGCACTCGGCCTTCTCAGCCTCGCTGGCCGAGACCACAGCCTGGGCTTGAGCTAAGTGATCGCCGGCTTCCCGGCGGGCGCGGTCCAGAGCAGCGCGGCGGGCAGTCACTCCGACGAACTCGGCTTGCTTCTTGGTATGGCGACCGCGGAGCGACCCCACGCAGAAGGTGCCGTTGAGAGAAATGGCGGTGGGAGCGTTGCTTGACAGATCGCATGAGATGGATTCGAGCAGCTTGGTAACCAAGCCCTCATCCACCTCTCCGATCAGCCGGTCGGGCACGGTCACCGTGAGATGCTCGCTGAGCGGGTGGGAAACGCCCCCGGCGACCAGGGCAACCAACTCGCCATTGGCCAGCTCCACCGCGGAGTCGTCGCCCAGACTGGCTGAGAGGAGCCCGGAGGCGTAGAGAGCGGCTTCGAGAGATGCCTGCTCGCTTTCGTCGAGATGGGGCGCGAAATCGATCAGGTCGGCGAGGCAGTGATCGGCGCCAGTTTGCCACTCCAGCCGGGGTGGCTCGGGCTCGGATCGAGCGGCAAGCTCGTCGAACTGCGCCTGCGCCTCCTCGAGAGCCGCCCGTTCGACGAATAGCCGCTGGTCGACCGCCGCCACCGCATCTCGCCAGTGGCCGACGAGGGCCTCGGCTTCGGCCAGTAGAACGGCTCGCTCAGCCTCTCGGCCGCCCGCTGCCGGGCCGGTGCTTGTGGTGCCCAACCGATCGGATTGACGACCGGCGGCAGTCGATTCACTGTCGTCGGTATCGGACGAGGCGAACGCGGCAATGGTCGGAGCGTTGATGCCAGCCGCATTCAGTATCGGGTGAATCGCGATCGCCCATTGCCGGGTCTGGACAGTCCACTCACGCCGGGCATCGCCAAGGCGCTGGTGCTGTACCGCCAAGCGCTGGGACGCAGCCTCGGACGCATGGGCCGCCATTTGCAGAGCCGACTCCGCCAGGCTCAACTGCTGCTCAGCGGATTCGAGGCTGGCCAGGGCCGTATCAACCTTTTCGACATCCGCCCTCCGGCTGAGCACTGATCCATTGGTGGTGGCAATTTGGCGACCGATCTCCTCGGAATCGAAATTCTCGGTCGGACAAGACAAGTTGGCGCCGTCCAGATCGGTTTCATCCAGTGCCACCGGGCCGGGTGGCTGCCGGTCGATCCGGCAGCGCTGTCCTAACTTGGTAGCGGTGGCCAATTCGGCGTTGAGCTTGTTGGCGTCTTCTCGGCCCTGCTGTCGGGCTTGGGTCAATTCGCGGACGGAGCGCTCGACTCGCTGAGCGCGGTCAGCGACCCGTGTTGCCGCACTCACTTGCTGGCTCTCGAGGTTGGCCACTAGTTGGCGCAAGGCGTCGAGCTCTTGGCCGTCGCGGTAAGTCTGCGACTCCTCCAAGGCCGCTGTCTCACTGGTCAGTTGCCGGATGTCGTCCTCCAGCCTGGAGATCTCATCATCGAGCCGGGCTACCTCGGCCTGGGCGGCTGCTGACTCCTTTTGCGCTCGGGCCTCTTCTTGCGAGCGGTTCTGCTTGATATCGAGTCGGTTGTTGCCGTCGGCCACCCGTTGGCGGAGCTCGGTCACGCAGTAGGCCTGGTACACGTCGAGTAGGCCGCGGACCGACTTCAGCGTTTGGTCCAACTCGGCGACGTTGCCGCGGTGCTCCTCTAGGTCGTCGAGTGGTTGAGCAGCTTCGGCCAACGCCTGCTCTGACAACTGCGGCAGCGCATCGACCAGGTGTTGGGGAAGTTCCACGTCGATGCGGTCACCGACCCGGGGGCTGCGGACCACGTTGATGAGTCCGATGTGCTGATCGATGGATGCCCCGTTGAACAGGTGGCGCTCGACCTCGGCTCGGTAGTCGCGTCGCTGGCGGTGGTTGAACACCAAGTCCCCGTCGAGGGCGGCACGCAGGCTTTCAGCAGACAGGGGGATCTTCTGTTCGACCAGCCGGAAGTCGATGCCCGGCCGCTTGGAAGTGATGAACCACCAGGTGGTTACCGAGTCCGAGGATCGGCTGGCCTTGATGCCGCAGCCGCACACGAGGAATTCGCCCCGCCTTTTGAACTCGATCCACAGGTAGCCGACTGGCTGGGCATCGTCACGGTCGTTCAGCATCCAAGACTTGAGTATTCCGCTTTGCTCCCCGGCTGCATCGATGCGGCCCTGCCGGGCGGTGAGAAGGAACGGCAGAAGCATGTTCATTGCAGTTGACTTTCCCGAGCCGTTCACCCCCCGCAAAAGCAGCCGACCGCCTCCGAAATGCAGCACCTCATCCTGGTACTGGTACACGTTGACGATGCCGGCGCGGTTCAGCCGCCATCGCGTGCTGGCTTCGTCAATACCCGCAGAGGATTCGCCCACTACTCGCGTCCCTGTATCGGCCACACCGGGCAAGTTAGTGGAAGGGGGTGACAATTAGGCCAGGGCAATGATCACTCGCTGGCCTTCTATTGACGCAGTGAGTTGGCATAATTAGTCTAGTCATCGGACTAAGTCATATTGGCGAGCACAAACTACCAGGCAGGAGGATAAATCATGACCGAGATGGTCAATGTTCACGAGGCAAAAACCCATTTGTCGAAGCTCTTGGAACGAGCCCATGGCGGGGAGGAGATCATCTTGGCCAAAGCGGGCAAGCCCTATGCCCGGCTGATGCCCTTGGCGCCCCGAGAGCGCCGTCGTTTAGGGCAGCTAGCCGGACTTGAGTTGGGTCCTGAGTTCTTCGAGCCCCTTCCAGAAGAGGAGCTTGCGGCATGGGAGGGTGCGTACTCAGGTGAGTGATCTCCTTCTAGACACTCATGCGCTTCTTTGGTGCTGGTCGGATAATCCGGTGCTACCTCATTCAGTCAGAGAGGCAGTCACCGATCCTGACAACGACGTCTTCGTTAGCGCGGCAAGTGCGTGGGAAGTGGCCACCAAGTTTCGGCTCGGCCGGCTGCCTGAATATGAAGGCGCTGTGTTGCGATTCAACGAGTTCGTGATAGACGCATCGATGCGGCATCTGCCGGTCACCTATAAGCACGGACTGCGCTCCGGCAGCTATCCCGCCGATCACCGGGATCCGTTCGATCGTATTCTGGCGGCTCAGGCGGAGTTGGAATCGCTTGTGTTAGTGACCAGAGATGCCGCGTTCCAAGAGTTCCCCGTCCAGGTTCTTTGGTGAACGCATGTCTCCAGCGATGACGACGAAGACCGTTGGGCTGGTGGGCACGGGGGTCATCGGTTCGGGGTGGGCGGTGCGGGTGCTGGCCCGGGGGTACGACGTGGTGGTCTGGGATCCAGCTGATGGGGCCGAGGACCGACTGCGGCAATCGATCGAGCGGGCCTGGCCGGCGGCAACTGAGCTGGGTCTGTTCTCAGGAGCCGATCCCGCCCGATTCAATTGGGCCGACTCTCCCGAGGAAGTGGCCGCTTCCGCCGACTGGGTGCAGGAAAGCGCTCCTGAGGACGAAGACCTCAAACGCTCACTGCTGCACCGATTGGACGGCGCCGCCCCGCCCCACACGGTGATTGCCAGCAGCTCGTCGGGGCTTTTGCCAACCCGCTTGGCCGAGGGCTGCGCCCACCCCGAGCGCTTTCTCATCGGCCATCCGTTCAATCCGGTGTATCTGCTGCCGCTGGTGGAGGTAGTGGCCGGAGAGGCCACCAGCCCCGATGCGGTGGCCGCCGCGGTGGAGCACTACGACGATCTGGTCATGCATCCGCTAGTGGTGCGAAACGAGATCGAGGGCTACCTGTCCGACCGCCTCCAAGAGGCGCTGTGGCGCGAGGTGCTGCACTTAGTGAACGACGGGGTGGCCACCACCGCCGAGTTGGACGACGCAGTGGTGTACGGCCCCGGCCTGCGCTGGGCGGCCATGGGCACCAATCTCACGTTCCATCTGGCCGGGGGCGACGGCGGGATGCGCCACATGCTGAGCCAGTTCGGCCCGGCGCTGAAGCTTCCCTGGTCCCACATGGAGGCCCCCGAGCTCACCGATGAGCTGATCGAGGCCATGGCCTCGGGCGCCGAAGCCCAGGCGGCTGGTCGCACAGTGGCTGAGTTGGAGCGCCAGCGAGATCAGAGTCTGCTGGGGGTGATGCAGGCGCTGAGCGAAACCGGGATCGGTGCCGGCCGATTGATCACCGAAAGAGATGCCCGCATCCGGGCGGCTGGCGGGGCTGCTGATCAGACCGACTAGCGGCTAGTTGCCGACAGCCGCCTTCGGCGCCCAGACCCTGGACGGCTCGAAGCACTATCAGCATGGTCATGTTCGACGAGATGCCGGCCAAAGCCGACCCGATCATGAAGATCACGATGGCGGTTTGGAAGAGGCCCTTGCGCCCCCACAGGTCGGACAGCTTCCCCCACAGGGGAGTGGACGCAGTTGATGCGATGAAATAAGACGTGAAAACCCAGGTGTACAGATCTCGGCGGCCCAGGTCTCCGATGATCGTGGGGAGCGCGGTGGACACCACTGTGCCCTCAATGGCCGCCATCATCTGGGCCAGCATTAGCGTTAGTATGATGACGAGTACTTGGCGTTTGGGCAGGTTGCCGCCCTCCGAAGGGGCGCGATCACTTATCGAGATAGATTTATCAAAACTATTCATATAAGATATCGTGACGGGCGCTGTTCGAGCGTCTAACTTTTTATACTGAAAGCAGGCGGACCACTAAGCAATTGCTTGGTGTTTCGGTTGTGGAAGCAATAGCCAAATGGAGAAATGCCCCCGGACTCGAACGGGAGGCGATGGGTGGAGATGGCAATGGAGCCTCGTCCTTGGTGGATGGAAAATGCGAACTGCAAGGGGAAGAGCGAACTGTTCTTCCCCCCGGCCGGGGAGCGCCCCTCGGCACGTGAGCGGCGGGAGAATGCGGCTCGTCGCATTTGCGGCGAGTGCGGTGTGATTCGGGCGTGCCGGAACTGGGCCCGCGACCAGCGCGAACTCGGCTTCTGGGGCGGCGAGTCGGAGATCGAACGGGCAGAGGCAGGCTTCGCCCCCTCAACCCCGGTCATCGGTCTGCGGCGGCACCGCACCGAGCGGGAATCGGCCTGAGCCGACTGCACTGAGCAGCCGTCGGCCTCCGCCGGCGATTTCAACGACCCACGCGCCGGACAAAGGCCGCAATGGCCTCTGTTCCCTCGACCGCTTCAGGGTAGTTGGGGTACATGATCTGAAAGTCGTGGATCATTCCCGGCCAGATGCGGAGATCCACATCAACGCCTGCTGCCTCCAGCGCGGCGGCGAACCCGGTGGCGTCGTCCAGCAGCACCTCGTGGTCGCCGGCATGGACCAGCATGGGGGGCATTCCCTCCCAGTCGCCGAAGAGCGGGGAGGCCAATGGATCTCGGGGATCATGCCCGTCCAGATACCAACTGGCTGCGGTCACCGCATCGTCATGGCCGAACATCACATCCAGTTCATCGCGCTCGGTGTGGCTTGCCGAAGAGTTGGTCAGATCGACCCAGGGCGACAGGCAAATCCCCGCACCGGGCAGCGGCCACCCCTGGTTGCGGGCCCCCAGCATGATGGCTCCGACTAGCCCGCCTCCGGCAGAGTCACCGATGAACATGATGCGGGCCGGGTCGATCCCGCTGTCCAGCATCCAACGGTAAGCCGCCAGGCAGTCGTCGACTGCGGCGGGGAAGGGATCCTCGGGGGCCAGGCGGTAGTCGACCAAGAGGATCCGGGCCGGGATCAAAGAGGCCAGATGGGAGGCGAAGCCCTGGTGCGAGATGATTGATCCCACCCGGTATCCGCCGCCGTGGAAGAACAGCAGTGCCGGAAGTCCCTCCGGGTCGGCAGCTTGGGGATGCAGCCAGGCGGCGCCGGGCACACCGGGGATCTCGACGTCTTGTTTGACCACGTTGTCGGCCAGCGGCGTGGCGGCGGCGTTGGCGTCCAACCGGGCACGGCGCTCCGCGGCGGTCTCTGAGGGGTCGGGCTTGGGCGCGGCCGCCAGCATGGACCGCACAGCTTCGAATTCTGGGCTTGGCATCCACGGAGGATAACCCTTGCCCAGGTGGCTCAATGGTCTTGGAACCGGCAGAAAGGCATCTCGGGACGGGTTCCTAGCCCAGCTTGAGCGGGGTTAGCCTAGGCGGGCTATGTCCGTCGACCTTCGACTGCTCACCATTCACGCCCATCCCGACGATGAGTCGTCCAAGGGGTCGGCCACGGTGGCCATGTACACCGACCAAGGGGTGGCGGCCACTTTGGTGTGCTGCACCGGCGGCGAGGAGGGCGACATCTTGAATCCGGAGATGGATCGCCCAGAAGTGCGGGACAATCTGGACCAGGTCCGCCGTGACGAACTGGTTGAGGCGGCCAACGTGCTGGGCTACAGCAGCGTTCATTGGCTGGGCTATCGCGATTCCGGGATGCCCGATAGCGAGGCCAACGCCGATTCCCGCAGCTTTGCCCAAGCCCCCTTGGAAGAGGCCGTCGGCCGCTTGGTGGCCATCATCCGCACCGAGCGCCCCCATGTGGTGGTGACCTACGGGGAAGATCAGCAGGGCTATCGGCATCCCGACCACCTGAGGGTGGCCGAGATCAGCGAACCCGCCTTCGAGGCCGCCGCCGACCCCGATGCCTTTCCCGAAGCTGGCGAGCCGTGGCAACCGCAGAAGATGTACTACGTAACCTGGTCCCGGAATCGGATCACGGCCCTGCACGAGAAGTTCGCAGAGCTGGATCTGGAGTCGCCCTATGACGAGCGCTGGTTCAGCCGGCCGTCTAACGACGACGCCATAACCACCCGAATCCAGTGCGCCGGGTATTTCGACCGCCGTTCCAAGGCGCTGCTCGCTCACCGTACGCAGGTCGACCCCGACTCCAAGTTCTGGTTCGGCCTGCCCGATCACCATATGGCCGATGCCTACCCGTGGGAGGACTACGTGCTGGGCCTCAGCCTGGTGGAATCCGAGTTGCCCGAGACCGACCTGTTCGCCGGGATCGAATAGGGCCCGTGGAAAGGGCCCTATTCCTTAGCGATGAGTGGTTCGGGTTGAACCTTGAGGCCGCGTCCGGCTGGCCGGAGCGGCCGGGGGTGGACTGCTCAGCCAACTTCGAGGTGACTGGGGCACCCGGTGGAAAGATCCGCTATCACGCGGTTATCTGCGACGGCCGTCTGGTGGAGATGGCCTCGGGCAAGCTGGCCGAGGTCGACGTGAGCATCGTCTACAAGTACGCCGATGCCCGGGCCGAAGTGGCCAGTGGGGAGCACCCTGATCTGGCCTACATGTCGGGCCGGATGAAGCTGGAAGGGGACTATGCCCGCTGGGTTTTTGGCCTGCGCCCGGTGCTGGACTCAGCCGAGTACGACGCCTTCCGGTCGGCTCTGGCCGAGCACACGGATTTCTAGGGCAAGTCTCGTACTTCTCAGTTCCCCCGCTGGGCGTCTCGGAGGTCGGCGTAAGTCAGCATTCGGGCACCGGAGCGTTCGATGGCGGTGCTCAGCGACGGGTCGTGGGCGACCAGCAGGTATTGCTCTACCCGGCTGAGCCAGCCCGGATCCAACTCCCGCAGCTCGGGGGTGTCGATGGCTGGCGATACCACCAACTCGGTCACCCCGGGGGCCAGGTTCTCAACGGCTTCTTCGAGTGTCCGCCGAGCAGGGCGGCCGCGGACCTGTACCAGGTGGTCGGGTGCCAGCACCCCGGCGTCGGCGGCCAGGCGACGGAACGGAAAGCCGGCCCGGCGCTCCTGGTCGCTTCCACCCAGGCGTATGGGCAGCGCCATCTCTACGGCAAGCTCCAAGTACACGTCGAAAAACTCAGGACGCATCAAAAGCGTGTCGAGGTGGGGGCTGAGGTGGGTCAGGTCGCTGCCCCACTGGCTAGCCCGCTCGACTTGGGCCCGGCACTCCCGGTGGGCCTCGTCGAGGTCGCCGTGCTCCCAGGAGTCGGCCGGAGTGCGGGGGAAGCCACCGTCGCCGTCTAGCAGCGACGGCGCCTGGGTGATCGGACCCCATCGGTAGTTGTCGAATTCGGCGTTGAGGGTGAGGTCAACCCCCACCGGGATGTGGGCGAAACGTCCAGCTGCGTCCCGGGCCCACGGACACGGCACCATGAGGCTGGCGGCGGTGGCCACTCCGATGTCCAAGCACTCGGCTATGGCCGCGTTGGCTGCATGGGACTGGCCCAGGTTGTCGCAGGTGATAATGAGGGCTCGACCTTGGGGGGCGCCGCCCAAGCGTTCCAGTAGTTCGCTCACAGGTACAGCCAAACTACCGTCCTTTGGCGGCAAAGGCGGTCACTCAAGGACCACATCGGCGCTGCCGCAAGCCCCCCACAGCCCCAGTCCCTGGTCGCGGGCTGTGGCCGCAGCTGCATAGAAGGCATCGGCGTGGGTGGTATTGGGTTTGATGATCAGTGCCTCGGCATACCCGTTGGCGGCAATCTCGAGGTTGACGAACAGGCCGTCGCCGGCTCGATGTAGATAGGCGAGCAGACGGTCGTAGCGGTCGCGGGCCTCAGCGTCTCGGGTAAGGCGCACTTCGGTGCCTGGTGGCAGCAGCGATCTGGTGAAGACGCTGGCTTCATCGCCGTAGCACTCGACCGGCAAGAAGCCGCCAGTGGCCTCGGGAGTGTCGATGCCAATTAGACGCACCCGCTCGTCCCGGTCGGCCATCTCCACCACTACCGTATCCCCGTCGATCACTTCCACCACGGTCGCGGGCGCCCCATTCAGCGCCGTGATTGGTTCACTCGGCGTGACGGCTTGGTTGGTGAAGCCGCCGGAGCCTGACGAACAACTGACAACGGCCAGCAGGCCGAAGGCCAGCAGCGCACCCACCGCTTTTCCGGACGTCCGGACCTGGGTATTGGCGGATGCCGAAGGCTTCACGCAGCACGGGGAACGTCGTCGGAGGGGGTGGATGTGGGTGGGGTGGCGGGGGAGTGGCCCTGCAAGGCCGCTCGGGCCTGAGCCAGGCCTCGACGCCCGATTTCCTTGGTTCGCTCATCGATCCGCCAGTCTGGCGGCGCCTCCAAGAGCATGAGCTGTTGTTTCATGCTTCCAGTATCCCGGCGGGAGTGACAGTTTGGGCCGGGTAGGGGAGAAATTCTCCGGAAATCTGCTCTGACGTGGGATAAGAGGGTGATCTATGGGGTTTGTCTGCCGCCGGTCATGCTGCGGTACACCTCCAACAGGGCCGCCTTCTGCTCATCGGAAAGGCTGGCGTCAGAGCGGATGGTGGCTTCAGTGTCAGTAACTCCGTCGGGGTTCTCGCCGTTGGCGGCATCGATGCCGGCTGCCTGGGCCAAAAGGGTTTCCGCCGACAAGTTCAATGCTGTGGCCAGCGACTTGATCACCCTCACCGACGGCTGGTGAAGGCCTCGCTCCAGTTGGCTGAGGTATGGGTTGGAAACCTCGGCCAGATCGGAAAGCTCCCGCAGGGTGAGCTGGGCCAGCTTGCGCTGGCTGCGCAGATAGTTCCCAAATGCTTCGACTGCGGATTGATCCATAGTTCGGCCTCAGCTGTCGTACTCGTAGAATCCCTTGCCGGTCTTGCGCCCCAGATGTCCGGCAGCCACCATTCGCCGCAGTAGCGGAGGCGGGGCGTTGTGGGAGCCCTTGAACTCCTCGTAGAGCACCTCGGCCACCGCCTCGATGGTGTCTAGCCCGATCAGGTCGCACAGCGTCAGCGGGCCCATGGGGTGGCCGCAGCCGTACATCATCCCGCTGTCTATGTCGGCCGCGCTGACCTTGCCCTCGTCGAACATCCGGATGGAATCGAGCAGGTAGGGGACTAACAGTCGGTTCACCACGAACCCGGCCCGGTCGCGACAGCGGATGACCCGCTTGCCCAGAACTTCCACTGCGAAGCGGTCGACCCGGTCGATGGTATCCAAGGAGGTACCCAGCGAGCGCACCAGTTCCACTAAGGGTTGTATCGGAGCTGGGTTGAAGAAGTGCATGCCGAGCACCATGTCCGACCGGCTGGTGATGGAACCCAGGGTGATGATGGGAATGGAAGATGTGTTGGTGGCCAAGATGGCGTTTGGGGCCATCACCTTGTCCATGGCCCGAAACACCGACAGCTTCTCTTCCAGCGACTCGATGACCGCCTCGATCGCCAAATCCCGGTCGGCCAGGTCTCCCATGTCAGTGCTGAAGTTGAGCGAGTCCAAGGCCAGGTCTCGGGTTGCCGCCGGTACCTTGTTGCGGGAGACCGCCTTGTTCAGGGAATTCTCGATAGATGTCCTGGCGACGTTGACTGCGGTGTCGTCCACCTCGATCACCAGGGTGTCCAAGCCGGCTCGGGCGCACACCTCGGCGATGCCCGACCCCATTATCCCGCCGCCGATCACTCCGACCTTGTTGATCGGCTCTGCTGGCGACTCGAACTCTTGTGGCGGCAGCGCGCCAGCTTCGGTGCTCATTGTTCCCTCCACCGCCGGAAACCGGCGGCCCCTACTTGGCTGTTCAATATAGTACGCAAGCGATAGAAAAATAAAACGGGGCCGGTCAGCGACCGGCCCCGTTTTGCAGGAAAGAGCTGAGGGGGGATTCAGCTCTTCTTGGCTACTGGCTTGGCCGAGGCCGCGCCATTGGCGGACGCTGCGGCCAGCAAGTTCTGGGCGAACTCCTTCTGGGTGTTGAGCAGTTCCTGGGCGAACCCGAAGCTGACGTTCATCAGGTCCTTGGGATCGGGCAGGGAGTCAAGGCCGGGCACGGAATCGATCTTCAGGCTCTCAGGGGTGATGCCGCCGACCGTATCGGTGAAGGTGCGGACACCTTCGACGATGGCGGTCTGGCCCATCTTGAGGGCGGTCAGAACCTGTTCTTGCACGGCTTCGGTGATTTCTTTGACGTCGGTCATGTTGCTTACTTTACTTAGCAACAGATTGATCGGCAATTCAAAGAAGGGTTTTCCGGAGAAATTTCCGGACAAATACGATCAGCCAGAACCAGTGTCGCCGGGGCGCACCTTCACGTAGATGCCCGGGGCGTCCTCCATCGGCGCGTGGGCCTTGGTGCCGAGTTGCTTGGGAGCCTTGACCTTCTTGCCGGCCCGCTCGCCGATCCATCTGGCCCAGTCTTCCCACCACGTCTGCTGGTGCTGTTCGGCGCCCACCAGCCAGTCCTCGGGCGATTCCGCGATCTGGTCGTTTGTCCAGTGGCGGGCTTTCGGGCTAGGGGGGTTGACGATGCCGGCGATGTGCCCTGAGGTGCTGAGCACGAAGCGGTTGTGTCCGCCCAACAGGGTGGCGGTCCGGTAGGCCGCCGTCCACGGCACGATGTGGTCGTCGATGGCCGACAGCACGTAGCTGTCCTGCTTGACGTCGGCGGGGTGCAGAGCGGTCCCGTCTACTTCGAAGGCGTCGTTGGCGAATTCATTGCGGAGGTAGCACCGGCGCAGGTAGCTGCTGTGCATGCGGGCCGGCATCCGGGTGCTGTCGTTGTTCCAGGCCAGCAGGTCGAACGCCGGAGGATCCTCGCCCAGCAGCCAGTTGTTCACCACATACTGGAAGATCAGGTCGTTAGCCCGGATGGCGTCAAAGGTGCGGGCCATCTCGCTGGCCTCCAGATACCCCTGATCGGCCATTTTGCGCTCCAACCCGGCCACGGTGGGCTCATCGGTGAATGCTCCCAGCACCCCGGGATCGGAGAAGTCGGTCAGGGTGTTCAAAAACGTGGCGCTGCCGATGGGCTGGTCGCCGGAGGCCGCCCCGTAGGCCATGGCGATGGCAGTGAGGGTGCCCCCCAGGCACACGTTGACGGTGTTTACCTTCTCTTTCCCGGTGATCTCCTGCACCACTCGCAGGGCGTCGAGGGGTCCTTGGCGGAGGTAGTCCTCGAAGCTGGTGTCGCGCATCGACCCGTCGGGGTTGCGATAGCTGATGGTGAAGCAGGTGTGGCCGTGCCGCACCGCCCACTCGATCAGGCTCTTTCCCGGAGCCAAGTCCATGATGTAGTACTTGTTGATCCACGGAGGGCAGAAAAGCAGCGGGGTCTCGAAGGTCTGCTCGGTCTGGGGCTCGTACTGGATCAGCTCGATCAAGTCGCTGCGGTACACCACCTTGCCGGGGGTCATGGCCATGTTCAGCCCCGGCTCGAACCCCGAGTCGTCCACCTTCGACGGCCACCCGTCGTTGTGGCGCAGATCATGGAGCATGTTGGCTGCGCCTTTCACCACGCTGGCCCCGCCGGTGGCCGCTGCCTTGGCCAGGGCGTCGGGGTTGGTTAGCAGCATGTTGGTGGGGGCCAGCGCGTCGAAAGCGAAGGAAGCGGCGAACTTGGCCTTGCGGTGGTCGGCCTCGTCCAGGTTGGCAGCATCGATGAGGTCGTCGGCCAGGTTCTTAGTTAGCAAGTAGGTCTGCTGGAGGCCGAAGAAGTAGGGATTGTCCTCCCACGCCTCAGAGCTCCAGCGGTGGTCCTTGGGCTGGGGCTGAACGGGAGCGGGAATATCCGGGTCGGCTGTCTTGGTCGCCTTGGCCATGGTGGCTGCTCCCACCTTCATCGCTCCGGCGGCTGCCTTCAACAATGCGGTGCCCACCCCTACCGGGTTGGTCGCGGCCTTCATGCCCGCGTTGACCAAGGTCCGGGCGAAATAAACCGGATCGAGCGAGTCGAGCACCTGGTCTCCGACCCAGTTCGGGTCCAAAACATCCGACTCGCCTGCTGTGGCTCCGATTGATCCTGCTTCGACGTCTTCGCTCACGGTTGGGAACTTTATCAAGCAGGCTTTCCCGAACCATCACCGCACGTCTACGCCAGCAACAGACCCCTAGAGTGGCAGGATGGTTTCACGACGTGACGGGATGACGGTTCCCCTGTTCGGTCCGCTGGATCAGCAGGCCGAACAGATGGCTGAGCTGGTTGAGCTGGGATACACCGATGTGTGGTCGTCGGAGTCCAACTCCCACGATGCCTTCACCCCTTTGGTGCTGGCCTCTCAGTGGGCGCCGTCGCTGCGACTGGGCACCGCCATCGTTCCGGCCTACACCCGGGGACCGGCGCTGTTGGCCCAATCGGCGGCCACTTTGGCCTCGCTGGCTCCGGGCCGGTTCCTCCTCGGGGTGGGCAGCTCCTCGGACGTGATCGTGGAGCGGTGGAACTCAATTCCGTTCGAGGAGCCCTACCAGCGGGTGCGCGATTTGGTGCGATTCCTCAAGCCGGCATTGGCCGGAGAGAAGGTGAGTGGCGACTACGAGACCTTCTCCGTGCAGGGGTTCCGATTGGGAATGGTCCCCCCAGAGCCGCCCCCCATCCTGGTGGCTGCGCTGCGATCCCAGATGCTGACTCTGGCCGGAAAGGAGGCCGACGGGGCCATCATCAACTGGCTGTCGGACGAAGACACCGCGCGGGTGAGCGAGATCGTCCATGCCCAAGGGCCCGACAAAGAGGTCGTGGCCCGCATATTCGTATGCCCCAACCCCGACCGGGAGACAGTGATGGCCCAGGGACGGCGGGCCGTGGCCGGCTACCTGAACGTGCCGGTGTACCGGGCCTTCCACGAGTGGCTGGGCCGGGGAGAGCTGCTGGCCGAGCACTGGGAGCGGTGGGCGGCCGGAGATAGGGCCGGGTCGCTGGAGGTCATTCCCGAGCAGGTGGTCGACGACCTGCTTGTGCACGGCACCCCCGAGGAGTGCCGCAAGCACATCGATCGCTATTTCGACAACGGTGTTACTACCTCAACGCTCATGGTGATGCCTTTAGGGGGCATCGATCCCTGGGAGGCGGTCAGGTCTCTAGCGCCGCAGCCTTCTGGAAGTGGCTGACGTAGTCGGCGAGCTGATAGCCGGCAGCGGCCCCGCTGGTGGAGGGCATGACGTACACCGGACGACCGGCTAGATCTTGGGATTGCGGTCCGGCCTGGGCCTTTCGGTCCACGGCGGCTCGCCAGCCGGCTAGGCCCACAAAGCACACTGCGGCGGGCTTGAGCCACCTCACCAGCCACACCAGCCGGTCGAGGCCCCGGCGGTATTCGTCGGCGGTGAGAGCGTCGGCCCGGGGGGTGGCCCGCTTGACCAGGTCGGTCATTCCCACGCCGTGGTCGATAAGCGCCCGCCGGGGATCGCGGTCGGCGCTCACCAGGCCGGCGGCCAGCACCGCGGGCCAGAACCGGTTCCCGGGCCGGGCGAACCCCGCGCCGGCGTCGGCGGCGTACACGCTGGGGTTCAAGCCGCAGATCAGCAGGCGCATCTCCGGTCCCACGGTGTCGGGCAGGGTTCGGGCTCTGCGCCCTTTGACGATGAGCGTGGCCGCCTTGGGGGGCCGGCCCATCCGCTCCATGCTGTCCAGGGCGAACCCGGCACCTTCCATAAGGGGCGCTATCCAGTCTTGGGGCCACTGGGAGAAGCGGCGCCCGGGGAAGTCATCATCGGAAAACGGCTCGAAATCGGCATCTCCCTCGAAAATATGGAGCTCTACTGGGGAGCCGGGGGCCAGCGCCCGATGCAGGTCGGCCAGCGCCAGGGGAACATGGCGGCGATCTAAGTGGACATAGCTGCGCGACGCCCACGCTCCGGCCAGCGACCCTGTGGCCAGGGGCAGAGCCGCCAAGTCAGCCCGGCATCGCAGGGCGTTTGGGGCGTGTTCGGCCACCATTTCCAGCATTGATCGGGCGGCATCTACGGCCAGTGCGGGGCTGGGCAGCGCCGCGGTGTGCCAGCCGGGACCGCAGCCCAGATCGGCGGTGATCCCTTCGGGCCGGTCGAGGGCGGCAAACGCCTCCGCGGCCGAGGTGGATTTGGGCTCTCGTTCGACTCGCCATTCAGCAGCCCGATCCTCATAGACGCTGACGGTGGCTCGATCGGCCATGGCTCAGCGCAGCGGCCAGATTTTCTTGAACAGCCGGGCGATCACTGCGCCCACCACGGCGCCGACCACCACATCAGAGGCGTGGTGGATGCGGACGTGGACTCTGCTGGCCGCCACTACCGAGGCGGCAGCCCAGAATGGCCAGCGGCGGCGTCGGGGCTCGGACAAGAGCACGGCGGCCACCACCGCCGCGCTGGCGTGACCGCTGGGAAAGCTGCTGGTGAGGGGCTGGCGCAGTCGATGGGGGTGTTCGTGCTCTGCCAGGGGGCGCGAGCGGTTGAAGGCCGATTTGATCGGTCCGTTGACCAGCGCCGACTCCGCCGCCAGGGCAACCGACACCCTCAGAGCATTGCGACGGCCCCGTTTGGAGGTGGCCCCTGCCCAGGCCAAGGCATGCCACAAGATGCTGAAGTTCCCCAGCTCAGAGGCGGTGTAGAACACCCGGTCGGCCACGGGATTTCCTCGCAGCCGGTCGAAAACCTGTTCAACGGCCTCATCGAAGGCTTCGATGGCCTCTTCGGGGGTCATTCGCTGGCAGCTTGAATCGTCTTATAGGCCACGCCCACCTCATGGTTGGCGTCGCTCAGCACTTTGTAGCCGGTCTCGTCTCGGATCTCGTCGAAGTTCTCGGCCACGTCTTCCACCGTGAGGTTGGGGTTGTAGTAGCCGGGGGTCCGCCCCACAAAGAATCGGGCCACTGTGCCCCCGGCCGCGGAGTACACCTCGCCGGAGACAGGGCAGTCCTCGTGGGCCAGAAAACACACCACGGGGGTGACCAATGCCGGGTTCATGGCCTCTTTGATCTCTTCGCCGAAGATGGCCTCGGTCATGCGGGTAGTGGCCACCGGCGCAATGCAGTTGGCCTTGATGTTGTACTTGGCGCCCTCCAGGGCCAGCGTGTTGGTGAGCCCCACCAGCCCCATCTTGGCCGCGCTGTAATTGGACTGGCCGAAGTTGCCCAGCACCCCAGCGTTCGACGTGGCGCACACGATGCGGCCGTAGCCCTGCTCCCGCATCTGCGTGAAGGCCGGTCGGGTCACGTTGAACGCTCCCCGCAAATGGACGGCGAGCACCGGATGGAGCTGCTGGTCCTCCAGTTTGTGGAAGGTCTTGTCCCGCAGGATGCCGGCGTTGTTGATGACGATATCCACCCGCCCGAAGGTCTCCATGGCGGTAGCAGTAATGGCCGCCCCGTCCTCGGTGGTCGCCACCGAGTGGGTGTCGGCTACCGCTTCGCCGCCCCCGCCGTTGATCTCATTGGCCACCAACTGGGCTGGGCCCTCACTAGAGCCGGTGCCGTCGGCCGATCCTCCCAAGTCGTTCACCACAAGCCGGGCGCCCCGCCGAGCCAACTCCAGCGCGTACAACCGGCCCAGCCCGCCCCCAGCCCCGGTGACGATCGCAACCCGGTTGTCAAAGCTCAATGTCATGAACGGAAGATTACGACGATCAGTGTTGTGAACGGTAAGCGCCTGGCGTGGTGAGGGGTTTGCGGCGCCAGCGGCGAGGGGTGGTGATGATGGAGCGGGGGTAGTCCTCGAAGAGCCAGCGGGCGAAGTTTCGCCGGGTCCAGGGGGTGAGGCCGGCGATGCGGACCGCGCCCCTCGCTCCGGGGCGGGTGGCCAATACCCGCCCGAGACGGCGGGCCATGCGATGGTCGGCGAACAGCTCCCGGCGCACGAAGCGGCGGTAGTCGGCCATCACCTGTTCGGCATCTGATCCGCCGGCTAGCACCGCGTTGGCCGCGCCGATGCCGGTGAGAAGGGCCTGGGCGATTCCCTCGCCGCTCATGGGGTCGGTGGCGGCGGCGGCGTCGCCCACGAACATGGTTCGACGAGAGGTAAGCGGGACCTTGTCGATGCGGGCGGGAATGGGCCAGGCCCGGTGGGCCGTCTCGGGTGCGGCGTCTTCGCCTAGCACAGCCCGGATGTGGTCCCGCTTCTGTAGTTCTCGCCAGAGCTTGCCCATGTCGCCCACCGCCACCGGGCCGCCGCGGCGCACGCCGAAGCCCACATTGGCCCGGCCATCGGGCAGCGGGAACGACCAGACGTATCCGGGCAGGATCTCCTCTTCGAACCAAATCCACAGGGCCTGGGTGGCTGTTGGGGCCACCCCCGACCAGTACTGGCGGAACGCGTGCCAGTCCCCCCGGTATCCGTCGGGCGCCAATCCCAGGAACTTGCGGGTTGGCGACCACATCCCGTCAGCGGCGATGGCAAACTGCGCCTTCACCGTGCCGTGATCGCCCACCTCTAGCGCCACATGGCCGTCGTCTTCGACAATTCCCTGGCATGCGGCACCCTCGACCAGCATCGCTCCCTCGGCCTTGGCCTGCTCCACCAGCGCGTTGTCCAGCTCCGCCCGGGGAACCACCGCCGCGAACTGGCCCCCTCCCCGGGGCAGGGGGAACTCGACAGTGCGGCCCGACGGCGACCTGATGCAAACGTCTTCCACCGGCATCCACGTCGAGATGGGGGTCGGATCCAGCCCCAAGCCCTCCAAGAGCCGCAGCGCCCCAGCGGTGAGGCCGTCACCGCACGCCTTGGGACGGGGAAAGCGAGCCCGATCAACCACTACCACCCGCTGTCCGCCCCGGGCCAGGGTTATGGCCGCCGCACAGCCGGCTGGGCCGGCTCCCACGATGGCGGTGTCCCATTCAACGGTCATTGAATTGAATTGTTCATGCGCTCTGCTCACCCGACTGCTCCGGGTCCAACGCCTGGGCCTGCCCCGGTGGCGTCTCGGGTTCTTGGGTCGGGGTTTCCTCCGGCAGGGGCTCTTGCGGTTCCCCCTCCTCGGGCTCCCCCTCTTCCCCGGGCGGCGGGATCGAGCAGAGATCGGGTCTGTTGTCTTCGTCGACATCCACCGGACCGTGAGTTCCGATGCAGTCTTCGGGGCTGACGCACTCCTGGTGCAGTCCCTCGTCGTCGAACTCCGCCTCTCCGTCGCCGTCGGCGTCTAGCGGCAGCACTGAGGAGGTGCACACCCCGTCGCAGTTGATGCCCTCACGGGGTTGGTAGAGAGCGACCACCGAGTCTCGCAGCACGGTGCCGTCGGCGTAGGTCCGAGTGCGCTCGGTGGTCCGCTTGGTGCAGAACTTCCTCGGAGTGTCATAGCGGTCGGTCCACTCCACCTCGGCATAGGCCGTGGAGTAGAAGCTGACGGTGACGCTGCTGTCGGTCACCGTGGGCCACAACAGCACCGCATACGGATTGGGGTTGCGGAACTTGAAGTCGGGCTTCGGCCAGGAGATGGTGGCGTCTACTCCCTCTCGGTAGCGGGAGATATCGATGCTGTGGGCTTGGTACTCGGGGAACTCCATTCCCGCGTTGAATGCCGCAGTGAACAGCGTGGTGATGAACTGGGAGATGCCTCCGCCGACATCTGAGGTGTACACGCCGTCGTAGATCACGCCAGCGTCCACGAACCCCAACTCCTCGGTGCGCTCCCCCACGTAGCCGTTGACCGAGAATGTCTCGCCCGGGTAGACCACCGCCCCCTGGATCAGCTCGGCGATGCGATGGATGTTTGAGACCCGGTCTTGGCCCGGCGTGTAGTAGGTGGTGAACCGGCCGGTCAGCTCTACGATGCCCCGTTCGACCAGCCAGCTCTGGTCGTTGATCTTGCTCGACTCCCGTAACTCCAATTCCACTGCGGGCAGCTCGGAATCCAGGGCCAACACCACCTGGCGGTAGGCGGATTCCTCGCAGCAAATGAGGGCGGGTACCTCGTTGACCAGCACGGGCACATCGTCGATCACCGTGAGCACTGGCTCGGAGGCCACGGTGGCCACTTCGACAAATAGCTCGGCTAGGTCATCTTCCAGTCGCTGCGGTTCGATGTCGTAGGTCCACTCGTCATCGCTGTTCTCGAGTATCAGCCACGATCGGAGCTGGGCCGGCTGCACCCGCTTGGTGACTTCTTCAACCGTTACCAACAGGCCCTGAGATGTGCGCTGGTTGATCCAGCCGGCGGTAGTGGCCATGACAGTTTCTGAGATCTCGGGCGGGATGAGGCGAACATCTGCTTCGGTGCTCAGTGGGCTTTCTCCCCGCATTGCCGCTTCCAACAATCGAAGGAGCGCTGGTTCCAGATCCACAATCTCGCCGGGAACCCCCGCGGCCACTTGGAAGGTTCCGTTGTCGAAGACGATGGTGGGATTGACTGGCGATAGTCGCAGTTCCGCTTCTAGGTCGGCGATCTGCTTGGCGGAGGCCGACAAGGCGAGCAGCAGATCGGACTGCGAGCTCTCAAAGAACGAGGCCGTCCATCCGATCGGGTTGCTTGTGCTGCTGTCTATCTCCATGATCTCCGCAACCGTTGACTCCACGTCCACTGCCAGCCCTATCTCCGCCGCGTTGGTGGAGGCGACCTGGCTGGGAGTGGCGATCTCCACCGGGGTCTGGGCGAAGCGCTCGGCCAGTTCGACGACCACCTCGGTCACATCGTCCTCGTCCAAACCGCCGATGTCGATGCTGATATCGGGGATGGCAGGGCTTTCGATCTTCAGCCCTCTGGGGGTCTTGTCATCGTTCCTGGAGGAATCCACGAGCCAATACACCAGCCAGATGGACAGAAGCACGACCGGTGTGATCATGAGCGCCCAGACCCAGAGAGGACGGGGAGGACGGCGCAGGCGGAGTGGAGGTTGTGGATCCATGCCGGTTATCGGATGGTAGCGGGATCGAGTTGTCGATCGGGTTCAGGCCGGGGTGCGCTCACGGTGGGGCTCAGAACAGAGCGGCCTGGTCGGGCTCGATGCCCCTGAGCATGTCGTAGTCGATCTCCACGCACTCGATGCCCCGGTCGGCGCTCAATGCCCGGGCCTGGGGGCGGACGACCTGAGCGGCGAGCATGCCTCGCACCGGCACCAGCTCCGGATCTTGGTTCAAGAACTGGAGATAGCGGGTGAGCTGTTCCACACCGGCGATTTCTCCCCGCCGCTTCACCTCGACCGCTATGGCGACCCCATCGGCATCTCGGCACAGCAAGTCCACCGGGCCGATGTCGGTGGGGTATTCCCGCCGCACCAGCCGGAACCCATCACCCAGAACCTCGGGCGACGCGGCCAACAGCTCTTGAAGATGGGCCTCCACTCCGTCTTTGTCCAAGCCGGGGTCGCGGCCCAGCTCGTGATCGGTATCGGAAATGAGCTGGTGGATGGTGATGGTCAGCTTCTCGCCCGCAGGGTTGACCACCGTCCAGACGCCATCTTCCTCTGACAGCCGGTTGGGGGCGTTCATCCAGTTCAGAGGCTTATAGGCGCCGCCGTCGGCGTGGATGGCCACGCAGCCGTCGGCTTTGATCATGATGAGCCGGACGGCGTCGGGCAGGTGTGCCGCCAACCGGCCGTCGTAGTCCACCGAGCATCTGGCGATCACCAATCTCACAGCAGCTCCCAATCTACGGTTCTGCGCAAATGAGTACAGCGCACGTTTGCAAGACGTTGAAATGGCAGCGTTCTTGGAAGTTCCAGCTCAACTGTCCAAGGACAATCTACGGGGAGATGGCCGGGAGTGTCACCGGGTAATGACGGCTGAGGCGAAATCGGGGTGGCAGATCACGAAGTCGGAGATGTAGGTGTCGGACTGGTTGAACCGCAGCACGGCGCCGTTGAGGTGGGAAACGTGCAGCCCGGCGGCCGCGGCCACCGCCGCGGGAGCGCACAGGTCCCATTCGTGCAGCCCCGATGCATGGGCGTACACCTCGGCTTCACCCAATACCACCGCGGCGGCTTTGGCACCGGCCGATCCCATCTGGATGATGCTGGCTCCGATGGATTCGGCGATGTGGCGGGACAATCGACCGGGCCGGCTCCTGCTGGTGATGACTCGGGGCGGGGAGGCGGCTTCTGGAGTGGCCCTGGCAGGCTCAGTGGCCAAGGTGATGCTCTGGGCGGGCAGGGCCACCGCCGCGGCGGTGGGTTGACCGTCGGTGACTAGGGCCACGTGAACCGCCCAATCGGTTCGGCCCGGGATGGAGAATTCCCGGGTGCCGTCCAGCGGGTCCACGATCCACACCCGGTTGTGCTCGAGCCGACGGCGGTTGTCCACCGACTCCTCGGAGAGCACAATGTCGTCGGGTCGATGTTGGTGTAGGGCGGCGGCGATGAAGTCGTGGGCGGCGGCGTCGCCTCTGGCCCCCACAGCGAACGGGGCCAGCCTTTGTCCACTCAGCTCGGCCCGCAGCTCAACCAGCAGCTCGCCTGCCTCCGTAGCCAGATGTGCAGCCAGTTGATGGTCATTCACAGGATGTCGAGTAGGTCCATGACCTGGTCGCACAGTCCGGGGGCGACCGCTATGAAACCGTCCATCAGCGGGTCGGCCCGGTTGAACACCACATCGGCGCCATCGGTGCCGAAGACCCTCCCGCCGCCCGCTCTGACCAGAGCGGCTCCTCCGGCCACATCCCACTCGTTCTTGGGCACCAGCGTCCAGGTGGCATCGGCCAGCCCGGCGCCTACCAGGCTCAGCTTGTAGGCCACTGAGCCCATGTTGCGCACCGCGATCGGCGTGGAGAAAAAGCGTTCCCACTCGCCCCGCTTCACCTCGCTGCGGGAGGCCAGCACCAGCGCGCCCCGGAGGTCGGAGGTGTCCGTCGTCTGGGCCGGGGCGCCGTTACACGACACCCCGGTCTCGTCCGAACCGATGATGAGGTGTCCGTTGGGCGGGCTCAGCACGCCGCCGGCCACGGGTACGCCGTCCTCCACTAGACCTACCGACACGCACCATTCGGGAATTCCGTCGATGAACTCACGGGTGCCGTCGATGGGATCCACCACCCACACCCTCCGCCGGTCCAGCCGTTCGCCGGCGTCGGTGGTCTCCTCCGAAAGCCAGCCTTCGTCACTGCCTCGCAAAGACTCGGCCAGCACGTCGTTTACCGCGGTGTCGGCCGCTGTCAGCGGATCGCCCCCGTCCTTCAGCTCTGCCTCAACCTCGCCGGGCGTGAACCGCTCCAGCACATCGGCGGCCGCGGCCAAGGCATCGGCAATCCGGACCAGGTCGTCAGTACGGGACATTGCCGCCGGCTATCCAATCAGATTGTCGGAGCGCAGCATCTCAGTCGCCGGGTTATACGAGATATCCCTCGGCCACCAAGTGGTCGATGATGGTCTGAGCGGCCTCGTCGGGGGTCTGATCAACGGTGGGCAGGACGACGTCGGCGTCAATGGGTTCCTCGTAGGGGTCGGAGATGCCGGTGAACTCCTTGATGATCCCGGCCCGGGCCTTGGCGTACAGGCCCTTGCGGTCCCGCTCCTCGCACACCTCCAGCGGGGTTGACACGTGCACCAGCACGTAGCCTCCGTTGGCTGAGATGGCCTCCCGATTTCGGCGCCGGGGCTCGGCGTAGGGGGCGATAGGCGCGCAGATGGCGATGCCGCCATGCTTGGTTATTTCGGAGGCCACGTAGCCGATGCGGGTGATGTTGATGTCGCGGTGCTCTTTGGAGAACCCGAGCTCCGACGACAGGTTGGTGCGCACCACGTCGCCATCGAGCAGGGTGACCGGGCGGCCGCCCCTCTCCAGCAGCTTGGACATGAGCGCGTTGGCGATGGTGGACTTGCCCGAGCCGCTGAGCCCGGTGAAGAACACGGTGAAGCCCTGCTTGGACTTCTGGGGATGGGTTCGGCGCAGCTCAGCCACAACCTCGGGATAGCTGAACCACTCGGGGATGTCGTCGCCCGATGCCAGGCGGTCGCGCAGCTCGGTGCCGCTGATGCTGAGGGTGGCCGTTCCCTCGTCCACCTCGTCGATCGGGTGGTAGCTGTCGCTGTCGGGGACGTACACCATCATCTTGAACGGCACCATGGTCACGCCCAGCTCGTCGGTGTAGTCCTGCAACATGTCTTGGGCGTCGTAGGGGCCGTAGAAGGGGTTGCCCGAGGCGTCGGAGCCCGGCCCGGCGTGGTCGCGGCCCACAATGAAGTGGGAGACGCCGTGGTTCTTGCGGATGATGGCGTGCCATACCGCCTCCCTGGGGCCGCCCATGCGCATGGCCAGCGGCAGCATAGCCAGCATGGCCGAGTTCTCGGGGTAGCGCTGAATGATGTGCTGGTACACCCGGCCTCGGGTGTAATGGTCCACGTCGCCGGGCTTGGTCATTCCCACAACGGGGTGGATCAGCAGGTTGGCATCGGCCTCCACCGCTGCCCTTCTGGTGAGCTCCACGTGGGCCCGGTGCATCGGGTTGCGGGTTTGAAAGGCCACCACTCGGCTCCAGCCCTGCGCGTCGAAGGAGGCTCGCACCTGCGCCGGGGTGCGGCGCAGCTCGGTGAAGTCATAGTGGACGGGAAGTTGCAGGCCCTGGACCGTCCCGCCCAGATAAATCGGCGCGGTGCTGCGCATGAGGTGGCCGACGCCGGGATGATCGGGATCGGAGCTGGCGAACACCGCCTCGGCCTCGGCTGCCGTGTCCGGCCGCCACGCGTCGCTCACGGTGAGCAGGGCGAGCATGACCCCCTCCACGTCGCGCAGCGCCAGCTGCCCGGCGGCCTGGGCCGCCTCGGCCGTCTTGGCATCCACATCCAGGGTGATGGGCATGGGCCACAGCGTCCCGTCGGCCAACCGCATCTCTGCGCACACCCGCTCGTAGTCGGCCTGGCCCATGAAGCCCCGCAGGGGGGAGAAGCCGCCGTTCAGCAGCAGTTCCAAATCGCACAGGTGGCGGGGCTGGAGGGTGAACGACGGGAGATCGCGCGATGCTGCTTTTAGTTCCTCAGCGGTGGCGTCATCGACCATCAGATCGACTAGCTCGCCGCCGTGGGGTTGGATCAAGTTGGAAGCCACGAGGGTATTTCATATCGCGGGATGGCCGCCTTTAAGCCATCGAGCCGCCAATCCACCCCGTCAATTCACCCCGCCAATCCACAGGCAGACCCCTAGCATCAGTTTGGATGGATGGCGACGCGGTGCTCACCACCGCAGTATTGGCGGTTATGGGTGCCGGGCTCATCAGCAACCGGCTTTCGCCCGCCGCTGGGGTGCTGGGTGCTGCCGGCGGGCTGTTTCTGCTCGGGGTGATCGACGCCGAGGAGGCCTTCAGCGGGTTCGGCAACCCCGCACCGATAACCATCGGGGCGCTCTACGTGGTGGCGGGCGCGGTAACCAAGACCAACGCGTTGCAGCCGATCGTGGCCCGGGTGCTGGATCGGGGCTCAGGGAATCGGGCTGCGCTGATCCGGCTGCTAGCGCCGGCCGGCGCGGCCTCGGCTTTTCTGGCCAACACCCCCATCGTGGCCATGCTGGTACCCGCGGTGCGGGGCTGGGCCGAGCGCTACGGCCGAGCCGCCTCCCGGTTTTTGATCCCGCTGTCTTACGCCACCATCTTGGGCGGGGCCATCACTGCTATCGGCACCAGCACCAATCTGGTGCTGGGTGGCCTGTTGCAATCGGTGGGCCAAGATGAGCTGGAGATGTTCGAGCTGGCCCGGTTCGGCCTGCCGCTGGCCGGTGCCGGGTTGGTGCTGATCGTGTTGGCCGCTCCCTGGCTGCTGCCCGACCGACGGGAATCCGAGTCCGCCGGCATCGGACGCTCTTACCTGGTGTCCATGTATGTGGTGGAGCAGGGGGCCTTTGACGGGCAGTCGGTGGAGGCCGGGGGACTGCGACATCTCGAAGGGGTGTTTCTGGTTGAGGTGGAGCGGCAGGGCACGGTCATCGCCCCCGTGGCCCCCACCTTCGTGCTTCGGGGCGGCGACCGCCTCACATTTGCTGGGCGGGTCGACCTGGTTGTCGACCTCCAAGCCATGTCCGGGCTGATCTCTGCCGAGGATCCCCACCTGGAAGCGGTGGACTCCGACGACCACACCTTCTTCGAAGCGGTGGTGGGAGCGGCCTCACCCCTCAGCGGGCGCTCACTGGCCGAGGCCGGGTTCCGCGGCCGCTATCAGGCCGCCGTAGTAGGCATCCACCGTTCCGGGGACCCGGTAGAGGCCAAGTTCGGCCAGGTGCGGCTGCGCACCGGCGACACCTTGCTGGTGCTGGCCGCCGATGGATTCGATGAGCGGTGGAGCAACCACAACGACTTCCTGTTGGTGTCCCGACTGGGCGGGTCGCCACCTCGGGCCACCCGCCGTGCGCCGGTGGCGCTGTTGGCGATAGTGGCCCTGGTGGTGCTGCCGGCGACAGGGGTGCTGAGCGTTTTGGAGGCGTCGCTGATCGCTGCGGGCGCGGTGGTTCTGGGCGGGGTGCTGACGCCTCGAGAAGCCCGAGAGTCGGTGGACTTCAGCGTGCTCATCACCATCGGAGCAGCGTTTGGGCTGGGGGCGGCACTGGACAAAGCCGGCTTGGCCACCGACCTGGCTGACGGCATCGTCACCGGATTCGACTTTTTGGGCGACGCCGGGGTGGTGCTGGGCATTGTGATCGCCACCATGCTCCTCACCGAGTTGATCACCAACGTGGCCGCGGTGGCTTTGATCTTTCCGGTGGCGCTGGAGGCGGCTGCACAGTCCGGTTTGGATCCCCGCACCCTGGCGCTCGGGGTGGCCGTTGCCGCCTCAGCGTCTTTCCTCACCCCCATCGGCTATCAGACCAACACCATGGTCTACGGCCCCGGCCGCTATCGCTTCACCGATTATCTGCGGTTGGGGGTGCCCATGTCGGTGCTGACCCTGGTGTTGCTAACCACCCTGGTGGCCGCCGCCGGTTAGAGCACTCCGATGGCCATGTCGGCGGCGTGGGCCAGCATGGTGTCTACCCGGCGGGCGATGTCACCGACGTCGCCGGTGGTTCCCATCCCTCCAGTCATCCCCTGGAGGCGTCGGGCGTAGGCCCCCTCGACGATGCAGGCCTGCTTCCACCAGCTGAACACGGAGTAGTAGGCGAGATCGGACAGGTCGAATCCCGATTGGGCCGCATACCGCTCGGCCACCTCGTCGCGGCGGACAAAGCAGTCCAGCACGGTCGGGGGGTCGCTCAGAAAGCTCATCTCGTCGCCGGGATCGGCCCAGTATTGGAGCGACCAGGCAAAATCGGCGATGGGGTTTCCAGTGGTGCACAGCTCCCAATCGAGCACCGCGGCGATCTTCCACTGGTCATCCAGCACGGTGTTGTCGAAGCGGTAGTCGCCGTGGGCCAGCGCGGCGGGGGCCTTCTCGGCGGGCTTGGCCGCGCTCAGCCGCTCGTGCAACTCGATGAGCAGGGGCACCTCACGCACCCCGGCGGCCTCCACCTGGCGGCGCCAGCGTTTCAGTTGGCGGCCGACGTAGTCCTCCCGGCGGCCCAGATCGCCCAGGCCCACCTCATCCAAGTCGAGAGTGTGGAAGGCGACCTGCACGTCGAGCAGGCTCTGGGTGGCGATCTCGGCCTGGGTGGAGGTCATGTCGACGGCTGAGTCTGTGTCCCTCAAGATGCGGCCCTCCACGAACCCCATCACGTAGAAATCGGCCCCGTTCACAGAGTGGTCGTCGCAGAAGGCCCCCATCTCCGGCACCGGCACATCGCTGGCCTCGCCCAATGCGGCCATGATGCGCCACTCCCGGCCCATGTCGTGGGCGGTGGCCAGCGCCGACCCCACGGGTGGACGGCGAAGCGCCCATTGTCGCCCGCCGGAGTCAGACAGCCGGAAGGTGAGGTTGGACCCGCCCGCGGCGATCAAGTCGAAGGTGAACGGGGGCTCGCTGTCGGCGACGTTGTCAACCAGCCACGCGGTCACCGGTTCTACGTCGATACCGGGGATTTCAACGCTCGAAAACTCTTGCGTACTCATGAGATCTGGCTTTTTCTGCTCAAAGACTCCACCGCCTCAGTCTGGCGTTCCGCTACGGTCGGTGCCATGTCTCCAACTGCCCTGCTGACCCGTACAGATTCCCCTTTACTCGAGGCCGACGACTTGGGCGTGGCCCTGGGGTCGATGGAAACGCCCATAGGGCAGTTGAACGTGGCCGCCTCGTCGCAGGGGCTGGTGAGGGTCGGTTTCGGCTATATGGAGAAGATACAAGACATGATGTCTGAGCTGGCTGAGCTGCCCCATTCGATGGGCCAGGGCGACCCCGCTTGGCTGGAAGAGCCCATCGCCCAGCTCCACGAGTATTTCGAGGGTCGCCGCCAACGGTTCGATCTGACGTTGGATTGGCGGCCCAGCCACGGGTTCTACCGCCGGGTGCTGGACGCTCTGACGGGAGTGGAATACGGCACCACGGTGTCCTACGGAGAGTTGGCCCGTATGGCCGGTTCCTCCAGGGCAGCTCGAGCGGTGGGAACGGCCATGTCCACCAACCCCATCCCGCTGATCGTGCCCTGCCACCGGGTGGTGCGAAGCGACGGCTCGGTCGGGGAATACGGAGGCCGTCCTGAGGTCAAAACCTGGTTGATTGAGCACGAGCGCTCCCACCGCGGTTGATGGCGCGACTCAGCAAGCTAAACCGGTCGGTGGCCGGGCGGGTGGCAGTGGTCACCGGCGCGGCTTCGGGTATGGGACGGGCCACTGCATGGCTGCTGGCCGATGAAGGGGCCAAGGTGGCCGCGCTGGATGTCGACCGCGACGGGTTGAATGAGACAGTTGAGGCCATTGTTGATGCCGGGGGCACTGCGCTAGGACTGGTGTGCGACATGGCCGATCCCGAGGCCATCGAACAGGCAGTGGCTCAGTTGCGGGCCGAGCTGGGTCCGGTGGACATTGTGATCAACAACGCCGGTGTGTCTGCGGGCAGCCCGGTAGAGGCTGCCGACTACGAGGATGTGTGGGCGTTCACGATGGAGGTAAACCTGACGGCGCAGATACGGCTGGTGCGGTCCTGTTTGGACGACCTGAAGCGCAACGGCGACGGCCGCATCGTCAACGTTGCCTCCACCGAGGGAATCATGGCCACGCCCAACACCTCGCCCTACACGGTGAGCAAGCACGGGGTGGTGGGGCTAACCCGGGCGCTGGCCGTGGAGTTGGGCCGGTGGGGGGTGACCGCCAACGCGATATGCCCCGGACCGATCCGCACCGGAATGACCGCCTTCATCCCCGATGACGCCAAAGAGACCTACGCCCGTCGGCGTGTGCCAGCCCGCCGCTACGGCGATCCCGAGGAAGTCGCCCAGATCACCCTGTCACTGGTACTGCCCGCCGCCTCATTCATCAACGGCGCCGTCGTCCTGGTAGACGGCGGCCTCCACGCCAAGTCCAACTGATGCTGTCGCCGCAGCTGGGCAGAATCAGGCGGTTCTGCGCTTCCTCTCGTTCCAGAACACGGCGTGGAGCTCGAACTCGTCATAGCCGTCAAGGGCGTTGCCTTCCTCGGTGTCCCAGAAGGTGTGGCTCTCTACGAAGGCGGTGTACTCGGATAGCTGCCTGGGCTCGGGGAGGTCGGGAACGTTGCGGAAGCGGCCGAACAGGTCTCGACCCACCCCGGACGCGCGCAGAAGATAGACGCCGAGCAGATGCACGACGAGATAAGCCCCTACTGCAATCCCGATAGTCACGCTGGAACCTGGACTATAGATATGAACTCCTCTGTCCACAACTGGTTCAACAGGGAAATCCACAAGTCGGCCCCGCCCCTTCCATATACTTCCGCCCTCGACGCCCTTGGCCCGCATTCGACAATGCCCTGACCAGGGATTTCAGGTTGAAACGAGATATTGCCCCGCGACGGCGGATGCTCGCAACTCGGGCAGCCTCGCGGCGGCGACATAGCCTGAGGCCCGTGAAATCGCCACCTACTGTTTCGGTCGAAAGTTCCGAGCCGGGCATCGCCGTGATCACTATGTCGCGCCCCGAGCGGCTCAATGCCCTCAGCCCCGAGCTCATTTCCGATCTGCACGCGGCCCTCGATGAGGTGGAGCGGGACCGCTCCCAGCGGGCAGTGGTTCTCACCGGCGACGGGCGGGGCTTCTGTGCAGGCGCCGATCTCAAAGCCGGGGGCGAACAGGAGTTTTCTGAGCTTGCCGACCAGAGTCGGGTGGGGGCGATCTACGACATGCAGTTGGACCTGGCCAACCTCATGCTCAAGATCTACGAGCTGCGGGTGCCGGTGATTGCCGCGGTGAACGGCCCGGCCGTCGGCGGGGGCTTTGCCATCGCCCTGCACTGTGATGTGCGAGTGGCCGCAGAGTCGGCCCGTTTCGGCTCGGTGTTCATCAAGGTGGGGTTGTCGTCGCTAGACGTGGGCAACAGCTACCTGCTGCCCCGGCTGATCGGCGCTAGCCGGGCTCGAGAGCTGATGCTCACCGGGAGGATCTTCGACGCCGCCGAGGCCGATCGCATCGGGTTGGTGTCGGCAGTGGTGCCCGACGGCCAAGTGGTGGAGGCGGCTCTTGAGGTGGCCCAACAGATCGCGGCCAACAACGAGTACGGGGTGTGGATGACCAAGCTGGGGGCTAACGCCACCCTGGACGCACCCAGCCTGCGCCACGCCATGGAACTGGAGAACCGCACCCAGGTGCTGGGCACGTTCACCGGGAACATGGCCGAGGCCTCCGAGGCATTCCGGGAGGGCCGCGAGCCCCGCTGGAACCCGTTGTAGGCTGCCGATTCGATGTTGGAGATTGACAACCACGGCCGGGTGCGGGTCCTGACACTGAACCGGCCCGATGCCCTCAACGCCTTCAGCGAGGCCCTCTACGACGCCACCGCCCAGGCGCTGATCGACGCCGCCGCCGACCCCGATGTGGCGGTGGTGGTGCTCACCGGGAACGGGCGGGCGTTCTGTGCCGGCACCGACCTGGTGGAGATGGGCGCTCGCAACCCCGGCGGAGGCGGCATCGAGCCCGGCGTGTACGGATTCGCCGGAATGCTCGACCAGATGGATTCGTTTCCCAAGCCGTTCATCTGCGCGGTGAACGGTCTAGCCATCGGGGTGGGAACCACCATGTTGGGGTTCGCCGATCTGGCCTTTATCTCTTCTGAAGCCCGGCTGCGGTGCCCGTTCTCCAGTTTGGGGGTGGCCCCCGAAGCGGCCAGCAGCTACACCTTCCCGCTGCTGCTGGGCCGCCAGCAGGCCATGTGGACCCTGCTGAGTGCGGAGTGGATCAGCGCCGAGGAAGCCAAGGAGATGGGTCTGGTGTGGAAGGTCTGTCCGCCTGGGGAGCTGATGGACACGACCATGGCCCATGCCCAGAAGCTGGCTGCGCTGCCGGTGTCGTCGCTGGTGGAATCGAAGGCGCTCATTACCCACGGCTGGCATGACGGGGTGGCCGCGGCCCGCGAGCGGGAGAACGCCGCATTCAGCCGTTTGATGGGGGCGCCGGCCAATGTAGAGGCCATCACCGCCTTCATGGAGAAGCGCCCGCCCGACTTCACCGGCCTATAGCCACAGTTTCGGCCTTCCATCAGCCTGCGCCTACCATCCTCCAAGCACTAACGCCGACTGGAGGACGCATGGCTGAGACCGATGTGCTGGGGTTCTGGAAGATCGCCGAGGCCGACCCGGAGCGCCTGGCGGTAGTCGATCCCGACTACAACGAGATCACCTACGGGGAGCTGGCCGAGCTGACCAACCGCATCGTCCACGGACTGCGGGCCGCGGGTCTCTCCACCGGCGACCAGGTGACCACCGTGCTGCCCAACGGGATCGAGCAGGTGGCGGTGTCCATGGCCGCTTACCAGGGGGGTTTCTACCTCACCACCGTGAACTGGCATCTGGCCGGCCCCGAGATCGCCTACATCGTCAACGACAGCGAGACCAAGGCGTTTGTTGTTCACGAGGACTTTGCCGATCAGGCCCTAAGAGTGTTGGAGGACAGCGACGTACCGGCCGCCAACCGGTTCTCAGTGGGCAGCATCGACGGATTCCGCCCCCTGTCAGAGTTGGTCGACCCCCAACCTGCCACCCGGCCCGACGCCCTGACCACCGGCTCGTTCATGTTCTACACGTCGGGCACCACCGGGAGGCCCAAGGGCGTGCGAAGGGCTCTCCCTGACGTTCACCCCGACGAGTCAGCCGCCGGATCCGGAGGGCTGTTCATGCTGCTGGGCATCATGCCCCACCAGGACAATGTCCATATCACTCAGGCTCCGCTGTACCACACCGCGGTGAACATCTGGTGCACAACCTCGCTGCACATGGGGCATCCCGCGGTGGTGATGGGGCGCTGGAACGCCGAAGGAGCATTGGAGCGCATCGACCGCTACAAGGTCACCCAGAGCCACATGGTTCCCACCATGTTCCACCGCCTGCTCCAACTGCCCGATGAGGTGAAGGAGGGCTACGACGTGTCTTCGTTGCGGCGTATGATCCACGCCGCCGCCCCCTGCCCGATCGAGACCAAGCAGAAGATGCTCGACTGGTGGGGCGACTGCATCTGGGAGTACTACGCGGCCACCGAGGGGGGCGGCACCTACATCCCGCCCGAGGAGTGGCGTCAATATCCCGGCACGGTGGGCCGCCCCTGGCCGGGGTCGGAGGTCATCGTGGTGGACGAAGACGGCAACCGCCTTCCGCCCGGCGCCAGCGGGACCATCTACATGAAGATGCCCACCGGTCAGACCTTCGAGTACTACAAGGACAAGGAGAAGACCGACAAGGCCCGTTTGGGGGAGGAGTTCTTCACCGTGGGCGACGTGGGCTACTTCAACGACGACGGCTACCTGTTCCTCAATGACCGCGCCAACGACATGATCATCGTGGGGGGAATGAACATCTATCCCGCGGAGATCGAGGGGGCGCTGCTCCAGAGTCCTCTGGTGGGCGACGCCGCCGTGTTCGGGATCCCCAACGAGGACACCGGCGAGGAGATCAAGGCGGTGATCGAGCCCGCCGCCGGGGTAGCCGCCGACGACGACACCAGGGGAGCCATCATGGAGCTCCTCCGCGACCAGATCGCCAAGCAGAAGTGGCCCCGCTCCATCGACTTCACCGACGAAATGCCCCGCGACCCCAACGGCAAGCTGTACAAGCGCCGGCTGCGGGACCCCTATTGGGAAGGAAAGACCCGAGCCATCTGAGGATGGACGGTTTGAACGCGGGGGCTGGCTGAAGTGATGGCCCGAATGTTCAATCCCGAATTGGTGGAACCGGAAGACCTCGCCCCCCGCCAGGTCCACATAATCATGATCGCCTTGATGACTGGGATGTTCCTGGCTGCGCTGGACAACTCGGTGCTGGCCACCGCGGTGCCCACCATCGCCGGCGAGTTGGGCGGCCAAGATCAGGTTGCCTGGGTCATCACCTCCTATCTGCTCACCGGCACCATCTCCACACCGCTCATTGGCAAGCTAAGCGACATCTACGGCCGCAAGCTGGTCTTCCAGATCACCATCGGCTTCTTCATCATCACCTCGGCATTGGCTGGTCTGTCGCAAACCATGTTGCAGCTCGTGCTGTTCCGGGCGTTGCAGGGGCTGGCCGGCGGCGGCCTCTTGGCATTGCCGATGGCCATTGTGGGCGACGTGGTGGCCCCCAACGAACGGGGGCGCTACCAGGGCTATATCGCGGGCACCTTCGGCACAGCCAGCGTGGCCGGGCCGCTCATCGGCGGGTTCTTCGTCGATCATCTGAGTTGGCGCTGGGTGTTCTACGTGAACGTCCCCGTGGGCCTGATCTCAATGGCGGCTATTGCGGTGCTGTTCAACGTGCGCCTCGACGTGGTGTCCCGCCCGATCGATTGGCTGGGCGCCGGGCTGCTCATCGCCGGATTCACCCCGCTGCTGATCGCCCTCAGCCTCGGTGGCAACCAGTTGGCCTGGTCGTCGACGGGGATGGTCTTGATCCTCTTGGCATCGGCCGTCTTGCTGCCCGCATTCTTCTGGTGGGAGACCCGAGCTGAGGATCCAATCCTCCCGTCCCGGCTGTACTCCAACGACGTCGTGCGCTGGTCCATGGTGGTGATGCTGCTCATCGGACTGGTCATGTTCGGGGCCACCCTGTTCATCCCGGTGTTCTTACAGGTGGTGACGGGGGTGAGTGCTACTGGCTCGGGGCTGAACATGATGCCCATGTTCATCGGCATCATCTTCACGTCAGTCGTATCGGGGCGGCTGCTCACCAAATTCGGACGCTACAAAGAGTTCTTGGTGCTGGGCACCGCATTGATGACCGTCGGAATGGCGCTGCTGGCGCTGTTCTTGGACCAGGGCATTACGCAGGTTCAGGTGGGCCTCATGGTGTTCGTCATCGGCCTGGGACTGGGGATGACCATGCCGGTGCTGGTGCTGGTGGTGCAGAACGCCAGCCCCCATCGCGACATCGGCATGGTGAGCGCGGCCACCAACTTTGTGCGTTCGCTGGGCGGCACCATCGGGGCGGCGGTCATGGGCGCCATTTACGCCGCCGGTCTCAACTCCTCCCTGGAGTCAAAGGTGACACCTGACCAGTTGGCGACGCTGCCCGATCCCGAGAAGCTGTTGGGCAGCCCCCAGCAGATCCGAGCCATCCAGGATCCCTCAATTGTCGATGTTGTGCTGGAGTCGTTCTCGGTAGGGGTTCAGCGCTGCTTCATCGTGGGCGCGCCGGTGATCGCCCTGGGCATCTTGGCCGCATTGTTCATCCGCCAGATCCCGCTGCGCCAACAGATCCGCTCCGAGGAGGAGCGCGCCGAAGCCGCCGCCAATCGAGAAGCGCCTACTTCTGGCCTGTGACCAAAGCGCTGATGCTCCAGGGGACGGCTTCGGGCGTCGGCAAGTCTCTGCTCACTGCTGGGCTGTGCCGCCTACTGGCCCGCTCGGGTGTTTCCGTCGCCCCATTCAAACCCCAGAACATGAGCAACGCCTCGGCAGCCTGTCCCTCGGGAGGCGAGATAGGCCGGGCCCAGGCCCTGCAAGCGTTCGCCAGCGGCCTGGAACCGACGGTCGACATGAACCCGGTACTGCTCAAGCCCGAAGCCGACCGACAGGCCCAGCTGGTGGTTTCCGGCCAAGTACGGGGGACACTGTTGGCCAATCGGTTTCGGGAGGATCGAGAAGGGCTCTTGCCCGAAGTGCTGGCCGCCTTCACCCGCTTGTGCCAGGAGCACGACTTCGTTTTGGTCGAAGGAGCAGGCTCGCCGGCTGAACCCAATCTGAGGACAGGGGACATCGCCAACATGGGATTTGCCCAGGCCGCAGAGGTACCGGTTTGGCTGATCGGCGACATTGACCGCGGTGGCGTGTTCGCGTCCTTGCTCGGCACGATGGACGCGCTCGACCCGCCTGATCGCCAATTGGTGGAGGCCCTGGTGATCAATCGCTTTCGGGGCGAAGCCTCTTTGCTGGGCGACGCGTGCGACTGGCTGGTGGAGCGAACACAACGACCGCTGCTGGGCTGTGTGCCCTATCTTCACGATCTGGGGCTGCCCGAAGAAGACGCGCCATATTCGTTCCGGGAGGGCCGCGGCAATAGCCAGCTTGCAAGTCGTCCGGCTGAGTTGCGGGTGGGTGGGATCCACTATCCGCGGGCCAGCAACACCGCCGACCTGGACCCGTTTGCGGCCGATCCGAGAATCGACTTCAGCTGGGTGGACGATTCTCAATCCCTCGCCGGGTTTGATTTAGTAGCGCTGCCCGGGTCCAAGGCAGTGGCTGCCGACTTGTCGTGGCTCCGCCAAAACGGCTGGGTGGAAGCTCTGGAGCGCCATGTTCGGTACGGCGGCCGGGTGCTCGGCCTGTGCGGGGGGCTTCAGATGCTCGGTGAGCGCATCCTCGATCCCCTTGGCATTGAGGGGCCGGCAGAGACCCAGGGGCTGGGTTGGCTTCCGGTGGAAGCCGAGCTCAAGCCCGAGAAGCTGGTCCACACCACCTCCGGCCGGGCTCGTTGGCCTGCTGAATTGGATTTTTCCGGCTACGAGATCCGCCACGGCGAGAGTTCGCCAGATCCGATGCTCTATCCCTTTGTCGCCCAGTCGGATGACGGGCGGGTGATGGGCACCTATGTGCACGGGCTGTTCGATCGGGCTGACTACCGCCATGCTGTGTTAGAGGAGTGGCTGGGCTGGAAGGCGTCTCCGGGAGAGGATTTGCAGGAACGCTGGCAGCGAGATCTGAATCGGCTGGCCGACACCCTGCGAGACAACCTCGACCTGTCCCCGCTCGAAGAGAGGGTAGGCACGTTGGCCTGAGCTGGAAAACCAGATTTTGCTACTTGATGGCCACTGGGTTGACCGGTGAGCCCAGGCCGCCGACGAACGGCTGGGGCGATGCCTCCAAGAAGAAGTCGTATTGACCGTCGGCGGCGCAGTCGGCGGCCAGCTCCTCCAGATCCCAGTTCTGGCCTTGGGTGAGGCCCATATCCACCAGGTTGAGGCAGTGAATGGCGATGATCGCCCCTTCGAAATCCGGGTCAAAGGGCAGTACCTCGAACACGATGTTGTCGGTGGCCACCGCGGCGATGTTGTTGTCGTAGAACCACTCGCAGGCCGTCACCCCGATGCCGGCTGAGCGGACGATCCCCATCTCGGGGATGGGCTCGCCGTAGTAGTTGTCGAGGTCACCGGCCTTGGCGTAGGCGAATAGGCCGGTGCGCACCAAGATGATGTCGCCGGTGCGGATCTCCACCCCCTGGGCCTCGGCCGCGTTGGTCAGGTCGTCGTAGCCGACGGCGTGGCCCGGTTCCAGCACGTCCACGCCGTGGAGCTTGGCAATGTCCAACAGCACTCCTCGCCCGGTGAGACTCTTGACCTGCTCGATACCACAAACCGACGCTCCCCACTCGGTGATGGTGGAGGCGTCGTGGCCGTTGTAGAGCTTGCCCCCGTACATGGCATGGCACAGCCCATCCCAGTGGGTAGCGCATTGCAGGCCCATTGTGACCACATCATCGCTGGTGTGGAACATGTCGGGGTCGCCCAGCATGCCGTGGTTGAGGGACACCATCGTCTTCAGCGGGTTGACCCGGCCAGGGATGACGCCGGTCTGGAGGCCGTCTTTGTGCAGGGGATAAGCCAGCGAGATGCGCTTGCCGGTGCGGACGCAGAGGGCGGCCTCCTTCACCACCTCGTCAGTGAGGAAGTTGAGCGTGCCGATCTGGTCGTCTTCTCCCCATCTCCCCCAGTTGTTGATGCGGGCGGCTATGTCAAGGACTGATTGCGGGTATGGCATGGCTGAGAACACTACTCCCAGCCGCAGTGATCTGATCGGCTAGAACATCCCTCATGGGATGTCTTGACGGACGAGTAGCGATAGTGACCGGAGCGGCCCGGGGCCAGGGCGAGGCCGAGGCCCGGAAATTCGTAGCCGAGGGTGCATTCGTGGTGATGGGCGACCTGCTCGACGAGCAGGGGGAGGCGGTGGCCGCTGATCTAGGGGACCAGGCTCTGTACCTGCGCCACGACGTGTCCTCGCCCGACGACTGGGCTCGGGTGGTGGCCGCCGCGGTGGAGCGGGGACCGCTGCGGGCATTGGTGAACAACGCCGCTGTCCACTGGACCGCCTCCATTGCCGACGAGACCCCCGAGAGCCTGCACCGGATCTGGCAAGTGAACTACCTGGGCACGTTTCTGGGCATCCAGACCGTGGCCGATCCCATGGCCGAGGCCGGCGGCGGGGGCATTGTCAACATCTCGTCGATTGCGGGAATGGAGGGGATCCCCCTCCACGCGGCCTACGGTGGCACCAAGTGGGCGGTGCGGGGGCTAACCAAGGTGGCGGCCATTGAGTTGGGGCCCAAGGGGATCAGGGTGAACTCCATCCACCCCGGCCCGATCGAGACCGCCATGTTGTCGGCTGATCGCCACGGCCGTCCCGAGCTATTCGGCCATGTGCCTCTCCAGCGGGCGGGGGTGGCCTCCGAGGTGGCCGATCTGGCCTGCTATCTGGTGTCGGAAGCGGCGTCGTACCAGACAGGCCACGAGTACATCATCGACGGGGGCTCCACTGCGGGTATCCCCTTGCGAACGGAGACAACATGAGCGTGGAGGGATTCGACCATCTGGCCATCACGGTGGCCGACGTGGAGGCCACCGTGGCCTTCTACGGCGAGGTTCTGGGGGCCGAGCCCATGTACCTGGCGGAGTTCCGGGCCGGGAAAATGCCGATCGTGATGATGCAGGTGGGGGCCAACCGCATCAACGTGCATCCCGGCGCCGCCCCGGCCTCCCCCCACGCCCGCCTCCCTACCCCCGGCTCGGTAGACCTGTGCTTCCGCTGGGGCGCAACCATTGCCGAAGCCCAAGCCCACCTTGCCGAACACGGCATCGAAGTCATCGAAGGCCCCGCCCCTCGCCCCGCCAGCAACGGTGAACGCGGCCAGTCCGTCTACTTCCGCGACCCCGACGGCAACCTCCTCGAACTCCTCACCATAAAGGGCTGATATGCGAAACGGAAGTCTATTTGTGAAAAAGCAGTGTAGATGTGAAATAGTAGTATAACTGAGAAAAAGTAGTGTAGATGAGGATTGGTTGGGCGGATGAGCTTCGAACATCAGCCGCGGGTGGCCGATGATGAGCTGCGCGAGCTATTGAATGTGCTGCCCGCGGTCAGCATTGAGGGGCCAAGGGCAGTGGGTAAGACTTGGACGGCAACTCGGCTGGCCAACACTGTGTATGCGCTTGACGATCCCGAGGTCCTTGCCGAGCTGCAGGCTGATCCACATATGGTTACTGAGGGGGAGCCGCCCATACTCCTTGACGAGTGGCAGCGGTTCCCCGCGTCTTGGGATATCGTGCGCCGAGCCGTTGACGAAGATTTCAGCCCTGGACGGTTCATCCTAACCGGCTCGACAAGACCCGAGATACGTCCGGCTCACTCAGGTGCGGGGCGAATCGTCACCCTCCGCATGTGGACTACGACCCTGTCTGAACGCTATCCCGGTCAGTCGACAGTCAGCCTGAAAGCGCTTTTGACGGGAGATCGCCCCGTTATCGCTGGACAGGCCAGTCTGGGGTTGGAGGACTATGCCATCGAGATCGTCTCTGGGGGTTTTCCCGGCTGGCACAACATCACCGGGCGGGCCCGCAACCTTCTAGTCGACGGCTACCTCCACAATCTTGCCGAACACGACTTCCCGCTTTCCGGTCATCGGGTTCGCAACCCCGCGGCTCTTCGTCGCTGGCTCACGGCCTACGCCGCAGCCACCTCGAGTGCCGCCTCATACGAGACCATCCGGGATGCAGCCACGTCGGGCGAGGGCGACAAGCCGGCGAAGAACACCACTATGGCTTATCGCGACATCTTGGAGGCTATGTGGGTGTTGGAGCCGCTGCGGGCTTGGCTGCCGGTCGGAAGCCACCTGAGCCGTCTCAAACGCGGTCCCAAGCACCATTTGGCCGATACCGCGTTGGCTGCCCGACTGCTGAACGTCACTGCCAGCACGTTGCTGGGCGGCCATACGGCCTTGCACTTGCCCACAACCTCAGCGGCGTCGGGTGATACCGGCTTGATGGGTGCCCTGTTTGAGTCGATGGTGACCCACGATCTCAGGGTTTACGCCCAGGCAGCCGATGCCACGGTCTCTCACATGCGTACTTGGAACGACCAACGAGAGGTAGACGTGGTTGTCGAGCACCAGGGCAGAGTGATGGCTGTGGAGGTCAAGCTGGGTTCCGAGGTGGCCGGACACGACACGAGGCACTTGCGGTGGTTGCGCGACCGGCTCGGCCCCGCGCTGATCGACGCCATGGTGGTTACCACCGGCAATGAGGCCTATAGAGATCAAGAGGGGATCGCGATTGTGCCTGCCGCCCTGCTCGGACCCTGATGGCGCGTGGCGCTACCAAGTACTCGCGATTTCCCGCAGGAAACCAACGTCTAGCTCCCGGTCGTGGCACCACCACCAGGCGTAGCTGCGGCAGGCGGCGTCGGTCAGGTCGTAAGCGTCGGTGGCTTGCCTGAGGTGATGGTCTTCGTCTTCCGCGTAGCGTTGGATAGAGCAGACGCCGCCCTTCTTTGAGCATGGTGGATGGTTGGGTTGGAAGGGGCACGCAGGTGGTTCGGTGCCAGCTTCGCCGAGAGCGTGCTTGGCGAAGGCCACTCGTTGGGCTGCGGTAAGTGATGTGAAGTCCCGCCCGTACCACTCGGCAATCCCATAGCGGGTCTTCAATTCGTTGGGCATCGGGAGGATTGCTAGTTAATTGAAGACGGCTCGTCGGGTGATGACGAGTTCGGAGATGTGGGCGTGGTGGGTGTTCTTCATAACAACTTCGACAGCATGGAATCCGTACTCTGCAATGAGTTCGGCTATCTCCGGCGAGCGGTCGTAGGTCATCAGAAAGTCTGCCGGGGTCTGTGCCAGGATCTTGAAGAGTCGCCGGTGATCGATCTGGTGGTGGGTGTAGAGCCGGTTGCCGGCTCGCTTGCCGCCGGCAGTGTACGGAGGATCGATGAAGGCGACTGTGCCGGGAACCTCGGCGATGACTTCTAGGAGGTCAAGCCCATCGGCTTCACAGAAATTGATCTGTGAGGCATGGGCTTCGATGTCTTGCAACCGGTGGATGATGGTGTCGGGGTACCAGCGAGATGCAAGGCCCTTCTTGTTTTCCCCCGACTTCGTTAAAGCAGCCCCAGGGGCGAGGATGCCGCCACGTCGGGTTCGGTTGAGGACCAAGGTGCGGAACCCATGCTCTAGCAGGCCTCGAGGGGCTTGGTCGGCCAGAGTCGAAACAGACTCGCGTGTGGGCTCGAACTCGGAGACGAGGTGACACAACTCGGAGTTGTGGCGCAGTGCCGCGTGCCAGAAAGCAGCCACGTCGTGGTCTAGTTCGGCCATGAAGCATTGTTCGACCAAGCTTTCGCATACCGCCGTGAGAGCAACTATGCCTCCGCCGCAGAATGGCTCAATAAGTGCCCTTGGTCTGGGTTGCATGGGGGCGAGCCAAGCCCTTATATGAGGAATGAGCCAGGTCTTGCCGCCTGGGTAACGCAGAGGCGAGCGCTTAGGCACTGTGGCGACGTTGACGGCAGGGATGGGGGAGACAGGGAAATCTGGGCCGTAGCCAGGCATAGTCGACTCGGTCTCGGTTGGCCCCTTTTGCGCCATCATGGCGTTCGCGGCCTTGGATGAGTCGCCCTTAGCCTTTGCACTGCCAACCAGCATGTCACGAGGGCGATCCTTGTCGGTGGACCTTCCGGCGGTGTGGCGAGCATTGCCACGTTGCTCTCGCTTCCACGCTGAAAGCTGCATTTGTTCGATCCTCGGTTTCTTGTCCATTGCCTGAGAGTAAGGATGGGAGTGACAATTTCAGCCCGGCGGGCGGACTCCGATCACCTCGCCGTTTATCCAGGCCCAGAATCCGCTGGGCTGGGCGGCCCATAGTCGGAAGGCGTCGGAGATTTCTCGTAGCTCATCGCGGGTAGCGAACCCGTTGCCTACCGCGTGGTCGGCGAAATCGCTCTCGGCCACCCGCACCGCCCACATCTCGCCCCACACAGTCCGACCCTCCTGGTCGGTGTGGACAGTGGTGGCGGCGGTGGTCTCGGTATCGGTGAAACCGGCTTCGGTCACCCACGACAACAGGTATCGACCGGCATCGGCCTCGCCGCCGTTGGCCGCGGCCACTTGGTGGTACAAGTCCCTCCACCGCTCGATAGCCGGGAACACAGGGGCATGGACCATGGTTTCGTAATCGGAGTCCCGCACCGCCACCAGTCCGCCGGGCCGCAGCACCCGTCGGGCCTCCCGCAGCGCCCGGACCGGATCGGAGAGGTGCTGGAGCACCTGATGGGCGTACACCACGTCGAAGCTTTTGTCGTCCCACGGCAGTTCATAGACTGAGCCGACCTCGAATGATGCGTTGGCCAGTCCGCACTCGGCGGCGTGGTTGCGGGCAGCGTCCACCACCTCAGCCGACATGTCCAGGCCCACCACCTTCCCGGCATGGCGGGCCAAGCCGGCGGTAATGGTGCCGGGGCCACACCCCACATCGAGGACCACGGAGTCAGTGTGCAGCCGGGGCAGGAGAAAGGCGGCGCATACCTCGGCGGTGCGCCGGGTGTAGGAACCCACGATCACCTGGTGGTAGCCGTGGGTGTAGCGCTCTCCGTCAGGCTGGTGAGTGGTTGCATCTGAGATCGGCCGGCTATCGGTCATGCCTGCGTCCAAGGGTTCAAGACCTGAAGGCTGTCGAAGCGCTCGAAGTCGCTGGAGTTGCGGGTGACGACGGCCATTCCGTTGGCCATGGCCGTTGCCGCAATCAGCGCATCGTTGACTGGAGCCGGGTTGGGGACATGAAGCGCTGCGGCCAATCGGGCGACCGTGGCGTCGATGGGCAGAATGCGCTGCTCGAAGGCATTGAACACGTCATTGTCGAGCCAGTTTCTCAGGGTCAACCCTGCGGCTGGGTCACGGCGCTCAGCCAAAAGCACACCGTGCTCCAATTCTTGAATGGTGATGGCCGATATATAAGTGAGACCGGTTGCTACCCGGCGGGTCCAAGCCGCAACCCCTGGATCGGCCTTTCCGGTTCTGATCTTGCGAATTTCGGAGACGATGTTGGTGTCGAGCACGTACATCAGTCGAAGACGGCGGGCTTGCCTGAATCGTCAAGCTTGGGAATCTTGAATTCGGCTTCGGCTACTCCGGGGGTGAGGCTCAACAAGTCGACGAGGCTTGGCTGATCGTCGAGAAGCTGCTGGTAGTGGTCGTAGCTCATAAGCACGAAGGCGGGTCGGCCTCGGTCAGTGATGTAAACCGGTCCGCTGCATGCCGCTTTTTTGGCATTCCCCGTGCCCTGGTTGAACTCTCGACTGCTCATGCTGGTTGCAGCGGGGGGCATCAGCCGGACCTCCTCATTTGTAACAACGTTACTACATCATAGCCTGCTCAGTACCAGGCTGGTTGCCTTTGTTTAGCCAACGGGTTCGGGGGTCAAGGAGGCGTCGAGGCGGTCGGGTCCGTTGGCCCAGAACACCGGGGTCTTCTTGCGGACGCAGCCGGGAGCCAGCTCAGCGGTTGCCACCCGGTCCAAGAACACCTCCAGAGCCACGCGGCCCTCGAGGCGGGCCAGGCTGGCACCGGGGCAGATGTGGGGGCCGCCGCCGAAGGCGATGTGGTCTTTGGGGCGGTCCCGATCGAGCCGGAACGCGTCGGGGTCGTCGAAGTAGTCCTCGTCCCGGTTGGCCGACGAGACGCCGAACACGATCTTGTCGCCAGCCTGCATAGGCGCGCCGAACACGTCGGTGTCGGCGGTGCAGTCCCGGATGAGCATGTGGGCAGGGGAGTCGATCCGCAGAGACTCTTCCACTGCCCGCTCGCACAGGCTGCGGTCGGCCTTGAGGGTGGCGAAGAGATCGGGGTCGCCGATGATGCGCCACAGCAGGTTGCCGATCAGATGCCGGGTTGTCTCGTTGCCCGACATGATGAGGAAAGCCAGCTGGGTGCGGATCTCCACGTCGGTGAGCCGGTGGCCCTCGATCTCGGTGGTAATCAGCCGGGTGACCAGATCGTCGGGGGCGTCCTCGCTGGCCCTTCGCTCGGCGATCAGGGCGTCGATGTAGGCGCAGAACTCGGGATGTGCCCCGGCCAGGCCCTCGCCCCGCTCGTTGCGGTTGGTGCGGGGGTAGTCGCCCAGCACCACCTCGTCGGTCCAAATGTGGAACTGCTCCCAGTCGGCGGCAGGCACTCCGATGAGGTGGGAGATCACGTTGATGGGCACTGGGGTGATGAACTCGGCCACCAATTCTCCGTGGCCCCGCTCCAAGATCGGGTCAAGATATTGGTGGCACAGATCCCGCACGAACGGCTCGGCCCGCATCGACTTGTGATGGGCCACGGTGGCATTGATGATCCGCCGCACTTTGCCGTGGCGAGGTTCGGGGATCTCGCTGATGAGCTTCTCCTCCTCGGGCACCACCACGCCGGGATCGCGGAAGCTGGACACAAAGGTCTCCACGTCTCTGGTGGCGGCCAGCACATGGTCGAATTTGGTCAGGTACCAACCGGTGGGGGTGCGGGCCACCGGGCACTCGGACCGAAGCTCGGTCAGGGTGCCGTGGGGGACTTCTTCGGGATAGGCGAAGGGGTCAAACGCATTGTCATCAGCAGTGCCGGGGAGCGGATCGGACGTCAAGCTCATAGCCCTATGGTGCCACGTTGCCGTTACTGGGGTTGAAGAGTCCGGCGGCTTCGCTCACGATGCAGGCCGGATCGGTGCTTGTCGCCCGGTATTGTGCCCGGCGATGGAGTTGGTGATCGGCTCGGTGTTCGACAATGCGGCCGCGGCGGTGCCGTCTCGTCCTGCGGCGGTGCTGGGTGGGCAGACGATCACCTATGGGGAGCTCAGCCGGCGCGCCAACCAGATGGCTCATGTGCTGGCCGGGCTTGGGGTGAGCCTGGGCGACCGGGTGGTGACATGGAGCGACAACAACCTGGAGTCGGTGGCGCTGTTCGTAGCGCTGGCCCGTATGGGGGCGGTGTTCGCTCCGGCTAATGCCCGGCTCTCGTCAGATGAGGCGGCCGAGATGGTGGGGCTGGCCCGTCCCAAGCTCCTGGTGACCGATTCTGGTCACGCAGGGGCTGGCCAAGGTGTAGCTGAGGCAGTGGGGGTGCCGCTGGTCCGGTTGGGGGGAATCGGGCCTGGACTCGACTTGGCGGTCGAGGCCGAATCGGCTTCCCCGGAGGGGCAGCCCCCGTCGGGTGTGGGGGAAACCGACCCCCATGTGGTGTTTTTCACCAGCGGCAGCACCGGGAAGTCGAAGGGCGTGGTGCTGTCGCACCGGTGCAATTGGCTGCGCACCCGCACGCCTGCGCTGCTCGAGCCCCGAGGCGCCACAGTATGCATGTACCCGATGTTCCACATGGGAGCCTGGACCATCGCCCTCCAAGCCTGGCAGGCCCGGGGGGTGGTGGTATTCACCGACCGGGCCGAGGCCAATGTGTTGATCGACGCCGTACAGTCGCACCAGGCCGCCTACATGAACTGCATCCCCGCAGTGTGGCGCCGAGTGTTGGAGGCCAACCGGCACCAAGACATGGCCTCGCTGCGGTTCGCCACCTCGGGCACCTCGGCCACCCCGCCAGAGTTGCTGGCCGACTTGAAAGCCGCGTTCCCCAACGCCCATCGGCGAGTGTTCTACGGGTCCACCGAAGCCGGATCGGTGACCATGTTGGACGACGCCGACATGGAGTCCCGTCCCGGAAGTTGCGGCCAGGCCCATACCGGTGCCGAGGTGCGCCTCGACCGGGGCGAGCTGCAAACCCGATCCCCGTTCATGTTCGACGGCTACTTCGACAATCCCGAAGCCACCGCTGAGGCATTCACCGACGACGGCTGGTTCTGCACAGGCGACTTGGCTGAGATGGACGGCGACGGCTTCTACTCCATCACCGGTCGAGTCAAAGACGTGATCCGAACCGGCGGTGAGACGGTGTCGCCTGCTGAAGTTGAAAGCCATCTGGCCGACTTTCCCGGCGCGGCCGAGGTGGCCGTGGTGGGTATACCCGACGACCGCTGGGGCGAGGTGGTGTGCGCCGTCTTCGTGCTGTCCCCGGGCGCCGCCCTGCCCACTTCCGACGATGTGCGGAACCACCTGAGCGATCGGCTTGCCCGGTACAAGCACCCCCGTCGCATCGAGGCCTTGGACGCCATCCCCCGAACCCCCGCCACCCTCCAAGTCCGCCGCCGCGACGTGGTAGCGGCCATCTTGTCGCCCGGCACCCCGCAGTAGCCTCATCCTTATGTCACCTGCCAAGCGACAGGCGACACTGTAGGCTTGAGTCGTGATCCAATCCTTCAAGCATCGGGGCCTGAGGGAACTCTATGAGGGCAATTCGAAGACGGGCATGCAACGGACGTTGACTACACCGACTACCACTAGGAGAGTGAACAGATGCCTATGAACAATCCTCCACATCCAGGAGAGGTCATCAAATCAGAGTGCCTGGAAGCTCTTGGGTTGTCGATTACCCGAGCAGCCCAGGGTTTGGGAGTAACCCGTCAAGCCCTCTCCGATCTTGTCAACCAGAAGGCCGGCATCTCGATTGAGATGTCGTTTCGGCTGTCGCAAGCATTCGGTTCCACCCCGGAGGCATGGCTGGGAATGCAGCAGGCCTATGACCTCTGGCAGGCGCGAGAGCGAGCGGAGAGGATCGAGGTCGAGAGGTTTGCTGTTCCCAGCAAGGTGTAGGCCATCGGCGTCAGACGTATTCGCAATCCCGAGCTAGTACTCCTCGTCGGGGTTGACGATCCCATAGAGGGGGAGGCCGGAGAGGCGGCGCTGGAGGTTGTCGGCGAAGGGGGCCATGAGCAGGTCCCAGGAGTCGGGCATGCACCAGGAGACGTGGGCGCTGACCCGCACCTGGGGGTGGGTGTAGAGCCAGTGTCCCTCGGGCAGAGGCTCGGGCTCCACGGTGTCCAGTGAGGCCCGGGCGATGTGCCCGTCGTCGAGAGCGGCCCGCAGGGCGTCGTGGTCGATGAGGTCTCCCCGGGCGATGTTGACGATGTGGGCTCCCGGCTTTGTGGCAGCCAGGGCAGTGGCATCCAGTAAGTGGCGCGTGGCCGAAGTAGCCGGAGCGGCCACCACGATGTGGTCGGAGCGGCCCAGCAGTTCGGTCAACGAGCCGACAATCTCCACCCCCTCCATCGGGGAGGGCGCGGCGGTGCGGCGTATGGCAATCACCGACATGTCGAAGGCCAGAGCCCGGCGGGCCACCGCGGTGCCGATACCGCCCAGACCTATCAAGCCCAGCGTCTTTCCGTAGAGGGCGCCTAGGTCAGCGGTGAACCACCGCTCAGGGGGACTGTTCAGCCACGCGCCGGGCAGGTCTTTCTCGAAGGCCAGCATCATGGCCAGGCACCATTCAGAGATGGCGATGGCCCCGGCTCCCCGGGAGCAGGTCATCACCCGGTCGCCCAACAGCTCGAGCGGGAACCCGTCAATACCGGTGCTGGTCACGTGAACCCACTCCACTCCCCTGTCCAGGAGCTCGGCCAGGTTGGGATAGCCCCGGGGGATGGTCAGCAGTACGTCGCCGGACGCATCCTCGGGGATGTCGCCCTGGCGGGGGACATACACGAAATCCACGTCTTTGAATTGGGCGATGATCGGGTCGAGCCGTCCGTCTTCCATGTGGTGTAGCACTCGCACGGGCTGAAGCCTAGAGACTGTCGGCATTTCCCGACTCGGTTGCCGCTGAATCCGACCGCGTAAGGTCGAGCCGTGAAATCTGAGGCTTTGTCGCATATCCGCATCTGCGATTTCACCGGACAACTGGCCGGAGCAGGTGCCACCCGGTGGATGGCCGCTTTCGGCGCTGAAATTATCCGCATTGAGGATCCGGTGCGCCTGGGCAAATGGGATGTGCTCCGGGGAACGTCACCGTTCGTTGACGAACGCCGGGGCCACGAGTTCGGCGGCTGCTTCAACAACCACAACGTGGAGAAGCTGGGGGTCACGCTCAACCTCCGCACCGAGCGGGGCAAGGAGCTCCTCACCGAGATCATCGCGGTGAGCGATGCGGTGACCGAGAACTTCGCCGCTGGGGTGCTGGAGCGACTGGGCTTCGGATACGACCGCCTCAAGGAGATCAAGCCCGACATCTTGTACGTGTCCAACTGCGGATTCGGCCACGTCGGCCCCTACCGCAAGTACAAGACCTGGGGTCCGATAGTTCAGGCCTGCTGCGGCCTCACCTTCACCTCCGGGCTTCCCGACATGCCCTCGGCCGGGTGGGGCTACTCCTACATGGACCACCACGGCGGGAACTTCATGGCCATGGCCATCATGGCCGGGCTCATCCACCGCAGCCGCACCGGCGAGGGTCAGTGGATCGACATGTCGTGTACCGACGCAGGGGCCACCATGCTCGGCCCGGTAGCGCTCGACCACACCGTGAACGGGCGTCCGCTGCGGCGCGACGGAATGCCGTACTCAAACCGCAGCCAGTTTCCGGCCATGGCCCCCCACGGCATCTACGAGGCCGACGGCCACGACGCCTGGCTGGCCCTTGCCGCCCGAGACGACCGCGACTGGCAGGCCATCGCCGAGCTCATGGCCATCCACGACAGCCGGTTCGACGACTTGGCCGGTCGGCTGGCCCACGAGGACGAGCTGGACAACTCAGTTCGGGCGTGGACATCGGGCCGGGATCGGTTCAAGGCGGCCGCCGAGCTGCAAGCGCTGGGAGTGGCCGCTGCCGGGGTGGCCAAGCCGGTGGACCGGATCGACAACGACCCCAATACCGAGGCCTGGGGCTTGTGGCCCACTGTCACCCACGGGGAGATGGGCCGGGTGAGGGTTGACGGAATCCCTGTCCATTTCTCGGAAACCGACTGGGTTCTGGAACGAGGGGGCCCCCTGCTGGGCCAGCACAATCGGCAAATACTCGGCGGACTGCTCGGTTATTCCGACGCTGAATTGACCGCCCTGGCCTCAGAGGGGGTGATCTGATGGTTGGCAACGACCTTCCCGGAGCCCTGTCTGGCATTCGAGTGGTGGAGCTGGCCGGGGAGGCCTCGGCCTTCGCCGGGCAGATGCTGGCTGGCATGGGGGCCGAGGTCATCGTGGTGGAGCCCCCTGGCGGCCATCACACCCGAAGTTTCGAGCCGTTCTTGGGTGACGAGCCCGGCCCGGGGCGCAGCCTGTGGTGGTGGCACTACAACTCTTCCAAGCTGGGGGTAACCCTGGATTTGGAGGACGAAGCCGACCAAAGCCGGTTCCGCTCCCTGGCAGACACCGCCGATGTGGTGCTGGAGTCGGAACGGCCCGGCCGGCTGGCTGACCTGGGCATCGACCACGACGTTCTGCGGGCCGAGCACACCGAGCTGATCTGGGTCTCCCTCACCCCGTTCGGCCGCACCGGGCCGCGTTCTCAAGAGGAGAGCGTTGACCTGACCGTTCTAGCCGCGGGAGGCCCAGCGTGGAGCTGCGGCTATGACGACCACGCCATACCGCCCCAGCGGGGTGGCGGCAATCAGGGGTACCACACTGGATCGGTGTTCGCGGTGCTGTCGGCCCAGACCGCCCTGTTGGTGAGGGAGCAATCCGGCCTGGGCCAGTTCGTAGACGTGAATATGCACGCCGCCGCCAACGTGACCACCGAGTTCGCCTCGGTGCAGTGGCTGGTGGCTGGCCAAGAGGTGCAGCGCCAGACCGGTCGCCATGCTGCGGTCCACCCCACCACGTTTGTGCGGGCGCTGGCAACCGACGGCATCGACGTCCACACCGGGTTCCCTCCCACCAAGTCCAAGGACTTCGCCGTGGTGCTCGACTGGCTGACCGACCTCGGTTTGCGCGACCAATTCGAGGAGGCGTTCTTCCTGGAGATAGGAGCGCAGCGGGAGGAGCCACTGCACCTCTCAATGGTCGGCCAAGATGCCGAGGCCACCGCTATCTTCGGCGCAGGCCGCGATGCAGTGCGGTTCATTGCCGAGAACGTGACCGCCTACGAGTTCTTCATCGGCGCCCAGGAGCGCGGCTTGGCGGTGGGCGTCATCTACTCGCCCGAAGAGGTGCTGGCCGACCCCCATTTCAAAGAGCGGGGCTTCCCTGTGGAGGTGGAGCACGAGGATCTGGGCCGCAGCTTCACCTATCTCGGAGCGCCGTACATCGCCCCCAAGTCCCCCTATCGCATCCGCCACCGGGCCCCCCACGTGGGCGAGCACAACCAGATCCTCGAATCTCTCAGCTGATGCCCTTACGACACCCGGTCATCTGCGGCATCGGCCTCAGCGATTATCCGGTGGTTCCGCATTTGAACTCGGTGCAGCACCATGCGCTGGCCGCCCGCCGGGCCATTGCCGACTGCGGCATCGCCAAGTCGGACATCGACGGATACGTCAGCACCAGCGGAGGCGGTCCGGGAGCCGGCGATGATGCCGTCTCAATGGCCGAATACCTGGGGGTGAACCACCGCTACATCGACGGGACCATGGTGGGGGGATCGTCGTTCGAGTTCCACGTACAGCACGCTGCCGCGGCCATCCGACAGGGGCTGTGCGACACCGTGCTGATCACCTACGGCTCCGACCAACTCACCCGCATGGGCCGAGTGCTGGGCACCGGCGGCTTTCAACGCGATGCTCAACCGGTGGCCGGGGCCATGCAAATGGCTACCCCCTACGGGCTGCCCCTGGTGGGGGCCTATGCCCTAGCCGCCCGTCGCCACATGCACGAATTCGGCACCACCTCGGAGCAGTTGGCCGAGATCGCGGTTGGGATCCGGGATTTCGCCAGCCTCAACCCCAACGCCCGCTACCGCGACCCGATAACGGTGGATGACGTGGTGAACAGCCGCACCATCGCCGATCCGCTGCACAAGCTGGACTGTTGCGTGATCACCGACGGTGGCGGGGCGCTGGTGATGACCACCGAGGAAATCGCCCGCGACCTGCGACAGCCCCCTGCTTATGTGCTGGGGGCGGCCGGCACCCAGACCCACTGGAACATCCACCAGATGCCCGACTTCACCCAGATGGGCGCCGCCGTTTGCGGTCCGGAGGCGATGGGCCAGGCAGGGATTACACCGGCCGACATCGACACCGCCCAGCTCTACGACAGTTTCACCATCACCGTGCTGCTGATGCTGGAAGGACTGGGTTTCTGCGGCCGAGGCGAAGCCGGCGCCTACGTCGAGGAGGGCCACCTGCGACGGGGCGGGTCGATGCCCACGAATACCGATGGCGGGGGACTGTCGTCCAACCATCCGGGGATGCGGGGCATCTTCTTGCTGATTGAGGCGGTACGCCAGCTCCGGGGCGACGCTGGTGAGGCCCAGGTGCCTGATGCCGAGGTGGCTCTGGCCTGCGGCTCCGGCGGCTGGCTCTCGGCTATCGGCACCGTCATCTTGGGTAAGGACCGGCCGTCATGAGGGTTGTGCGCGATCTCGACTGGCAGGGGCCGGTCCCCGCCGGCGAAGGGGAGTATGGCGAGTTCTTTGCCGCCGCAGCCAAGGGCCGCCTGCTCATCCAGCAGTGCCCCGAATGCGGCCACCGCCAGCATTACCCCCGAGCGCTATGCACGGCCTGCGCCGCTGTGCCCGAGTGGATGGAGGCCGCCGGCACCGGCAACGTCTACACCTACACCGTGGTCCGCCAATACGGGGTACCGGCCTTCGCCGAGCTGCCCTACGTTCTGGCCATGATCGACCTCCCCGAGGGAGTGAGGATGTTCGGCGGCCTCACCGGCATAGACCCCGAAGCCGTCGAGATCGGCATGCCCGTGGTCGCCTACGCCCGCACCTACGACGACACCCACGCCATGGTCTTCTGGGAACCCGCGTAGTTCGGTTCTCAATCCTCCCTGAGCGCGGGCCATGATGGGTCCATGCATGACGACATCTTGGCGGCGTTTGACATTTCCGACCGAGTAGCGGTGGTTACTGGGGCGGCCTCGGGGATCGGGCGGGGGACGGCGGTAACGCTGGCCAAGGCCGGTGCCTCGGTGGTGCTGGGCGACGTGGACGCCGACGGGATGGGCGAGACCGGCGGCGAGCTGGACGCGCTGGGGGCCTCGTGGTCGGCAGTGCCTACCGACGTGAGCGACAAGGCGGCGGTGGACGCGCTGGTGGCCGATGCGGTGAACCGCCACGGACGGCTCGACATCATGGTCAACAACGCCGGGATCATCACCGACAGCCTCATCGTGGACACCACCCCCGAGCAGCTCGACCGGGTGATGAACGTGAATATCAAGGGTGTGTACTGGGGCACCGCCGCCGCGGGCCGGGCCATGGCCGACCAGAAGTCGGGGTCCATCGTCAACTTGTCGTCAGCCGGGGCCGACATGCCCGCCCCGATGATCTCGGTGTACGCCCTCACCAAGGCGGCGGTGAAGATGATCACCCGCACCGCCGCAGTGGAGATGGCCCCCATCCGGGTGAACGCGGTGGCTCCCGGCTCCATCGAGACGCCCATCTACGACCGCCATTTCCTAGATGATGAAGGCAGGGTCGATCCTGATCGCCAGAGGAACCACTTCGACACCATCGCCCAGATGAACCCGCTGGGCTATGTGGGGAACCCCAACGACATCGCCTACGCCATCTTGTACCTGTGCTCTGAGGCCGGACGGTTCGTTACCGGCCAGACCATGCGGCCCAACGGCGGCGTGGTGATGCCGCTCTAGCCAGCCCGTAGCCTGTGGTTATGAATTCGAAGCGCAGTGCCCGCCGCGTCGTGGCGCTCGCGGCTGCTGCCCTCTTGCTGGCGGCTGCCTGCGGCGACGACGATACAGCTCCGGCTCCGACCCCGGTCGAGGTTGCCCCGGTGCAGGTCGTCGGACAACCGCTTGGACCGATTGGGGATTCACCTGATGCCGATCCAGCATTCCGCCAATCGGTGCCCGCCCTCAATGGCACTGCCATAGACGGCTCGCCGTTGGAATGGACACCAGGCGAGCGGCCAGCTGCCATCGTGTTCCTGGCCCACTGGTGCCCGGCTTGCCAGGCTGAGGTCGTCGAGCTCACCAACTGGCTGGCCGAGGGCAACAACTTGCCTGAAGGGGTTGACCTTCTCAGCGTGGTCACTTTGGTGGACTCCGGTAGGGACAACTATCCGCCCAGCCAATGGTTGGCCGACGAGGGCTGGCCATTCCCCGTTCTGGTGGACAGCGCCGACAATGAGGTGGCCGTCGCCTTTGGTCAGGCGGGCACCCCGTTCTGGGCTTTCGTGTTCGGGGACGGGACGTTGGCCCTCAGAGGAAGCGGCCGAATCCCCCCCGAGGGATTGGCCCAGCTCTTCGACCAACTACTGGCTCCAGGCGACGGGTAGGGTTTTCGCCCGTGACTGGATATCTAGAAGGCAAGAACATCGTCGTCACCGGCGCGGGCAACGGCATCGGACGGGCCATCGCCATTGGCTGCGCCGCCGCCGGCGCCAACGTGGTGGTGGCCGACTACGGCGTGTCGCTGGCGGGCGCCGACCCCTCCTCGGAGGTGGCCGATGCGGTTGTGGCTGAGATCGAGGCGGCTGGTGGGACTGCCCTGGCACTGGCGTCCGATATCAGCACCATGGAGGGCGGCTCGGCCGCCGTTCAGGCCGCAGTGGACACCTGGGGCTCCATCGACGGGGCGGTGTGCGTGGCCGGCATCCTGCGAGAGCGGATGATCTTCAACATGACCGAAGAAGAGTTCGACGACGTGATCCGGGTACACCTCAAAGGCCACTTCACGGTGTACAAGCACGCCTCGGCCATCATGCGCAAGCAAGACACCGGCGGATCGCTGGTGGGGATTACCTCGGGGGCATTCACCGGATCGACATCCCAGTGCAACTACTCGGCGGCCAAGGGGGGAATCATCTCGCTCACCAAGAGCGCCGCGCTGGCCCTGAAGCGCTACGGAATCAACGCAAACTGCATTGCCCCCAGCGCCAAGACCCGCATGTCGGAAAACGTGCCATTCGAGATCGAGGCCGGCGAGCCCGAGGACGTGGCTCCCTTGGCCGTCTATTTGCTCAGTGACCAGGCACGGGACATCACCGCCCAGGTGTACACCGTGGTTGGCCCTCGTATTTCAGTGTGGGCCCAGTTCGGCGAGCTTCGCTCTATGTACGCCCCTGGCAGCAGTTGGACACCGGAGGGCATCGAAGAAGCGCTGCCCCGCACCGTGGGCACCGAGGAACACCCCACCATGGCCATGCTGGAAGCGCAGGCAGCTCAGCGCCAGGCGGCCCAGGGCAGCTGATGCCCAGCGGCGCGCTTGAGGGGCGGATTGCCGCCATCACCGGCGCTGGCCGGGGGATAGGTCGCCACTACGCCCTGCTGTTCGCCGCCGAGGCCATGAAGGACCTGCCGCCGGTTCCGGTATCGCCGTGAGCCGGGATGTGCCCCCCGAGCCGCCGGGCCGGGGGCTGCTAGAAGGCAAGACGGTGGTGGTGACTGCCGCGGCAGGCACCGGACTCGGTTTCGCTGCCGCTCGCCGGTGCATTGCCGAGGGCGCCCAGGTCCTGATCAGCGACATCCACGAGCGTCGTCTGGCCGAGGCCGCTGACCGCCTGGCCGAAGAATTCGGTGCGCGCCCTGCGACGCAACTGTGCAATGTGACGGTCGAGGAAGAGGTCCAAGCCCTGATCGATGCCGCGGTAGTCGAGTTGGGACCTGTGGACGTCATGATCAACAACGCCGGTCTGGGAGGCACCGCCAACCTGGTGGACATGACCGACGACCAGTGGCATGTCGTGATCGACGTGACCCTCAACGGCACTATGCGAACCACCCGGGCCGCCCTGCGCCACATGATGCCCCGGGGCTCGGGGGTCATCGTAAACAACGCCTCGGTGATGGGATGGCGGGCCCAGGCGGGCCAGAGCCATTACGCCGCGGCCAAAGCCGGGGTGATGGCCCTGACCCGCTGCGCGGCCATGGAGGCGGCCGAGGCCGGAGTTCGGGTCAACTGCGTGGCCCCCAGCCTGGCCATGCACCCCTTTTTGGCCAAGGTTTCCAGCCAAGAGTTCCTCGACGACCTGATCTCGTTGGAGGCCTTCGACCGGGCCGCAGAACCGTGGGAAGTGGCCAACGTCATGGTGTTTCTGGCCAGCGACTACTCCACCTACATGACCGGCGAGATCGTCTCAGTCAGCTCCCAGCACCCCTAGTCCTACCTCGGTCTCGGCCTAGGCCGTAGAACTGGTCATATAAATATGGCTATAATGAGAGGTATGGAAACACCGATACAAGCGACGTCGGGTGAGCGAACTGTGCCCGCAGGAGAGTTCAAGACAAACTGCTTGCGCCTCATGGATGAAGTACACGAGACCGGAGCGGAGATCGTGGTCACCAAGCACCGCCGACCGGTGGTGCGGGTCAGCCCGTTCCGACAGGACCAGCCCAAACTGGTGGGATCGTGCAAGGGCCAGCTTCGAATCCTTACCGACATCGACGCCGAACCGGCAGTCCCCTTGGAGGACTGGGACGTAATCGCCCGCCCCGAGCGGGTCCTCGATCCCGAGGATAGAGCGTGAACATCTTGTTGGACACCAACGTTTTGTTGAGGTTGGTGGACGACAGCCCAGTGATCAGCGAGTCCTTCAAAGAGGAGGTGGAGTTAGCCCTGGGTAGCGGCGGCGTAGCCGTTTCGTCCGCCACGTTTATGGAGACCACGCGCCTTCACCACCATGAGAGAATCGACTTGGGCTGCCACCCCGCCGTTTGGCGCCGACAGCGGTTGCAGTCAGGGTTAAGGGAGATTTCCATCGGTGGCGAGGTTGCGGTGGAGTCAGTGCTATTGATGAACTCAGGATTTCACCGTGACCCTGCCGATCAGTTGATCGTCGCCACAGCAATGCTTGGCGGCATGGCTCTGGCGACCATGGATTCCAAGATCATCGACTGGGTCGGCCAAACTCGCCTGGTCCCTCTGGCGGACCCTGTCGGTGAGGCCGCCGATGCTGAGGATGCGGTAGAAGGCTGTTGAGCGCGTGTGTGGTGTTGTCGAGGCTGTCGGCTGGCTGGTGTTAGGCTTTGGCCCGTGGATATCGCGCTGTTGTCTGTGGTCGGCGGTTTGGTGGTGGCGTTCATCACCGCGTTCTCCTACCTGTTCGTGGAGTTCCGCAAAGAGACAGTGAGAACCCTGGAGAAGAACCGCGAGGAGTTGGCCGGTCTGATCGCGGGGGTGCGCGA
>LXNI01000024.1_pt1 | contig 145445 bp, 134 predicted proteins | sample 809091 | NCBI WGS metagenome assembly LXNI01 (sample SAMN04870527, study PRJNA318959) | sponge metagenome | biome: 01000161; feature: marine sponge reef; material: water | host: Sarcotragus foetidus | place: Greece: Milos, Mediterranean Sea | collected 2013-05-29 | depth 5-7 m
CGGCGTCTCTCGCAAGGCGCACCGACGCAGCCATACCCGTAGCGTACGGCAAGGAGGCGCAACGCCGCGAGAGGCGTTGATGCCTAGCAGGACATGCGCGATTATTTCGGCGACGCACCACTAACTCAATACCGATACCGCGGCCAGGGCGGGTGGATCGAGTACTCCACCACCCCGTAGCCCCGCTCGCCGGTCTCCAGCACTTCGAAGTCGAAGAACGGCTCGTGGCAGTCGAGACGAACTTCAGCATCGTTTTCGTCCCGCATAAGGCCGTTGCGGGTATGGGCGTGCTTGCGGCCGGTACGGACAGTGAGCATCTCGCCGTCGGTCGTCTCGAAGGTCATATCGAAGGCCATGGCCGTGCGCTGGTCTTCTTCCAAGCGGGGCACACAAGTAGCCGACCGCAGCGGCCGGGTGCCCTCGGCATCGCCGATCCAGCCTCCAACCGACGGAGCATCGTCGGGCAAGGGCTGCGTAGGGCTCATCCACCCAAAAGAATTGAGGTGCCGGTCGGGAAGCTGCACCGACGGCCAGAAGTGGCCCCACGACTCAGCCTGGGTGCGGCGATGGCGCACATCCCAAGGTCCGGGCCGCTCAAACCGATGGGTCCATGAGTGATCTCGGTGCGACCAGCTCTCCACCGCCCGGCGCTCCCCCGCTCGAGGCCCCCCTCGGGTCTCCAACTCGCCCCGGCACTCCAGCGCCTGCTCGTAGTGGCCGCCATAGCCCTCGTAGGCCCCCAGCGGATTCCCGCCGAAGCAGTCGTTGTAGTCGAACACTCCAAAGCGATCCTCAAAGGTCAGGTCGAAGCCGAAGCGAGGGGCGTCGAGCTGCCACCGGTAGCGGGCAAACGGCTCTTCCACGGAGTACGACACCCGGCCATCGCCCAAGACTGAGAACTCAAGCTCTGCCCCAAGAGGCTGGCGAGAACCCCATTGCACCGGCACGCCGTCGATCACGTAGAACGCGCTGGCCCGCACATACCCGTGCGACAGGCTGGCGTGGATGTGGTTGATGCCGTACACGTCGGCTTCCCGGTCGCACACCGAAAACCAGAAATTGTCGCTCCACAAGGCACCGCTGCCCGGCGGCGGAGTGTGGAGATATTCGTCTGAGGGAGTGAGCGGCATCGGGGTTGACAATAGGCTTTGGGCTCAGTGGTTGGGAGAATCCGATAGGAAACATGCCGATGTCCGAGATGCCCCTGATCACACCGATGCCCCCAATGGCCGACTGCGTGCTGCCTTGGGACGGGCCGGTCAGCGACACTGTTGATGCAATCGGCGCGGCTAGAGCGGACTGTGGGGACACGTTCGTGGTCGACAGCGGCGACGATCGGTATTTGTTCTTGTTCTCGCCAGACGGACTGCGGGATTTCTACGCCGTTCCCGAACAGCAGGCCAGCAAGGGCATCGCCGACTGGAAGATGCTGATCCGAAAGCTGCCCGACGAGCTATTCAATGGGCGGCGAACCCTGCCCCACGAGCTCTTCACCCGGCCAAATGTGACCGGCTACCTGGCAGCGCTTGACGAGGCCATCTCTATCCAGCTCTCAGATCTGCGCCCGGGCACCGAGGTCGAGCTGTTCGACTTCACCCGCCGCCTCGGCCACCGCATGGGCCTGGCTAGTTGGGGCGGGCGCGAGATGCTCCAATCAGATCGGTTCGATGACCTAGTGGCCGCTCTTGACGTGCTCGACGGTTCAGAGGCGTTCGTCGCCCCCACTCGCATGGAGGAAGTGGCGCGGTCGGGAAAGGCCGCCGAATACGGCGCTATGGCGGAGGCCGAGGAGATCCTGGCCGACTCCATCGCCACCCGCGCCAACCCCGTCGGCGACCTGCTCGACATGATCCTCGAACGATGGGCTGACACTTCCGGCCCGGAGCGGCTTACCGGGGTGGCCCGAGACGTGATCCTGGTCCACATTGGATCAATGTCCAACCTGTTCGCAGCACTGGGATGGTCTCTGGTCCACCTGGTTCAGCATCCCGATGTGGTCGCTCGAGTGCGAAATGGCCAAGGCGCCGACCATGATTTGGTGTCGCGCTGCGTGCTCGAATCGACCCGGATCGGCCAGCGGTCCATCATGCTGCGGACCGTGCTCGAACCCGTGTCTGTCCACGACGGCACCCAGGATTACCAGGTTTCCCCCGGCGCCACCCTGGCAACTTTCCTGCCGCTCACGAACATGGACGCCGGGCCGGGGCTGGACCGCTACGACCCCGACCGATGGCAGGGCCCTCGCCTAGCGTCACCCCCGGGACTGCCCCCAGAACTGGTCATCACCTTCGGCACCGGCCCCCATGCTTGCCCCGCCCGGCCCTTCTCGGTGACAGCTATGGCCCGAGTGATTGAGCGGCTCTTCGGTACCTACGATCTCGAGCCCCTGTTCGACGACCCCCAGCCGCGTCCCGACCAGATCGGCGGCGTGGCCCGGGCGGCTGAGCCTTGTCGGGTCGTGTTGCGCGCCCGCTAAGCCCAGTTCACAACCCGCTGGCTTGTTTCGGCTCGCCAACCATTCTCACCTGACCGTCGCCCTTCTCTACTTCACCCACCACCGTCGCCCGGTGGCCGCCCGTCCGCAAGGTGTCGATGGCCTTGGTGGCGTCGCGATCCCGTACTACCACGATCATGCCCAGACCGAGATTGAACACCCGATACATCTCCTCGTCAGCCACGTCGCCTATGCACTGCAACTCGGCGAATACCCGGGGCTGTTCCCAGCTGCTCCGGTCGACCACCGCATCCACTTTGTCGGGAAGCACTCGCGCCAAGTTGCCGGCAATGCCACCGCCGGTGACATGGGCGATGGCCTGGGCCTCCACCTTGGCCAACACGTCCCGCACCGCCGGGGCATAGATCACCGAAGGCAGCAGCAGCTCGTCGGCTACCGAATGGGCACTCCCCTCCCAGGCGGGGTCGCCCAAGCCCCGCTCGGCCACTTCGAAGTAGAGCCGACGGGCGAGGGAATAGCCGTTGCACCGCAGTCCGGGCGAAGGCAAACCGATCAGCGCGTCTCCGGGGCGCACATTGGCCCCGGTGATGAGCCGAGATCGCTCCACCACACCCACGGAAAACCCCACCAGCTCAAACCCGTCATCGGGCTCGGCGTCGGGCTCGTCGTCGGACACTGCCCCCGTTCCAGCCGCAGGATGCTCAGCCATCTCTCCGCCGATGAGCGCACAGCCGGCCTGGCGGCAGCCCTCCGCCACACCGATCACAAGCTGCTCAATCCGCTCCGGGTCCAGCTTTTGGACCGATATGTAGTCCAGGAAGAACAGAGGCTCGGCCCCCTGGCACACCAGATCGTCCACGCACATGGCCACCAGGTCGATGCCGATGGTGTTGAACCGACCAGCAGCCGAGGCCACGAAAGCCTTGGTCCCCACCCCGTCGGTGGAGGAAACCAGCACCGGCTTCTTGTAGCCGTGGCGGTTGAAATCGAACAGTCCCCCGAACCCGCCAATGTCGCCGATAGCCTCGGGACGAAATGTCGAGCGCACTCTCTCCTTTATGCGCTGCACCGCTTCTTCTCCGGCGGCAATGTTCACTCCCGAGGAGCTGTAGGTCTCACCCATCGCCAGTTGCCCAGAGCGACGGCGTGGGTTCTTTTTCGGCGTCGGCAAACTGAGAAGCGTCACGTCGAGAAGCAATTGCACCCGGGGGCGCTACCGGCACTTCCACCGGATAGTCACCGGTGAGGCAGGCGTCGCAGAAGCCGGCCCCCACCGCTCCGGTGGCTTGGGTAAGCCCGTCAATATCTATGAACGCCAGCGTGTCGGCGCCCACGTAGTCGCACATCTCGGCCACGGTGAGGTGAGCGGCCAAGAGCTCAGTGCGATCGCTGGTATCCATGCCGAAATAGCAGGGCCAGCGATAGGGCGGCGAGCTGATGCGGAGATGAACCTCGGCGGCGCCTGCCTCCCGCAACATGGTGACCAAGGCCCTGGTTGTTGTCCCCCGCACGATGGAATCGTCAACCACCACCAACCGGTTGCCCTCGGTGCTGTCCCGCAATGGGTTGAGCTTCATGCGCACCCCCATCGACCGCATCTGCTGGCTCGGGGCGATGAACGTCCGACCGATATAGCGGTTCTTCACCAGCCCCTGACCGTAGGGAATGCCGCTGGCCCGAGAGAAGCCTTCGGCGGCAGGCAGCCCCGATTCCGGTACCCCCATCACCAAGTCGGCCTCCACCGGCGACTGCTCAGCCAAGAGCTCGCCCATCCGCACCCGGGCGTGGTGCACGCTCTGGCCGTAGATCACCGAGTCGGGGCGGGAGAAGTACACGAACTCGAAGATGCAGAGGCGGGGATCCACCCGCTCTTCGGGGAAGGGACGGATTGAACGCACACCGTCCCCGTTGATCACCACCATCTCCCCCGGTGCCAGCTCCCGCAGAAAGTGGGCCCCCACGATGTCGAGCGCAGGGGTCTCCGATGCCAATACCCACCCCCGATCCAGCCGACCCAGGCACAGGGGGCGAAAACCATTGGGATCCCGCACCCCGATCACCCGCTTCTCATCGGCCAGTACCAAAGAGAAAGCGCCCTCCAGCCGGGGCAACACTGTTTTCAATGCCTGTTCGAGGACCTTGCCTTCTGATCGGCTCGATGGAGACATCGCGGAGATCTCCTCAGCCAGCAGTTCCCCGATCAAGTCGCTGTCTGAGCCCACCATGCCGGGAAGAATCGAGGTTTCTTCGGCCAACTGCACAGTGTTGGTGAGGTTGCCGTTGTGGCCCAGCACAAACTGGTGGTCGGCGGTGCTGCGGTAGACGGGCTGGGCGTTGCGCCACGAGCTAGAGCCCGCGGTTGAATAGCGGGTGTGGCCGATGCCCAACTGGCCGTCGAGAGTGGCCAGGGTGCGGTCGTCGAACACGGTGGCCACCAAGCCCATGTCCTTGACCACGGTGATGTTCTCACCGTCGCTCACCGCAATCCCGGCCGACTCCTGGCCCCGGTGCTGCAAGGCATAGAGAGCTAGATAGTTCAGGTGGGCGACGGGATCTTGGGGGGCGTAAATGCCGACTACGCCACAGGCCTCCCGGGGAGAGTCATCCATGGGATCAGCCACTGGTCAAGTCTGACATGGCCGAGCGCCAGCGTTGATTTATCTCTGACATTTCCAGATCGACCAACCCCTTGATCGAAAAATGGTCGCCCGTGGCCAAGCCGATACGGGTAACCGCCACTCCAGCCGCAGCAGCCGCCGCCTCAACTTCAGGCAGCAGCTCGGGGTCAACCGCTGCCACCACCCGAGAAGGGGCCTCGCTGAACAGCTCGGCGTGATTGTGAATGCGAGCGCCACGGAACCCAACTCCCGAGTCAGCAGCCATCTCCGCAAGAGCCACGCCCAGCCCCCCACCGGACACGTCGTGGACCGCGGAGAGCCGGTCGTTGGCCACCAGGCCAGCCACGAGGCCTGCCATCCTCCGATGCTGCTCGTAGTCCAGAAGGGGCAAGACCCCTCTCTTGTGTCCGGCAGTGGCGGACGCCCACAGCGAGCCCGACAACTCGGCGCCGCCCGACCCCAGCACGATCACCCGGTCCCCTTCGCTCCAGGCCAGACCGGGAGGAATCCGGGTCAGGCTGTCAATCACTCCGAGCAGGCCGATCACCGGCGTGGGATCGATGTTGTGGCCGTTGGACTCGTTGTAGAGGCTCACGTTGCCGCCCACCACGGGAATGCCGAAGGCATCGCAGGCCTCGGCCATCCCGTCCACCGCCTCAGAGAACTGCCACATCACCTCGGGATGCTCGGGGTTGCCGAAGTTCAAGCAGTTGACCAGCGCCAGAGGACGGGCGCCCACGCAGGCCAGGTTGAGCACTGACTCGGCCACGGTCAATGCGGTGCCCGCCCGGGGATCCACCGCGCACCAACGATGATTGCCATCGGCGGTCAGGGCCAAACCCCTGCCGGTATTGAGCCCGGTGGCGGGGTGTTTGAGCCGCAACACGGTGGCGTCGCCCCCAGGGCCCACCACGGTGTTGCAGAACAGCATATGGTCGTACTGGCGGTAGACCCACGACGGGTCAGACAGCAGAGCGAGCAGGTCGGCGCCCACGTCGACGGGCGGCGGAAGCTGATCGGCCGTGTCTGCTCTAGCCTCCTGCCGATCAGCCGGAGGATGCCGCGGCCGGTCATACAGCGGGGCGTCCTCGTGTAGGGACGCCGCTGGAAGCTCGCCCAGAATTGGGCCGTCGAAACCGTCGCGCACGCAGAGTTGTCCGCCCTCGGTAACCCGACCCACCACCGCCGCTTGCACATCCCAGCGATCGCAGATGGCCAGCACTTCGGCCAAACCCTCTGGGGCCACTATGGCCAACATCCGCTCCTGCGACTCGCTGGTGAGCACTTCGAAGGGCTCCATGCCCGGTTCTCGCCGGGGAACTGCGGCCACATCCACATCCATGCCCACCCCGCCGCGAGATGCGGTCTCGCTGGTGGCGCAGGTGAGACCGGCGCCCCCGAGATCCTGGATGCCCACCACCAGCCCGGCGTCCAGAAGGGCCAGGCAGGCCTCGATGAGGCGCTTCTCCTCAAAAGGATCGCCTACCTGAACGCTGGGGCGCTTCTCAGCCTCTTTCTCCTCGTCGCCAAACGACGCCGAGGCCAGCACGCTAACCCCGCCAATTCCGTCGCGCCCGGTGGACGAACCCAGCAGTACTGCCAGGTTGCCCTCGCCACTGGCCCGGCCCAACACCAGCCGATCGGCCGGCATCAATCCAAGGCACAGCACATTCACCAGCGGATTGCCGGTATAGGTCTCATCGAAGACGGTCTCGCCACCCACCGTCGGCACTCCCACTGCGTTGCCATATCCGGAAATGCCCGACACCACTCCTTCAGCGATCCAACGACTGCGAGGATCATCGAGACGGCCAAATCTCAGCGAGTCCATCACCGCCACTGGGCGGGCGCCCATAGTGAAGATGTCGCGAAGAATACCGCCCACTCCGGTAGCCGCCCCCTGATAGGGCTCTATCGCCGATGGGTGGTTGTGGCTCTCAATACGGATGGCAGCAGCAATTCCGTCGCCGACGTCTACTACTCCGGCATTCTCTCCAGGACCGACCAATACCCATGGTGCCTCGGTGGGCAATCGGCGTAGATGCAATCGAGAAGACTTATAGGAACAATGCTCCGACCACATCACCGCATACATCGCCAATTCGAGGTGATTAGGGGGGCGATTTAGAATCTCGTGAATGGCATCAGCCTCTTCGTCGGTCAATCCCAGAGACCTATGAAGTGGTTCGTTCATCTCAAATCACCTCACATTGTCCCCGAATGAACACCCAGCAGGCCGAGCAATTGATATCCAGCGTTTGCAATTGAACGGTGGATATAGTTGTATATTGGCGAACAACAAGCTGTTCGCACAAGGCAAGGAGTGACAATGGTATCTGAAGAAGCACAATCTGCGCGTACTCTCGGACAGGCACAAGGACGCGCTGTCAGCCGTTACCTGACGGCGCTTGACTCGACCAAGCCCAAGCGGGGTCGGCAGCGCTCGACCGAGAAAATGCAAGCTCGCATTGACGAACTCCCTGATGAGATCACACAGGCCAAGCCTCTCAAGAGAGTTCATCTGATCCAAGAGCTCATGGACTTGCAAGCCGAACTGGCAAAAGAAGAGGAAACGGTTGACATCAGTGAGGTTGAGAGTGAATTCATCTCAATCGCCGCCGAATACAGCGGCCGCAAAGGCATTTCCTATGGGGCGTGGCGTGAGGTCGGCGTTCCGGCCAGCGTGCTGAAAGCAGCCGGGGTACCCCGCACCCGTTCGACTGACTAGTCATCGCTGATCAGCCCTTTCAGCAACAGAGCACCGTCGGTGCTTCCCAGCAACGGATGAGCAGCCCGCTCAGGGTGGGGCATTAGTCCCACCACGTTGCCGTTCTCATTGCAAATTCCGGCAATATCAGCAGTTGCCCCATTCGGGTTGTCCGTGTAGGTCAACACAATCTGGTTCTTCTCGCGAAGCTCTGCCAGGGTTGCTTCAGAGCATATGTAGTTGCCCTCAAAGTGGTTGATGGGGACTATTAGCTCGTCACCCTGGGACAGGCCCCGAGTTAGCACTGAGCTCGTTGATTCCACTCGCAACGTCGTGGGTTGGCAGAGGAATTTGAGTCCGCGGTTCTTGTAGAGGGCTCCGGGCAGCAGTTGTGACTCGGTAAGGATCTGGAATCCATTGCAGATGCCCACCACGGGTCCGCCGTCGTGGGCAAAGCGGCATACCGCCTCCATTATGGGAGAGAACCGAGCCATTGCGCCGGTGCGCAGGTAGTCGCCGTGGGCAAATCCGCCGGGTAGCACTACAGCATCGACGTCGCCCAAGTGACTGTCCTTATGCCAAAGAAGCTCACCTGAGCCTCCGATTGAGTCAACTGCCTCCATCACATCGTGCTCGCAGTTGGAGCCGGGAAACACAACGACGCCGACCTTGGCCGTCATTCACTCCCACCAATTGCCATAGTCCCAAGACCGGTCACGACGCCCCTCTAATCGCTATTTCCACATCTTCAATCACCGGGTTGGCCAGAAACCGCTCGCACATCGATTCCACTTGTTGGCGGGCCTCGTCTTCGTCCGGGGCCTCCACCACAAAGCGCAGGCTTTTCCCCACTCGAACGCCGCTAACGCCGCTAAAACCCAACGCGGGCAGCGCCCGTTCAATGGTCAAGCCCTCGGGATCGGCGATACCTTCTCGAAGGCTCACCTCCACGGCCACATTGAACGTCTGGCTCATGGCTTCACCATCACCCGGGCCAGTCGGCAAAGCTGCGGCCGGTGATGATCTCGTAGGCGCTGACATAGCGGGCGGCACTGGCCGCCACCACATCATCGGGCAGCGGCGGGGGCGGGTACTGCTTATCCCAATCCAGCGTGCTGAGGTAATCGCGCACTGGCTGCTTGTCGTACGACGGCGGCGTGGCCCCCGGCTTCCAGCTGTCCACCGGCCAAAAGCGCGAGGAGTCGGGGGTAAGCACTTCGTCGGCCACCACCAGGGTCCCGTTCACCATTCCCATCTCAAACTTGGTGTCGGCGATGATGATGCCCTTCTTGGCGGCGGCCTCCGACGCCCGGCGGTATAGCTCCAACGACGCCGACCGGGCCTGCTCGGCCACACTTGAGCCCACCAGCTCCACCGCCTGGTCATACGAGATGTTCTCGTCGTGGCCAGATTCGGCCTTGGTAGATGGGGTGAACACCGGCTCGGGGAGCTTGTCGGATTCTTGGAGCCCAGCCGGGAGGGCTTGGCCGTGCATGGTGCCCCGGCTCTGGTACTCCTTCCAGGCCGAGCCGCTTAGATACCCCCGCACGATGCACTCGATGGGCAGCATCTCGGCCCGATGGCACAGCATGGCCCGGCCGGCCACCCCGTTTACCTGGGCCTCGGGGGGCAGATCGGCCACATCGGTGGAGATGAGATGGCTGGGCAGCACGTCGGCCAGCGTCTCGAACCAGTAGGCCGACATGGCAGTCAGCACCCTTCCCTTATCGGGGACGGGCTCGTCCATGACCACGTCGAACGCCGAAATGCGGTCGGAGGCGATCATCAGGAGCCGACCACCGCCCGCGTCGAAAATGTCGCGGACTTTGCCGGAATGAACGGGGGGCAGGTTGATGTTCTGGGTACTCACAAAATCGACTCCGGTTGGTAGGCGGCTGCGGTGGGATTCTGGGCTGCTAGTTCGTGGACGCTGGCGGCAAAGGCTCGGGCTTGATCAGCGGCAGACCCGGTCAAGGCCAAAAGCTGGCTCTTGATCTGCTCGAGGTCGACATCGTCTAACGGCAACCTCTCGTCATCGGCAATGGCCGAGAAGAACCCTTCTCCCTTGGAGACATGCTCAGAGATGATGCGATGGGCTTGTTCCCGGCCCGCTCCTGCACTTATCGAGGCCATCAGCACCCGGGTTGCGGTGAGCGTCGGCAGGTTGGCCGCCAGTTCAGCAGCAATCGCGCCATCGAATGCCACGAGCTCATTGAGCACTACCAGCGCCGCTTCGAGCTGGCCGTCGAGAGCTAGAAACGCGCCGGGCAGCGCCACCCGGCGCACCACCGAGCAGCTCACGTCGCCTTCGTTCCACTGATCGCCTACCAGGGACGCCACCATGTCGGTGTACCCCTGCACCACCGCGGAAAGGCCGCAAATGCGCTCCGAGGTGCGTGCGTTGCGCTTTCCTGGCATGGCCGACGAGCCCACCTGCCCAGCTTGAAACCCCTCAGACACCAGGCCGTGGCCGGCCATCAGCCTGATGGTCCGGGCCATGTTGGCGGGTGCCGACGACGTCTGAACCAAAGCAGACACCACGTCGTAGTCCAGCGACCGGGGATATACCTGCCCCACGCTGTCCATCGCCGCGGAGAACCCCAAGTGCTCCGCCAATCGCTGCTCCAAAGCTCTCACTTTGCCGGCGTCGCCGAGAAACAGGTCGAGTTGGTCCTGCTGGGTGCCTACCGGGCCCTTGAGTCCCCTCAGCCGATAGCGGCCCAGCAGATCTTCCAACCGATCCACAGCCGCCAACCCCTCTTCGCCGTAGTTGGCGAAGCGCTTGCCCAAGGTGGTGGCCTGGGCGGGGACGTTGTGCGAGCGGCCCACCATCACCAACTCGGCATGGTTGTCAGCCTGTCGTCCCAATGCGCACACCACCGCCACCAGCTTGTCTCTCACCAATCGCAGGGAATCTCGAACCTGAAGCTGCTCAATGTTCTCGGTGAGGTCGCGGGACGTCATCCCCTTGTGGATGTGCTCATGTCCAGCCAGGGCGCAGAACTCCTCGATACGGGCCTTTACATCGTGGCGGGTGATCCGCTCCCGCTCCCGGATGGAGTCCAGATCCACCTGATCGATCACCGACCGGTAGGCCTCGACCGCCCCGTGGGGCACGTCGATTCCGAGGTCCCGCTGGGCCTCCAGCACGGCCACCCACAGTCGGCGCTCGGCTTTGACCTTGCCCTCCGGCGACCAGATGGAGGCCATCGCCGCGCTGGCGTAGCGATCGGCCAGAACGTCGGGAATCTGGTCTTTCTCAGGCACCGGCCATCTCAGCGCGATGGGTGGCCAGGCGTTCAGCCAACTCTGAGTCGGACACGGCCAATATCTGGATGGCCAACAACGCCGCATTCATGGCGCCATTGATGGCCACGGTGGCCACCGGGATCCCCTTGGGCATCTGCACGGTGGAGTAAAGAGAGTCCACCCCATTCAGCGCTCCGCCGGCTAGGGGCACCCCAATCACCGGCAAGGTGGTTTGGGCCGCGGCCGCACCGGCCAAGTGGGCAGCCATGCCCGCACCGCAGATGATGGCCCCGAACCCACCATCACGGGCCCCCGCCACAAACTGGCGCACCTTCTCGGGTGTGCGATGGGCCGACATGACCTCCCAATGGCACTCCACCCCGAACTGCTCCAGCGTGGTGCGGGCCGGGGACATGGTGTCCTCGTCGCTGGAAGATCCCATGATTACGGCGACTCTTAAGCTCATCTCCCCTACCCCGTAGATACGCTTTCCACTGCCTTGGCGGCGATGTCAAAGCGAACGTAGCGGCCCGGCCAATCAATGTGGGTGACCCCGGCGTAAGCCCGGTCTCGGGCAGTGGCCAAGTCGGGTCCCTGCCCAGTTATGTTCAGCACCCGGCCTCCGGCGGTCTCTAAGCCCTGGTTGTTTTGACCAGGGGAAACAACACCGCCACTGCCTGGAAGGGCCGACGAGACCCCGGCGCAGAAAACGGTGACTCCCGCCTCCGCGTTGGCTGTTTCTATGCCAGTGATGAGATCGCCGGTACGAGGGGAGGCGGGGTACCCCTCGGAGGCGCACACCACTGTCACCGCGGCGTCGTCGCCATACTCCGGGACGTCGGCCAGCGCACCGGCCGCCGCTCCGGCCAGCAGGTCGGCCAAATCCGACCGCAGCCGGGGCAACACCACCTGGGCCTCGGGGTCGCCGAAGCGCACGTTGTATTCCAGAACCTTCAGCCCCTGGGGGGTGAGCATCAGCCCGGCATACAGCACGCCCCGATAGTCGATGCCCCTCCCTTGAAGCGCGGTCAGCGTGGGCAGCACTGCCCGCTCCATCACCTCATCCACAACATCGGCACCGGCCACCGGGACCGGGGAATAAGCCCCCATGCCACCGGTGTTGGGACCGACGTCGCCCTCGCCAATGCGCTTGAAATCCTGGGCCGGGGCCAGCGGCACAGCATGGCGTCCATCGCATACCGCCAGCACCGACAGCTCGGGTCCGGTGAGGCCCTCCTCGATCACCAATCGGCGGCCGGCGTCCCCGAAGGCCTCCCCCGACAGATAGGCCCGTACCGCGTCCTCTGCCTCAGCCCGGTCCTCGGTGACCAGCACTCCCTTGCCCGCGGCCAGTCCGTCGGTCTTGATCACGAACAGGTCGCTCATGGTGCCCAAGAACCGGAGAGCCTCGTCCAGGTCGGTGAACGAGCCATGGCCCGCGGTAGGCACCTCTGCGGCCAACAGCAGATCCTTCATCCATGCCTTGGATCCCTCCAAACGGGCTCCATCCGCGCCGGGGCCGAACACCAGCCGCCCCGCCGCCCGCAGTTTGTCAGCCAACCCGTCGACTAGGGGGACCTCCGGGCCGATCACAAAGAGGTCAGCGTCGATCTCGGTAGCCGGGGCCGGGGTCGAACCGGGGATGCCGGGATTGCCGGGGGTGACCACCACGTCGCACGACCGGGCGAGCACGTGGGCGAGCGCATGCTCTCTCCCGCCGCTGCCGACGACGCAGACCCTCACGGGACCGCGCTGAAGGTGATGTACTGATCCCGTCCCGGACCCACGCCTACCAGAGTCGCGGGCACGCCGGCCTGCTCCTCGATGAAGCACAGATAGTCCTCAGCTTCACTAGGCAGTTCTGAACGTTCGCTGACACCGCTCAGATCGGTGCCCCAACCGGGCAACTCCTCGTAAATCGGCACCGCCCGATGAATCTCCGACTGGTGATAGGGCATCGAGCTGCGACGTTCTCCGTCCACCACGTAGGCCACGCAGACCTTGATCGGATCAAGAGCGTCCAACACGTCGAGCTTGGTGATGGCCAGGTCCGACAGAGAGTTCACCCGCACCGCTTGGCGGAGCATCACCGTGTCGAGCCAGCCACAGCGACGGCGGCGCTTGGTGTTGGTGCCGTACTCGCGACCAACGTCCACCAGGTGATCGCCAATATCGTCGGTCAGCTCGCTGGGGAACGGACCCGAACCCACCCGGCTGATATATGCCTTGGTCACCCCGATGACTCGGTCGACGTGGCGGGGGCCGATGCCGGCCCCAACGCAGACCCCGCCGGCAACCGGGTTGGAGGACGTGACAAACGGATAGGTGCCGTGGTCGAGATCCAGAAACATGGCCTGAGCCCCTTCGAACAGCAGGTTCTTGCCGGCCTCCAAAGCGTCGTGGAGCAACCCCACGGTGTCGGCAATGTGCGGCTCCAGGCGGGGACGGCACTCCTCCAGGTACTGGTCGGCCAGGCTTTCGAGATCGAAGGGGAGACGGTTGTACACCTTGGCCAGCAGGGGGTTCTTCTCGTGCAGCACCACGCCGAGCTTCTCCCGGAAGATCTTGGGGTCGAGCAGATCCTGCACCCGCAGCCCCACCCGGGCCGCCTTGTCGGCGTAGGCCGGGCCGATACCCCGCTTGGTGGTACCCAGCTTGTTGCGCCCCAGGTGCCGCTCGGCCACCACGTCCAGAGCCTGGTGGTAGGGGAAGATGAGGTGGGCGTTGCCGCTGACCTGTAGCCGCCCGCAATCGACTCCCGCCTCGGCCAGTCGGTCCATCTCGTCGATCAGTACCCTGGGATCGATCACAACGCCGTTGCCGATTACCGGAGTCACATGGGGATAGAGGACGCCGCTGGGAACCAATTGGAGCTTGAAGGTCTCGCCGTCCACCACGAGGGTGTGGCCCGCATTGTGGCCGCCCTGATAGCGCACCACCATGTCCATTTCACGGGAGAGGAGGTCGGTGAACTTGCCCTTGCCCTCGTCACCCCATTGCGTCCCAACGACCACTGTTGCTGGCAAAGGCCTACTCCATCAGCGTGGCTTACAGGCAGACCCTACTCGCGCCACGCTGGTGGTTGACCAGCATTAAATCCAACTCAGCTGTAGCAACGTCATCCCACCATACGAGACAGGGTCAGGGCGTAGTCCTCCCGGGCGTCGGTCCACAGGCGCTCCATGGCCAAGCCGACGGAAGCCAGCTCTGGGCCGATGTTCTCCGGTCGGAACTTGGCACTGATCTCGGTGCGCATCCGCTCGTCCCGGTCGAAGTCCACCGTCATGCCCAGCCCTCCGATGGTCACCCGCTGGGGGCGGCGCGACCGAAGCCACATTTCGATCCATTCCTCGTCGGAATCGAAACGGGCCTCGTGCTCGAACTGGTCGAGATCGAAGTCGGCGTCGAGGCGACGGTTGATCACCGACAACACGTTTCGGTTGAACTCGGCAGTCACTCCATCGGGATCGTCGTAGGCGGCGATCAGCCGATCGTGCTCCTTCACCAGGTCGAAACCCAAAAGGAATGTGTCACCTGGCACCATGGCATCGGCCACTGCGGCCAGAAAGTCCTTGCGGGCTGCTGGGGGGAAGTTCCCGATCGTGCCGCCCAGCAGCATCATGAGGCGGCAGCCACCATCGGGGATGTGGCTCAAGTGGTGCTCGAAGTCGCCAACCACACCGTGGACAGCCAGTCCCTTATACGCCTCAGCCAACTCGGCGGCCGCAGTTCGGAGCGTGGCCTCGCTGTTGTCGAACGGCACGTAGCGGCGAAGCCATCCCGTGGCGGCCAGGGCATCCAGAACGATCCGGGTCTTCTCCGAGGTGCCCGAGCCCAACTCCACAACGGTGTCGGCCCCCGACCGCTCGGCGATAACGTCCACCTCGCGCTCGAGGATCTCCCGCTCCCGTCGAGTGGGGTAGTACTCGGGCAGGCGGGTGATCTGGTCGAACAGCTCGCTGCCCCGGTCATCGTAGAACCACTTCGGGGGCAGCTCCTTGGGCTGGTTTGTGAGCCCCTGGGCCACATCTTCCCGAAGCGCTTGGTCGATCCAGGCGCGATCCAAGTGGATGTCGACTACCGGCTCGATCATCATGCGTCTCGGGCCAGGCGCACCCCGGAGAAGTGCCAGCGCGTGTGGGGGTGGAAGAAGTTGCGGTAGGTGGCCCGGATATGCCCGGGCGGCGTAACACAAGCCCCGCCCCGGAGCACGAACTGGTTGACCATGAATTTGCCGTTGTACTCCCCCACCGCGCCAGGCGCGGGGCGGAAACCGGGATAGGGGCCATAGGGGCTAGATGTCCACTCCCACACGTCCCCGTAGAGCTGGCGCATGCCACCGCCCGGTGGGGCGGGGGCGGGATGCAGCCGACCCCCTTCTCCTAAGTTGCCTTCCGGCTCCTCCCCCTCGGCAGCGTGCTCCCACTCAGCCTCGGTGGGAAGCCGGGCACCGGCCCAGCGGGCGAAGGCATCGGCCTCGTAGTACGACAGATGGCACACCGGCTCCTCGGGAGACAGTGGTTGAAGCCCATGAAGAGCAAACACCCGCCAGCCTTCGTCGGGGTTGAGATCCCAGTAGGAGGGCGCCTCCCATCGATTCTCCAGCCGCTGGTACCAGCCGTCCGACAGCCACAGCGTGGGGGTGTCATAGCCGCCGTCGGCCATAAACTCCAGCCACTGGCCGCAGGTCACCAGCCGATCCGCTAGCTGATACGAGGGCAAAATGACCCGATGGCGGGGGCTCTCGTTGTCGAAGGCGAAATCGTCGCCATCGTGGCCTGCCCACACCTCCCCGCCTCCAAGATTGGCCCAACCGTCCAGTTGCTGACCGTTGGCTGACCCGCCGACGGGCGAAGAGGGGAGTTTGTGGTAAGCGGGCCACAGCGCCTGGTTGGTCGACAGCACATGCTTGATGTCCATAAGCAGCAACTCCTGATGCTGCTGTTCATGGTGGAGACCCAGGGTGACCAGCTCGGCGGTGGGTCCATCCAGCGGACGGGACAGCAATTCGGCCATGGCCCGATCCACGTGGGACCGGTAGGCAGCGACCTCTTCGCATGAAGGTCGGGAGAGATTGCCCCGCTCGGGCCGGGGGTGTCGCTGCCCAACCGCCTCGTAATACGAGTTGAACAGATAGCCGAACGCCGGGTGGTACTCGCTATAGCCGTCCAGGCGAGGCTTGAGCAGGAAAGTCTCAAAGAACCAGGTGACGTGGGCCCGGTGCCATTTGGTGGGGCTGACATCGGGCATCGATTGGATGCACTGATCCTCGTTGCTCAAAGGGCCGGCAAGCGCGTCGGTGTAGGACCTTACGGCTTGGTAGGCCACCAAGAGGTCGGAGAGGTCGGGGGCGAGTGTCGGAGTCACGGTCACTGAAGCGGCAAGCTCAGAAGTGCCAGAGTCGGACTGTACTAGTTGCGGATCAACTTCTTCGACCTAACTCCTGCGATACAAAACTATGTCGGCCCTCTTCGACTCAAGCTCCCGGGCAAGGCTCGCCACTTGGGCCTTGAGCCGAGCGACCTCGGCCTCAAGGGCCAGCACCCGTACCACGCCGTCGAGGTTCATGCCCTCGCTGGTGAGCTCGTGCACCCGGCGGAGCTTTTCGATGTCGGCGTCGCTGTAGCGCCGGCTCCCCCCGCCAGTGCGGGCCGGCTGGACCAGACCCCGGCGGTCGTAGATACGCAGGGTCTGGGGATGGATGCCGGCCAGCTCGGCGGCCACCGAGATGACATACACCGCCCTATCGCGGCCCCGGGGGTCGATCATGGTCTCGCCTCCATCGACTTGTCGAACGCTTCGAGAGCACGTCGCTGCTCTTCGTTCAATTCGGTGGGCACTTCCAGAGCTACTTTCACAAGCAAATCGCCGGTGCCCTTGCCGGTCTTCACCCCCCGGCCTCGCACCCGCAGAACCTGGTCGGGTTGGCTCCCTGGAGGCAGGCGCACTTTCACCGGTTCGCCCTCGAAGGTGGGCACGGAGACCTCTGCCCCCAGCGTGGCTTGGGCGAACGTAACCGTCACGGTGACGGTGAGGTTCTTGCCCTGACGGCCGAACACGGGGTGGGCCTTGACATCGACCACCACATACAAGTCGCCGGGGGGGCCGCCATTTGCCCCTGGCTCCCCCTTGCCGGCCAACTTGATTTTCTGGCCGTTGGCCACGCCGGCGGGAATTCGAACCGAAATGGAGCGGCCTGCTTGGGCGGTCTCACCGCTCAGCCGGACGTCGGTGGTCACCCCTTGCACGGCCTCTTCGAAATCCAGGGTCAGATGGGCACTGAGATCGTGCCCCCGCACCGGACGGGTCTGACCGCTGAATGGATGGCCGCCGCGGCCGAAGCGGCCGCCGCCCATGAATGCCGAAACGAAGTCGGCCATGTCGCCTTCCATGGTGAAGCCGCCCGGCCCAGCCTGGAAGTTCATGGGCCCCATGTGGCGCACTTGGTCGTACTGGGCCCGGCGTTCGCCGTCCCCCAGCACGTCGTAGGCCGCCGACACTTCTTTGAACTGCTCCTCGGCCTTGGTGTCGCCCTGGTTGGCATCGGGGTGCAGCTTGCGAGCCAGCTTGCGATACGACTTGGTGATCTCCTTATCGGACGCGGACGGAGAGACGCCGAGCACCTTGTAGTAGTCGGTCTCCAGCCATTCCCGCTTTACGTCCATGACTCCGAGCTACCCCCTACCCCCGGACCTTCACCATGGCGGGCCGCAACACCCGGCTGTTCAGCTGGTAGCCAGCCCGCAACACCTCGGCGATCACCGCCTCCCCTTCACCCGGCTCGTGAATCACTGCTTCGTGGCAGTTGGGGTCGAACGGCGCGCCGGGATCGTCCAGTTTGGCCAGGCCCTCCTTCTCGAGAGCACCGAACAGAGCGTCTCTTATAGGGACGACGTCTTCGGCCCCCTGGGCCACCGCGGCATCGCAGGCATCCAGCACCGGCAGCATTTTCTGCACTATGCCCGCCGCGGCCACGGTTACATTCTCCTGTTGGCGCTCGGCCGCCTTGCGCCGATAGTTGGCGAATTCGGCCGTCACCCTCTGGAGGTCGCTGAGGTAGCCATCCCGCTGGGTCAATAGCTCTTCGATTGACGGCTGCGGTTCCTCTGGACCGGCGTCTCCATCGCCAGCGGATTCGGCCTGCTCTTCGGCCAGCTCATCGACTCCCGGCTCGGCAATACCCTCAACCTGGTTGTCGTCCAGTTCCTCTTCGGCCAGATTGGCCGCGGGCTCCTCGCTCACCGGGAATCTCCGTCGTCGTCTTCGACGATTTCGGCATCCACGATGTCGTCGTCATCAGCCGAGGCACCCTCAGAATCGTCGACGGTGAAGTCTCCCGGCGCTTCCCCGGCTGCCGACGCAGCGTGCTCGTACATGGCTGCGCCGATCTGCTGGCTAATGGCCGACAGCGCCTCAGTGGCTGAGCGAATGCGATCCAAGTCCTTCTCGTCGATGGCCGACTTCAGTTCGGCCAGTTTGGCCTCAGCCTCGGTGCGGCTACCGGCGTCCACGGAGTCGCTGGCATCGGCCAACAGCTTCTCCACTTGGTATACGAGGCTGTCGGCGTTGTTGAGGGCCTCGGCCTCCTCCCGGCGACGAGCATCCTCGGCGGCGTGGGCCTCGGCGTCGGAGACCATCTGGTCGATGGTGTTCTTGTCCAGAGAAGTCTGCCCAGTGATGGTTATGGACTGCTCTTTTTCGGTGGCCCGGTCTTTGGCCGACACATGAACGATGCCGTTGGCGTCGATATCAAAGGTGACCTCGATTTGGGGTACTCCTCGGGGCGCAGGCGGCAGGTCAACCAGCTGAAACTTGCCCAGCGTCTTGTTGTACGCGGCCATCTCCCGCTCGCCCTGGAGCACGTGGATCTCCACTGTGGGCTGGTTGTCGTCGGCGGTGGTGAACACCTCGGTGCGGCGGGTGGGGATGGTGGTATTGCGCTCGATGAGCCGGGTCATCACGCCGCCTTTGGTCTCGATTCCCAGCGACAGGGGGGTGACGTCCAACAACAGCACGTCTTTGACCTCGCCCTTGAGTACGCCAGCCTGCACTGCGGCACCGACCGACACCACCTCGTCGGGGTTGACCCCCTGATGGGGCAGAGTGCCGGTCATCCCAGTCACCAAGTCAACCACCGCTGGCATCCGGGTGGAGCCGCCCACCAGGATCACATGGTCCACATCGCCTGCCGAAAGGCTGGCATCGGAGAGGGCCTGTTCAAACGGCTTGCGACACCGGTCCAGCAAATCGCTGGTGAGGTCTTGGAACTTGGCCCGGCTCAGCTCATAGTCCATGTGGAGCGGCCCGGCGTCGGTGGCGGTGACAAACGGCAGGTTCACATTGGTGCTCTGGGTTTGGGACAACTCGACTTTGGCCCGCTCTGCACCTTCCTTTAGCCGCTGCATAGCCATGTTGTCCATGCTCAAGTCCACCCCGTGGTCGTTGCGGAACGAGTCCACCAGCCAGCCGATCACCCGGTCGTCCCAGTCGTCGCCGCCCAGGGCGGTGTCGCCGCTGGTTGACTTCACCTCGAACACGCCATCGCCGATCTCCAGAACGGACACGTCGAAAGTGCCCCCGCCCAAGTCGAAAACCAAGATGGTCTGGTCGGTGTCACCCTTGTCGAGCCCGTAGGCCAAAGCGGCCGCGGTGGGCTCGTTGATGATCCGCAAAACCTCGAGCCCGGCGATAGTTCCGGCCTCTTTGGTAGCAGTCCGCTGGGCGTCATCGAAATACGCCGGGACGGTGATCACCGCTTCGCTCACCTCGGTGCCCAGATAGGTCTCAGCGTCTCGCTTGAGCTTCTGGAGGACGCGAGCCGAGATTTCCTGGCTGCTGTAGTCCTTGCCGTCAATGTCCACTGACCAGTCGGTGCCCACATGGCGCTTGACTGAACGGATAGTGCGCTCGGGGTTGGTGATGGCCTGGCGCTTGGCCACTTCGCCCACCAGCACCTCTCCATCCTTGGAGAACGCCACCACCGACGGTGTGGTCCGAGACCCCTCTGCGTTGGCGATGACCGTGGGCTCTCCGCCCTCGAGCACTGCGACCACGCTATTGGTGGTGCCCAGATCGATGCCGACAACCTTTCCCATATCGTTTTGACTCCTTGTCAGGTTGGTTTTGAGGATTGTTTTACGGCTTTCAGGATACCCCTGAAATTGTCCCATCCCAAAACCTGAGTGACATTCACTTAGGGTTAAGGCCGCTATCCTTGCTGGCGTGGACCCCGCCTTGTTGATTCTGCTCCGCCACGGACAAAGCCTTTGGAATGCCTCCAACCAGTTCACCGGATGGTACGACTGCGATCTGACGCCACGAGGCGAAGCCGAGGCCCGGGCTGGGGGGAAGGCGCTGGCCGAGGCCGGGCTCGTTCCCGACGTCGTACACACCTCGCTTCAGACCCGGGCCATCCGCACCGCCGAGTTGGCCCTCGCCGAGATGGGCCGCTCCGAGGTGCCGTTGAAGCAGGATTGGCGTTTGAACGAGCGCCACTACGGTGACCTGACCGGGTTGGACAAGTCCGATGCCCGACGGCGCTACGGCGACGCGCAGCTCAACGCCTGGCGCCGGGGCTACCGCACGCCCCCGCCGCCCATCGCCGATGACAACCCCTGGAATCCCAACCGCGATCCCCGCTACGCCCACCTTCAACCCGGGGAAATCCCCAATAGCGAGTGCCTCGCCGACGTGGAGGAGCGGTTGATGCCCTACTGGTACGACGCGGTGATTCCCGACCTGCGGGCCGGACAGGTAGTGCTGATCTCGGCCCACGGCAACAGCCTGCGGGCCCTGGCCAAACACCTCGACCAAATCGACGAAGACACCATCGCCGCCCTGAACATCCCCACCGGCATGCCGCTGGTCTATGAACTGGGACCGGACATGAGGCCGGTCGAGGCCAAGACGACGCTAGCCCGCTCACTCGACCCCGCCGCGGCGGCTGATGCCGCGGCGGCAGTGGCCAAGCAAGCGGGCTGAGCGCCTGCTGAGCTGTAGGAGTATCAGCCCACAGAGATGGACGTGTCCGGGCCGTAGCCGGGCACTCCATGTTCGTGAAGGTCGAGACCGCCGATCTCTTGTTCACGAGACACCCGGATACCCATGGTCTTCTTCATGACCGCGAACAGGATCCCGGTGGTGACTGTCACCCACACGAAGACCAACACAACTCCGATGAGCTGCACCACCAACTGGTCGATGCCGCCCCCGTAGAACAGGCCAGCGTTGTCCTGACCCACGAAAGCGTCGTCGTAGCGGGAGAACAGGCCGACAGCCAGAGTTCCCCACACGCCGCAAACGCCGTGGACCGAGATGGCACCCACCGGGTCGTCGATGCGGATCCGGTCGAAGAACAGCACCGAGTAAACCACGATGGCCCCGGCAATGGCACCGGTCACCACTGCCCCCATTGGGTTCATGGTGCCCGTCCCGGCGGTGATCCCCACCAAGCCGGCCAACACTCCGTTTGCAGTCATGGCCACATCGAGCGAACCGGCCTTGCGCCAGATGATCGCCCCGGCGGTTACACCGCCAGCGGCGGCGGCCAGCAGCGTGGTAACCGCAGCCCGCATCACAAAGTCGTCGGCTGCCAGTTCCGAGCCGGGGTTGAAACCGAACCAGCCGAACCACAGGATGAACACGCCGAGTACTACAAAGGCAATGTTGTGTCCGGGCATGGCCCGGGGGTTGCCGTTCTCGTCGTACTTGCCGATGCGGGGCCCGAGGAAGATGGCCCCCATCAGGGCAGCCCAACCGCCGGTGCTGTGGACGATGGTGGAGCCGGCGAAGTCGCCGAATTTGGCGTCGCCGATCTTCAGGTCGGAGAGAAGCCCGTCGCCGTGCCAGAAAGAGTGGACCACTACCGGATAGATCAGCGCGGTCATGAAGAAGCTGAACACCAAATAGGCGGTGAACTTGGTCCGCTCGGCCATAGCCCCGGAGGCAATGGTCACCGCCGTGGCCGCAAACACCACCTGGAAGAAGAAGAAGGTGGGGGTGCTGAGACCGTCGCCGAAGGTTGTGAACGTGCCGCTCAAGAAGAAGCCATCGGTGCCGATCAGCGACCCGGCGTCAGTCCCGAAGGCAATGCCGTAGCCGAAGGCGAAGAAGGCCAGTGCGCCGATGCACATGTCGGCCAGGTTCTTGGCCATGATGTTGCCGACGTTCTTGGCCCTGGTAAGCCCGGCCTCGAGCATGCCGAACCCGGCCTGCATCAAGAACACCAAGATGCCGGCGATGAACACCCAAAGGTTGTCCAGCACCACTTGCACCGCTTCGGCGCCGCCGTCTTGGGCCATGGCCGGGACAGCCCCTAAGAGCACTGTTCCGGCGGCTATCAGCGCCCCTATTCCGAATTTCCTTTTCATTAGTACCGGCCCTCCTTCGCCGTCGCTGCACCCGCGCCACTGCGGCCCGGCGCAATCGGCACGACGGTAGGAAGGCCAGGTTTCACAATTGTTTCTGCGCTGTGAATTTCAAGCAGGCCGGGACCCATGCACTAGCGCTCTTGATGCCCCTGTTGACCAGAAACCGGAGGACAGCGGATGCCCTGTATGAGTACAGACCGGCGGTTGTCGGCCGCTAGGTTGGGGTCGCCATGGACCCAAAGCGCCTGCGTCCCTATCACATCGTCCTCGGCCTCGGGCTGGGCTTTGCCGCCTTCACCATCGCCTCAGGCATCGCCTCCGCAATCACTGAGTTCAAGAATCCTGCGGAGATCACCCGCCACCCGTGGGAGAACATCCCCAATGGCTGGAAGGCGGCCTTCTACACCATCATCCCCATCTTCTTGGTATGGGCCTCCTGGGAATTCGCCAAGCGGGTGAAGAACTGGGAGCGGGGCGGTCCCGACAATCGCCGCACCACCCTGGCCAACGTCAAGACCCGCTTGGAAGACCTCCGGCGGGGCATGTATATGCGCACCCTGCTCCGGGAGCCCGGCGCCGGGATCATGCACACCATGATCTACGTCGGGTTCATCATCCTGCTGGGGGTCACCACCACCCTGGAGATCGACGAGCAGCTCCCCGACGGGGCCAAGTTCCTCCACGGCCGGGTGTACCAGGTGTACTCCGCAGTGGGCGACATCGCTGGCGCCATCTTCTTGGTTGGTGTGTTGTGGGCCATCGTGCGCCGCTACGGCCCCCGGCGGCTGCGCCCCTATCGCATACGCATCAAGTCGCGGCCTGAGCACGCGGTGATATTGGGCACGTTCTTCGCCATCGGCGTCACCGGGTTCGGCGCCGAGGTGTTTCGCATCGCCGACCACGGAGTGCCCGAATTCGAGAAATGGTCGGTGATCGGCTACCAGGTGGCCACCCAGATGAGAGGCCTAGAGGGCCTCGACCACTGGCACCAGTTCTGGTGGGCCGGCCATGTGATCACATTCGTGGCCTTCTTGGTGCTTCTGCCCATCACCATGCTGCGCCACATGGTCACCTCTCCGCTGAACATGTACCTGCGGGAAAAGGACCGGCCCAAGGGCGCCATGAAGCCGATGCCCAACCTGATGGAGACCGACCTGGAGTCGTTCGGCGCGGCCACCGTGGAGGACTTCACCTGGAAGCAGCTGATGGACACCGACGCCTGCACCATGTGCGGCCGGTGCACATCGGTGTGCCCGGCCCATGCCACTGGCAAGCCCCTCGACCCGCGGGAGATCGTGCTTAAGACCGGAGAGGTCATGGCCGCCACCGGAGAGCCAGCCACCACCCCGCCGCTGGGCACGGTGCCGGAGATCAAGGTGGAGGCCAACTCGGTGTTCGAGCGGATCACCGGCGAAGAAATCTGGGCGTGCACCTCCTGCAAGGCGTGCGACGAGATCTGCCCGGTGAACATCGAGATCCTGGACAAGATCCTTGATATGCGTCGCTATCTGTCGCTTATGGAGTCCGACTTCCCCTCTGAGCTGGGCCAGGCCTACCGGTCGATGGAGAATTCTGGGAATCCGTGGGGCATGTCCCAGGGCGACCGGGGGGCGTGGGCCACCGAGTTCGAGGGCATCGCCGTGCTCGACGGAGGCGACCCGCTGGAGTCGGAGTATTTGTATTGGGTGGGCTGTGCTGGCTCGTTCGACGACAAGAACCGCAAGGTGACCAGGGCAGTGGCCAAGCTTCTTCAGCGAGCCGAGGTGAGCTTCTCCATCCTGGGGCCGGCTGAGAACTGCACCGGCGACCCGGCGCGGCGCTCGGGCAATGAGTACATCTTCCAGATGCTGGCCATGCAGAACATCGAGACCCTCAACGAGATGGGGGTCAAAAAGATCGTCACTCAGTGCCCCCACTGCTTCAACACTTTGGCCAACGAGTACCCCCAGCTTGGCGGACACTATGAGGTGGTCCACCACACCCAGTTCCTAGAAGCGCTGATCGACGACGGACGCCTCGACATGACCGGTGCCCGCCTTGAAGAGCGGGTGGTATACCACGACTCTTGCTACCTGGGCCGCCACAACGACGTTTACCTGGCCCCCCGCCGGGTGGTGGGTTCACTGGGAGGCGTCGAGGTGGTGGAGGCCGAGCGCAACGGCACCAAAGGGATGTGCTGCGGTGCCGGCGGGGCCCGCATGTGGATGGAGGAGACCATCGGCAAGCAGGTAAACGTGGAGCGGTCGCAGGAGCTGCTTGCCACCGGAGCCGACCGGATCGCCACCGCCTGCCCGTTCTGCTACATCATGATCGACGACGGCATAAAGGCCGAAGGCGCCGACGACGATGTGGTGGTGGGCGACATTTCCATGCACCTGCTAGAGGCGCTGGAAAACCGCGATGCGGCCGAAGAGGCCACCCGCCAATCTGAACTGCTCACCATCCGAACCCCGGCTCCCCGAACAGCGGCGGTCGCGGTGGCCGAACCACAGGCTGCGGTGGTCGTCGAGGCACCGCCGGCGGCTGAACCTGAGCCGCCCGCCGAAGTCGTCGAAGCAGTTGAGCCGGAGGAATCAGCGGCTCCAGAAGCCGAGCCAGAGCCACCAGCGCCAGCCCCTGCCGAGAGGCCCACTCCAGAAACAACCAGGAGACCCGACGACTTCACCCGCATCAAGGGAACCGACCCCGCCTTGGCCCGAGCGCTGCCCGACCACGGCATCGTCACCTACGAAGACTTGGCCGCCCTCAACGACAATGCGGTTCAGGATCTCGAAGCCGCCCTCGAGATCCCCGGCCGCATCAGCAAATGGAAGTGGCCCACCCAGGCCGCTGCTCTTATCGCGGAGCGTGAAGAATCCGACTGACCGCTCTTATCGCGGAGCGTGAAAAATCCGACTGACCGCTCTTATCGCGGAGCGTAAATGAACCGACTGACCGCTAACTTGGCTTCGGCATGCGGTAGCCGACGTGGGGCACGGTGACGATGTAGCTGGGATTGCGGGCGTCGTCGCCCAGCTTTTGCCGAAGGTTCTTCACCACTGTGCGCATCCGTCGAGCATCGCCCGGTTGATCGGGACCCCAGACCTTTCCCAACAAGAGGTCGTGGTCCATCGCTGTGCCAGCCTTGGATGACAACTCAGCCAGAAGGCGGAATTCGGTGGGGGTCAATTCGACGGGCTGGCCGGCCACGGACACAGAACGCTCGTTGAAGTTGATGGCCAAGTCGCCCAATTGGAAAGACAGCGGTTGATCGGGCTTCTTTCGCAAGGCCACCCTGACCCGGGCGGCAAGCTCGGTGGACGAGAAGGGCTTGACCATGTAGTCGACCGCGCCCATCTCAAAGGCTTTGGTAATTAGCTCATCTTCGTCGTAGCCCGAGAGAAAGATGACCGGTATGTCACGGATGTCGAGGATGTCCTTCATCAGCTCGATGCCGTCTTTTCCTGGAAGCATGAAATCGAGAAGCACCATTTGGGGGTCGATCTCTTGGATCAGCGCGACTACCTCGTCGGGATCGCCGGTCACGACAGGCTCGTAGCCTGCTCTGGTCAGAGAATCGCGAACGTGCTTGAGCGTTCTAGGGTCGTCGTCGACTGCAAGGATCCGGGTCAGCTCGCTGCTGAGCGTCCTCGGGGGCCGAGCGGCAGCTCTGGTTCGCTGCGGGGTGGCTCGAGGTGAGCTCTCATCGGACGTGGGAAGGGTGAAGATGAACTTGCTGCCCAGACCGGCTCCGTCGCTCTCAGCCCATATGCGCCCACCGTGGGTTTCCACGATCCCCTTGCAGATGGCCAAGCCCAGGCCGAGATCGCGGTTCTGGTCGGGACCATCTTGTTGGGAGAACTTTGCAAATAGGTGCTGCATCCGTTCGGCAGGAATGCCTCGGCCGTTGTCGGCCACAGAGATGGCGATGTGGATGTCGTTGACCTGTGCATCCAATTTGATGGCCGACTTCTCGTTGGAGTTGCGGGCGGCGTTGGTGAGCAGGTTGATGATCACCTGGACGATTCGTCGCCTGTCGGCCAGCACCAAGGGCAGATCTGAAGGGATGCTGATGCGGATGTTGTCGCGACCCCCCGCATTCAAGAAGACATTGCGGGCTTCGTCTACCAACTGACTCAGCTCTAGTGGCACGGGGTTCACCGACAGCGTTCCGGACTCGATCCGCACTATGTCGCTGAGGTTGTTGATCAGATCGCGCATGTAGTCGGCCTGTTCATCGATGATCCGGTGGTACTCGATCATCTCAGCCGGGTCGAGTGAGAATTGGCCCTCCAAGAGCGTGGCAGTAGATCCCTTGATGGCGGTGAGCGGAGAGCGGAGTTCGTGGCCAACCATGCCCAAGAACTCGGTACGCAGCCGCTCCAATTCTGCGAGAGGTGCCATGTCCTGTGCAGTCACGATCACCGAATCCACCTTGCCGTCGCTTTCCCGAATGGGGGTGGCGTTCACATTGACGACAAGTTCTTGGCCATCGGGGAGTTGGATGATGATCTCCTCATCCCGAACTATCTCCCCCGAACTCATCGTCTGTTCCAGGGGAATCCCATTCTTCGAGATCACCCGTCCATCGGCGCGCCGGTAAGTCCCTGCGCTGGCTATCTCATGCAGGGAGTCGCCGGTAATACCCAGATCGCCGAGGATTCGCCTCGCTTCCCGATTGAGAGATCTCAGCTCCCCCGTCTCGGCATCGAAGACCAGTACAGCCATGGGTGCCATGCTCACCAGGGCTTCCAGGTCGGCCCTCGTTCGCTGTTCCCGCCGGTACTGACGAGCAATGGAGATAACCAGTGCCGCCTGGGAGGCGAAAATAACCAGGGTCTCTTCGTCTTCGGCAGTGAATCCACCCTCCTTCACTGCCATGAAGATGGCACCGACTGGCTGGTCGTGAAAACGGATCGGCGCCCCCAAGTAGGCCATGGCCGAACTCACAGGGAATGGTGGACGGAATTCAGAAAAGCCTTGGGCTGCGAGGTAGCCCTCAAAGTCCTCAAGCCGAAGCGGTTCTTCGACCCCGAACAGATGCTCGAAGAACTCATCTCTTCTCGGCATTTCCCAAAGTTCGCTGTCATCGTCGTGCAGCGGGCCGGAGGCGAGAAATTCCGCGGGCTCCTGCTCGTCGGTAACCAGCACGATGACACCGAAGAGTGCACCAGTCAGCGTCCGGGCGCTGTCCAGTACCTCTTGCAACACTTCTTCAAACTCAAGACTGCGGTTGATGCGCAACAAGGCCTCGCACAGTTGCGACCAACGCTCCTTCAGCAACGCGGACTCTGGATTGGCACTCACTTCGCTCACCATCACGTTTTACCTTATTCCTTCTGTGCTCACAAAAGAGTCACACAAACCAAGAACAACTTGGTGGCACCCTCACAAACGCGATCAGCGCGTGCGGCTATCCGGTGTTGCGCAAGCCAGCGGCAATCCCGTTTATGGTCAGCAAGAGACCCCGCTGAACTCGCCGGAAGCCTTCCTGAGAGCCGGACGCGGCTCGCGATCTTGCCAGTAGCTCTACCTGCAAAACGCTTATAGGGTCAAGATAGGCATCACGGACCGCCAGGGTGCGCTTGAGCACTGGAAGGTCGCCGAGCAGATCGCCGCCGGCCAGATTGGCGATGTGGGCGACGGTGAGATCGTGCTCTACGACGATTGTGTCGAAAAAGTGATGAAGTTCACGGGCAACGAGGCGGTTGACATAGTGCCCGGCAATGGCCAGATCGGTTTTGGCCAAAGTCATCTCCACGTTGGAGATGAAAGTGCGGAAGAACTGCCAGCCCTCGTACATGGCTTGGAGCTGTTCTCCGCAACCGGCCTGGTGGGCCGCCTCAAGGGCGGTGCCCACTCCAAACCAGCCGGGAATGATCTGGCGCGACTGGGTCCATCCGAACACCCAGGGAATAGCCCGAAGATCGTTGATGCCGGCGGTCGAACCCGAACGGCGGGCGGGGCGCGAGCCGATGTTCATGGCCGCCAGCTCTTCTACTGGGGTCGAGGTTTGGAAATAGTCCACAAACCCAGGGGTATCGAGCAGGCCGCGGTACGCCTCGTAGGCCCGGTCCGACATGAGCTCCATGACGTCGTTCCAAGCCTCGATGCCACCATGACCGTGTCGGGGGTGCCGATGGGCCAGCGTGGCCTCCAGCACGGCTGACAGAGCCAGATCGAGATTTCGCTGGGCCAGGCCGGGAAGGCCGTATTTGTCGGCAATCACCTCGCCCTGTTCGGTGATCTTGAGACCCCCGGCCACCACCCCGGCGGGCTGCGACAATATTGCCGCGTTAGTAGGCCCGCCGCCCCGACCCACCGTGCCGCCTCGCCCGTGGAATACCACCACCCTGATCCCGGATTCTGCCGAGACCTCGGCGATATTGCGCAGCGCCTTGTGGATCTCCCATTGAGAGGTGGTGATGCCGCCGTCCTTGTTGGAGTCGGAGTAGCCGAGCATCACTTCCTGCATGCCGCCCCTGAGCTCCACCAGCCGCCGGTAGGAGGGCACGGCGAAGAGCTCTCGGAGCATGGTGCCGACGCCGCGAAGGTCGTCGATGGTCTCGAACAGCGGAACAAACCCGATTCGGGCTATGCCCCCGGGGATGTCCACCAGGCCGACCTCCCGGGCCAGCACCGCGGGGGCAAGCACATCGTCGACGCCCTGGGTCATCGAGATGATGTAGCTCTCGATGACATTGTCGCCGTGTTCATCTAAGGCTTGGCGCAAGGCGGCGAATAGGGCCAAAGAGCCCTGGGCATCTGATCCCGCGGGCGGAGCTAGCGGGCGACGGCTCTCCAGCTCAGCGGCCAACAGCGAAGCGCGCTCGGCGCGCGACAAAGCGGCATAGTCGGTGCCCAGCTCGGCGAACAGCTCGCCGAGAGCCTGATGATGGACGACGGCGTTCTCGCGAATGTCAAGTATGGCCAGATGGAATCCGATCATGCCCAGGATTCGCCGGACGCGGGCCAACCGGCCGCGGGCCAGCAGCGATCCGCCGTTGGCTTCGAGCGACCGGCTCATGGCGGCCAGACCGGCTTCCATCTCAGCCGGCGACCGATAGGCCCTCAGGCCGGGCGGCTGGTCTGTTGCCTCTATCAGTCGTTGGTGGATAACCGAGCAGCGCTGCCGATAGGGCTCGCCAGCGCTCAGCTTGTTGAACCGGGACACAACGTCGGGAAAGCCGTCCCGATCCGCATCGAGTTGGGCCTGCAACTCCTCGGTGATGCCAGCAACCGCGGTGCTCACCGACAGCTCTGACGACAACTCCTCGACCTCAACCAACAACAGCCGCAGTGCCCGCGCTCGCTGAAATGCAAGCACCTCAAGTGTGGTCTCCGGAGTGACGTTGGGGTTGCCGTCGCGATCTCCGCCTACCCACGACCCGAAGCGCACCGGCACCTTGGGTCCGTCGAGCGATCCCCCAATAGTCCGCAGCACGGCGTCGACATCGTCGAAGAGCTCAGGGACACCGTCGGCGGCGATCTCGGTGAGGAAATAGAGGATGGAACGGGCTTCGTCCACGGGATCAGGCCGCTCTCGGCGAAGCTCATCGGTCTGCCAGATGGCGTCGATGAGCTCGTCGATACGGCGGTCAATGCGTCTCTGGCCGGTCGGACCGCTGCCTCTCTCGCCCCGACGCTCAATAAGCACCGCAATCTCAGTGAGCTTGTCGAGGATCGACCGGCGGGAGGCTTCGGTGGGATGGGCAGTGAACACCGGACGGAGATCGGCAGTTCTGGTCGCGGCCACGATCTCCTCCCGATCGATGCCCAGCTCCAAGAGCTTGTCCACCGTTTCGGCAAAGCGGTGGCTACCCGCGAGGCCGGCAGCCTTCAAGTCCTCCACCCGGTGGACCTGCTCGGCAGTGTTGGCCAAGTGGAAATAGACGGTGAACGCCCGGACCAGGTGAATGGCCTCGACCACATCGACGTCGTCGAGGAGCTCGGCCAAAGCCGCACCCGACTCCTCGTCGCGCCGCAGGCCCCGGGCCATCGTCCGCACCTGCTCGACGCGCTCGAGCAGCTCAGGGCCGTGCTGGCGCACCAAGGCATTGCCGAGTTGGTTGCCCAGCCGCCGAATGTCATTGCGAAGCGCAGAATCGATCTCGTCGCGATGGTCAGCCGATACCATGAAATTCAAACGCCCATTTGAACACAACGTGGATTGAGGTCAGATCCCGGCGTCGATTGTCGAGCAGACATGGGTTCAGTCGATGAGGCCGCATTGGCGGGCCCGGTCGAGGGTGACTGCGAACAGCCGGGTGGTGGCGGCGTCGATCATCATGCCCTTGTAGTTGGCCGCACCCCGGCCTTCAGCTTCGGCGGCACGCACCGCGTCGACCGCACCCTGGGCTTCGGCGATCTCTTCGGGGGTGGGGGCGAACACCCGGTTGGCCACCTCGATCTGGCTGGGGTGGATGCACCATTTGCCCACCCCGCCGAGCATCGAGAACGTGGCCGCGCTGCGCTCGTAGCCATCGGGGTTGGCGAAGTTGGCGTACGGCCCGTCGATGGCGTCGATGCCCGCGGACCGGCAGGCCACGATCATGCGGGTGCGGGCGTAGTGCCAGACATCGCCTGGGTAGCGCAGGGCGGCGTCGCCGTCGGTGACGCCGATATGGCCGAGGCGCATCCCCTGGCTGGCCGATAGATCGCCAACCCCCAGCGTGAGCGCCTCGAGCCGGGGGCTGCACCGGGCGATCTCATCTGCCGCTTGGAGCGCCTCGACTTCTTCCACCAGGCATTCGATGCCGATGCGGCCCACTTCGAGGCCCAGCTTCAGCTCGAGCTGGGTCAACATGTCGTCCACAAACCACACTTCGCGGGGCCCCTTGATCTTGGGCACCATGATCACGTCGATGTTGGCGCCGGCGCCGGTGACCACCTCGGCGATGTCGTCGTGGCACCACTGGGTGTGGACGCCGTTGATCCGGTAGGAGCGGATCTTGTGGCCCCAGTCGAGCCCGTTGAGCCCGGCGATGATGTTCTTGCGGGCGCCCACCTTGGCCGAAGGCGCCACCGCGTCCTCTAGATCGAGGAACACCATGTCGGCGTCGCTTTGGGCTGCTTTGGCGATCATCTTGTCGGAGTGGCCGGGAGTGGACAGCTCCGACCGCCTCACCCGGATCGGCTTCTCCCGCTCATAGCTGCTCATTCGTTCTCCTTATCGTCGAGCTCAGCGATGACTTCTTCGGTGTGCTCGCCGAGCCGGGGGGCGGCTCGGTACGCCCCGGTCGGGATCCGGGCGAACCGGATCAGGGTGTTGGGGGTGAGCACCGGACGGGCCGAGCCGGGATGATCGACCGCAACCAGCATCTCGCGGGCCTTCACGTGGGGGTCGTGGTGCAGGTCGGCGGCGTTGTTCACCGGCCCGCAGGGCACCATGCCAGACAGGGCTTCCACCACCTCTGCTTTGGTGCGGGCACCGGTCCACGCGGTAATCGCCTCCCGGACCTCCTCGCGGTGCAGCACCCGGCGCCGCGAGCTCTTGTAGCGGTCGTGGTCGATCATGTCCTCCCGCCCGATGATCTGGCACAGCCGATCCCAGTGCGGGGGCCCGGGGGCGGCGATGGCCACCTGGCCGTCGGCGGCGTCGTAAAGCTCGAAGGGGCACAGCGATGGGTGCTCGCTGCCGCGGGGCGACTGGATCTCGCCGGTGTAGGTGTAGCGCCAGGTCATCGACTCGCACAGCGCCATCAGCGCGTCCATCATGGCTACGTCCACGAACTGTCCCTCGCCGGTGCGGCGGGCGTGGTGGAGTGCGGCCAGAATCCCCGAGACCAATAATGCCGCCGGGAAGAGGTCGCCGACGCTGGGACCGCTGGCCACCCGCACACCCTCTTTGGTGCCGGTGTAGCTGATGAGCCCCGACATCGACTGGGCCACGATGTCGTAGGCCGGCCAGTAGGTGTAGGGGCCCTCGCCGGTCCGGGGGTCGCCGAAGCCGCGAACGGCGCCGTAGACCAGATCGGGCTTGCGCTCCCGCAGCGCCTCGTAACCCAAACCGAGCCCATCCATCACCCCGGCCCGGAAGTTCTCCACCACCACGTCGGCGGTATCGACGAGCCGAAGGAACACCTCCACGTCGGCGGGTTCTTTGAGGTCGAGGACGACGCTGCGCTTGTTGCGGTTGTTGCTGGCGAAATAGCCGCCGAAGAAGTGCTCGTCGTCGGCCTCGGTGTGGGGGCCGACCAGCCGGACAGAGTCCCCGTGGGGCGGCTCCACCTTGACCACATCGGCACCCATGTCAGCCAGGATCATGGTGCAGAACGGCCCGGCCAGCGCCTGGGTGAGGTCGACGATGCGGACATCGCTGAGCGGGCCCGAGCGCTCCGGGATCATGGACGCGGCATGCTCGTGCGCGGTGCGGTGCGCACCGGATTCGTCATAGACAGAGGTCATCGCGCCTCCCAGTGGCTGCGGCGCTTGATGAGCACCTGCCTTTCGAGCTCGCACACCACCTCGCCGCGCTGGTTGGCGCCCCAGTGCTTGAAGCGCACGATCCCGGCGTCCTCGCGCTCGGGATCATCAGCCACGTCGAGCACCTCGGTATAAGCGGTGATGGTGTCGCCGTGGTGTACCGGCTTTTTGAACCTCACCGTGTCGAGCCCGAGCTCGCAGAGCGCGTTCTCAGCGGTGTCCTGACTGGCAAGCCCCACCGTCATCGACCCGGTGACCAGCCCGAACACCAAGCGGCCGTCGCCGAGGGGCGAACCGGCCAAATACTCCTCGTTCCAATGCGACTGGGCGGTGTTCATCACCTGCTTGGAGATGTAGTTGTTCTCCACCTCGTCGATGGTGGCTGAGCGGGCGTGGCGCATACGCTGGCCGATGGCAAAGTCCTCGAAATAGCTGTTCGAGCCGGTCAGCGCGGAGAGGTCGGTCATCGTTGCTCCTATCGACGCGGGGACGGTGACAGGAAGTGGGCGGGAATGGTCTCGCCTGCGCCCCCGAGAACCTCGGTGGCGAAGAAATCGACGAGAGCGCAAAGCACGATCAGCCCTTTTGTTGTCGGGGCTTTTTGGCCACGAGATTGGTGCGCAGGAAGTCGACGACCAACTCGCCGTGCTGGTTGCGGGCCTCGGTGTGCCAGGTAACGATCCCTGTGCCCGGCCGACTGGCGGACTCCCGGGCGTCGACCACCCGGGAGCCGGCTACCAGGGTGTCCCCCGGATAGACCGGCTGGTGGAACCTCACGTCTTCCATGCCCAAGAACGGCCCGCCGATCTCACTCAGGTCCTCCACCGACAAGCCCACTGCCGTACACAGCACCAGCATCGGGTTGACCACCATGTCGCGATGGCCGTGGGCCTTGGCGAACTCGGCGTTGAGGTGCATGGGGTTCCAATTGCACGTCGCCGTAGAGAACAGGGCGTTGTCGCCTGCGGTGATCGTGCGGCCCCAGTGGTGGTCGAATGCCCGCCCCACCGGAAAATCCTCGAACTGATTGCCGTGGGGTACTACAGGAAAGCTGTGAAAATCAGGCTCGCCCACCACTGCCCGACGCTAACAACAAAGCCTCCCGCCGACAACAGGCAAACCCCTGCTCGCCCGCATCCCAAAGAGGGCGCTTGACTTGCCGGGGTCGGCGGGTGACGATCAACCAGTGGGCACCCATGTTCCGGCGTTGATCGCGGGGGGCGGGCCCGTAGGGCTGATGGCATCCATAATGCTGTCGCAATTCGGGATCGAGTCGCTGCTGGTGAACCGGCGGGAGGCCACCAGCACCCACCCCCGGGCCCGGTTCATCGACGTGCGCTCGCTGGAGATATTCCGACAGATCGGCCTTGACGACGACATCATCAACGTGGGCCTGCCCCCGGAATGGGTGCAAAGCGTCCGCTATTCGCAGACCTTGGCCGACCCGGAAGTGTGGCGGCTGCCCACCGAGAGCTATCACTCGGTGCCCCAGCCCTATAGCCCGACTATCCCGGTGATGACCTCTCAGGATCTGGTGGAGGCAATTCTCTACGACGCCGCCCGCTCGTACTCATCGGCCCAAATCAGATTTGGCGCCGAGCTCACTGATCTCGAGCAAGATGCCTCCAGATGCCTTGCCCGCATACGCGACATCCGGACCGGTGAGGAGACTGCGCTGTCGGCCGACTACGTGATCGGCGCCGACGGTCGCCGCAGCACGGTGCGCGAGCTCATCGGGGGACAACTGCTGGAGGGCGACGCCAACCCCTTGCCGATCCAAGACGTGCTGTACCACGCCGACATGTCCCGCTGGGTGGGAGACCGCATCGGGGCACTGCTGTTCGTGTACCACCCCAAGGGCTACGGGCTCTTCCAGCCTCTCGACGGCAAGACCCGCTGGCGGGCGCAATGCACCACCTTCCAACCGCCTGTCGATCCGAGCGAGATCACCGAGGAGCTCTGCGTCGAATGGATCCGCAGCGCTATCGGCGACACCGAGGGCGAACTCGAGCTCGAAGTGCAGAGCATCGCCCCCTGGGATCCCCAAGCTCAGCTGTCGGACACGTTCGGCCGCGGCCGGGTGTTCTTGGCCGGCGACGCCGCCCACCTGCTCTATCCCACCGGCGGCTACGGCATGAACCTCGGATACCACGGGATACACAACCTGGTGTGGAAGCTCGCCTACGTCTTGAAGGGCACCTCGTCCGCCAGCATCCTCGCCAGCTATGAGGCCGAGCGGCGCCCCCAAGCAGAGCGCACCCGCCAAGCCTCGGTGGGCAACGCCCGGCTGGCCGGCGAGCTGTACCGCGCCCATGCCAGTGGCGGCGATGTCGGCGCAGCCGCTTGCCGGCTGAGACAGTACGGGAACTTCCAGGGCATGATCTTGGGCGCCGAGTACCACTCCGATTTGTGCCTGGCCGACCCCGATCCGCCGCCGGAGGTGCAAAACGAGCTGGTCGACTTCGTGCCGGCAGTGCGGGCCGGCCGCCGCGCCCCCCATGCGTGGCTGGGCGCAGACCAAACCCGCTCGGTGCTCGACCTGTTCGGCCAGGACTATGTGCTGCTGCGCGGCACCGGCGCCCCGGCCGTGGACGAGCAGACGGCCCATCTGCAAGCCGGCGGTTTTCCCATCACGGTCTTCGATCTGCCCCAGCACGCCTTGGGCCAAGGCGTCTACCGGCGGAGCGAAGACGTATTGGTGCGCCCCGACGGAGTGGTTGCCGCCCGGATGGCCCCCGGCGCAGACCTCGACTTAGCCATGGTGACCGGCGCGCGGCGATAGCCCCCGGTGCGGGCGCGACGCGGCCCTGTTGGCGAACCCCGAGGCGCTGCTTGTTGACGCAAGTTGTTGACGCAGGCTGTTGACAGGCAGGTTGTTGACGCAGATTGTTGACAGGCAGCGCTTTGCGGTCAAGCATTGGCCGATGACCACACAGGGCGTTGCCGCGCTGGCGGCTTTCCACCACAGGATCGTCGAGGTGGCCCGAACGCTCTCGGAGACCGAGTGGATCGCACCGTCGGCCTGTGCCGGCTGGCGGGTGCGGGATGTGGTCGCCCACATCGGGGCGGGGGCCCGCAATGTGATCGACCCGCTCCCTGTTCCCGAGGAGCGGCTGCCGCTACCCGCCGACCGAGAGCGGGAACACGATGTCCATGTGGACATTCGCCGAAGCTGGACGGTCGCCGAGGTTCTAGATGAGTTTGAGCAGTTCGGCGGCGAGCGGCTGGAGCGCCTGCCGGGACTCCAGGAGGAACCTCTGGCCTCCACTGAGATCGAGATACCCGGGCTGGGAACCTACCCCATGCACGCCGTGGCCAACGGGCTGGCTTTCGACTGCTTCTGCCACCTCTACCACGACATCGCGCGGCCCGCGGGACCGATACAGCGTGATCTGGCAACACCGACCCACGAGGAGATGCTGCCGGTGGTGCAGTGGATGATGTGGGGGCTGCCCCAGATGCAGGGACCGGAGCTCGATGATTCTCTGCTGGCGCCGGTGACCATCCGCCTTACCGGTCCGGGCGAGAGCGAGTGGACGGTGCGCCGGCCCGACGCCTCCGGCGGGCTGGTCGTGGAATCCGGCGGCGGCGGAGAGGTGGTTGCCACCTCGACGGCTGTCGATTTCGTGTCGTGGGGCACAGGCCGCTCTGCCTGGCCCACCGCATGCGATGTGCAGGGCGACATGGCGGTGGCGACCGCATTCTTGTCGACCTTGGACATTGTCTGAACTCAAATATCAACTGAGCAACAAATGTCAACTGAGCAAATGGGAATCGAGGTGTGTTCATATGGGTCTCAAGCCCGGCGACATCAACCTGGCCAGCCATGGCGACATGGACCGCTGCACATCGCCCGTCTACGAGTACTTCGAGGTTCTGCGGCGAGAAGCCCCGGTGTGGTGGAATCCACCGCCTGAACCACAGAACCCGAGGTACAACTGTCCGGGCTTTTGGGTGCTGTCAAAATACGAAGACGTTGCCATGGCCTCCAAAGACCCAGCGCGCTTCTCGGCCTGGGAGAACTCCGTGCTGTGGACCAACGTGCGGGAGAACCCGGCTGCGCTGGCTGCCCAAAGAGCCGGGCTGATGGGCATGGACCCGCCCCAGCACACCCAGTATCGGCGCCTGGTGCAGCCGGGCCTGACCCCCCGCAAGGTGGCCGAGCTGGCGCCCTTCATCCTCCAACAGGCCCAAGAGGTGGTGGCCGAGCTGGCTGCCCGCGACCATGTGGAGTTCGTGTTCGAGGTGGCGGCCGAGCTGCCCATGATCTTGCTGTGCCAGCTCATGGGCGTCCCCCAAGAGAAGCGCACCGAATATCTGCACCACGGCAACGACCTGGCCAACTTCGAGTTCAACGAGCGGTTCGAAGAGACCATGATCGAGCTCTACCTGTTCCTCGACGAGATCGTGAAGACAAAAGAAGACGTTCAAGACGACACCATGCTGTCCAAGTACCTTCACGGCGAGGTGGACGGCAGGAGCTTGACCAAAGACGAGATCACCCAGTTCTTCGTGACGCTCTCCATTGCCGGCCACGAGACCACCCGCAACACCACCGCCCACTTTGTGCGCTTGATGGACGAGCACCCCGACCAAAAGGCCCTGCTGCTCGAAGACCTCGACGCCCGCCTGCCTGGCGCCGTCAACGAAGTGCTCCGCTATTCGCCTCCGGTCATGCAGTTCTGCCGCACGGCCACCGAGGACGTCGAGCTGCGCGGCGCAGCCATCTCCAAAGGGGACAAGGTCTACATGTCGTACATCTCGGCCAACCGCGACGAGGAAGTGTTCGACAACCCCAACCGCTTCGACATCCTGCGCCCCAACGCCGATGCCCACTTGGCGTTCGGCACCGGCCCCCACTTCTGCCTCGGCGCCTCTTTGGCCCGCACCCAGCTCACCTGCGTCCTCGGCGAGCTGTACCGCCGGCTTCCCGACATAGAGCTCGCCGGGCCCCCGACGCCGATGAACAGCGTATGGTTCAACGGCATCAACGCCATGCCGCTGAACGTGTGCCCGGCTTCGGCCCGCCGATGAGACGCACCGCGAAGCCTGTGGCAGCGCCGATCGAAGGACGAGCGGTGGTGGTCACCGGCGGAGGCAGCGGAATCGGGGCGGCGCTGGCCGCAGAGGCCGCAGCCCGAGCAGCTTCAGCAGTGGCCGTTGCCGACATCGACCTACAAGCCGCCGAGACCGTCGCCCGCGCCATTGTCGACCGAGGCGGGGCGGCTCGGGCCTACCAGTGCGACGTCGCCAGCGCCGAGGCCGTCGAGGATCTGGCCAAGACCGTGGCTGGAAACCACGGCCTGCCCGCCCTCGTCTGCGCCAACGCGGGCGTGATGACCCCGATGGCCCCGCTGCTGGACACCCCGGCCGCCGATGCCGAGTGGGTAGTCAGGGTCAACGTTCTGGGCACGATCAACACGCTCCAGAGCTTCGGTCGGCTCATGGTCGGCGGAACCGAGCAGGGCTGGCTCTTGGCCACCGGCTCGGAGCACTCCGTGGGCGTTCCCCACGCCAATTCCGGGGCCTACACCGCATCCAAACACGCCTTGCTCGGAATGTGCGATGTGCTGAGAACCGAGCTGCCCGACCATGTGGGCATCAGCGTGGTGTGCCCGGGACTCACCGTGAGCTCTCTCTGGAACGCCACCCGGCACCGCCCCGAGCACTACGGCGGCAGTGCCGATAGCGACCCGGCCGCGGGGGTGTTCATGGAGCAGATGGGCATGAGCGCCGACACCGTTGCCCAGCGGGCCTTCGACGGCGTCGCCGCAGGCCATTTTCTGATCCCTACCCACTACCATGCCCGGACCTATGCCAAGCGGCGGGCCGATGACATGGCCGAGGCGTTTGACCGTCTCGCTGAGATCGACACCACCGACTACGACCTCGACAGGACCGTCGCACAGTTCTTGGAGCAACTCGCCGATTGACCCGGCAGCTGGCCACCAGATCTCATTGGAACGATACGAAAACAGGGTTCGGAGCAAGAGCCAGGACTTCCTCGGGGGCAGCGGTGGGGAAATCCTCGTCGTAGAAGTTCTTCCAGCCCCAATAGAATCGATGGGCATCGGCCTGACCGGTCAGAGCATTCCAAGTATCGTTCTTGGCCGCCTGGCTGCCCTGGCCATCCATGTGGATCAGCACCGCCAGCTCTGGCGGGGTCTCGATCAGGGACCGGTTGGTGATCATGGAGTGGCTGAATTGGTGGATTATCAGCAGTTTCTGGGGCAGAGCATTACCGCGGACAATCCCCGACAGCCACTCCACGACTTGGTTGATCTCGGCTGCATCCACAGTGCCGATCTGATGCAAATGAACCTGGTGGGGCTTGAGCCTCCATTCAGGATCCAGCGCAAGGCCCACATGGGGAAGGCGCAAAAACTCCTCGTAGATCTTTGCCTGTGAAAGGAATGCGGACCGCCCCGGCTGAAGATCCAGCACAACGTACACATCGTTGGCGGCCGCCGCCTCAATCCAAGGCCTGATAGCACTCCGAGCGGTCTCGCCCGAATAATCCCCGTCTTCTCCGGGACCGGCTGACGCAACCGTGGCGATGATCTCGAACGCGGGCAACACCACCGCGCCGTCCGCGTCGTAGCCCTCGGCGATGGACCGAAGCCGCTCGACACCCTCTTCGGGGCCCTGTTCCCCCAGAACTCCCAGACCCGACGTCGACGGATGGCCGTAGATGGCAACCACGCGGCGGCCGACTTGTGATCCATCCGAGTCAAACATGAGCAGGCCGCCTCCAGGTATCTCATGGCCCCGGCGGAGCACATCCAACTGCCAGGCCGCATCCTCACCGAGGTCAGACAGCAACTCCACCTCAGAAGCATCCGAAATCATCTCCCTCAACTCCCGGGAGGCCGCTCGGAGATCGGTGGACGCCGCAGCCACCCCCACACCGATTTGGTGGCCCAGGGCTGCCAACGTTGCTGCCTGCTCAGGATTGTCGACGAGCCACACCCGGTCGTAAGACACCCCTTCAGGCGGATATGCCACCTGTTCACCGACTGCTACCTGCTCAACCGCGAAATCAGGCAAGGCGTAGTGAAGCACCCGCTGGTCTATTCCCGCCGCTACAACCTTCTCCGGATCCAAGCGCATGAGCTCATCCAAGTAGGAGGCATTCAACCCAGAGCCGATCAGTAGCAACGGGCCCCGTATTCCCCGGGACAAGAGGGTGAGGATCGCAGCAGAATCTTCGGCGTAGGCAATACCAACTTCGTTGGCACAGTCATATATAGCCTGTGATATCTCGATGCTGGATCGGGCAGGAGAATCGTGGGATACCCGCAGGCCTTCTGGAACCTCAGGCGAACAATCGCGTTCGATCTCAATAGACCTGGCAGCGTCAATATTCTCCGTCTGACCCTCTGCATTTCCGGCGTCTAAACCCGTGGAGACTTCTTGTGCAAGCTCATCTACTTCAACAGCCTCGGCCGGGACAAAGCCAGCGCCAAGGGGTGTGGTGGTCCCCACAGCCACAGTAGATCTGGTGTCATTAGGAGAAGCATCGCTAGCGATGCAGGATGACGCCAACAAAACAAGAACAGCGAAACTAGTAACCCAAGTTGCTATATGAGCAAAGGAGTGGCACTTCTCTGGCACAAGTAACTTGCCATGCTAATTTGCCGACCTCGCACGGTAACGTCATTCGCCAAAATAACGCCGCTCTCGGCGAGTTCCGGCCCATAAGCCGGTCAGGCCCACCATCGGCTACCGGCTACCGGCTCGAGCACGATGGCTCCTCGGCAGCCCAAGCGGGCGACACCCTTCCCTGCGAGGGCGTGAATGCACTGGCAGCCGATTCGGATGCCTACGTGCAGACGGTGATCCGCCGGGATCTTGTGAAGCTCATCCCCAACGACATGATCCAAGACATCCTCGACTACCACTCCGGGGTCGAGGACGCGGCGCAGACCGCGGCCCGGGCCGGCGCCAAGCGTCTCGTATTGACCCACATGGTGCCCGCCCCCACCCCCGAGCAGTATCCGGAATGGATCGCACGGGCCGCCGAACACTTCGACGGTGAGATCATCATTGGAGACGACCTCACCACGGTCACCGTGGGACAAGGCGACGCTCATGGCTGACCTGCCGAGTGGGGGTTTCTACTTGGCCTCATGTTGTTTCAGAAAGCTGATCCAAGCGTCAACGGGGATACCGGCCAGCGGCTCGCCCAGAACCTCTTGAACCCAGTCATCCATAATACCGGTACGAGCAATTCGTCCGAAGTTCCCCCCTCCGTCTCTTACTGGCTTATCGGAAGTGTTGTCTCGGCCCATGTATGGAGAAGCGTCGGCTGGTGATTCAATAGAGGGATCTTGTTCCGTCTCGCGTATATGACGCCACCAGTGATTTCGGTAGTCAGCAATGTGTTTGGCCGACCAGCAAACCGGGGTAGAAACTCGAGGGACACCGGAAAGCACATTAGAGAGATGCCAGGGCACCACCACGAGCAGATCCCAGTCTGCGCAAGCACTCGGAGTCACGCGGTACCGAAAGCTGGGTTCGCGCTCCTTGGCCAGCATGTACCAGCCCTTCAACTCAACCCCTAGGGCAGTCTCGTATTCACCAGAGCTGTTTCTGCTTCGGAACAGCACATCAGGAAATGTTTGCGCTTGACGATCAAAGCGATACAGGGCCCATTCATCGTTCGGGTCCCAGACGTCGCGCATTCGATTGAGTGTTTGCACCACCTGCACCTCGATGGTCGCACCGAGCACGGTGTTCAAGGAAAACAGGTCAGTGGCCGCCAGCCCCTCTATGTTGGTGGTCGAATCGAAATAGCCGGGCAGCGCCAGCAAGGCGTCCTGAACGCGGTCGCGCAGCTTCGTTCTAGGATCATTCGGGTCAAGATGCGGGGGCTCTGGGGCAGGCACTGCCCCGCGTTGCAACGACTGGCTGCTCATGGAGCTTGGAGCGTAGTCAGGATGCAGCAGATTCGATGCGCTCAATGGCCAAGTCGGCGAAGTGGCCTACCGTCTCCGCTGCGTAGCCGCGTCGTCCAGCCTCGACCGCAGCCACAACCGCGCTGCACAGTCCACCAAAGGGCTCCCAAACAACGTCGCCCGGCTTAGTAGCAGCCTTGATGATTCGATGCATGAACTCCAGTGGCTTCTGATTGAGGTGGACAGCAGCGTTGCGGCCAGGCTTATGCACACGCGGTGCCGAGCGAACTCCATTGCCCTTGTAGCGCTCTTGACCATTCAGCGGCGGTGCCGACCACACGTTGGTAAGCCCATGTGTGTGATTCCATTGGTCTCGCATCCCAGCCCACTCCCCTGCCGTAATCGGGGAGACACCGTCTAGGGAATAGTAGGGAGCGCCAGCAGGAGAACCATGCTGATTGGCGTAGCACACCAGGCGTTCCATCATTTCAGGCGGGGGGAAATACCAGAGCCAGTCTTGCGTGAGGTATTTCCGGGTAGCGGCGTTTGCCACCCCACACGCCTCATTTGCTCGGTACAGGGGCAACCCCGCTCGCTGCCACTCATACCGCAGCCACTTTCGGGCCGTCATCACGCCGTCTGGCGTCGGGAATTCCAAGCGACGCCGATAGAACACGCATACCTCGGATACCACCGGAAAGCGGCGGATGGTGTCCCCGTTGACGTTGCCTGCGATGTGCCCAATGCCCTTGTCCCACACGATCGCTTGAACATAATCCCAGCCGAATTCGGCCAAGATTGGATGAACTGTGGCCCAGCCAATCTCGGTATTCCAAAACCATAGCGTCGACGATGGCAGTGAGTGCTTGGACCAAGCCTCTACATGGGGGGCATACCATTCGGCCAGGTCTTCTGGCATCCGGGGGTCGCCTGGGAATCCACCCACCCCGTAGGCGCCGTCCGAAATGATGATCGAAGGGGATGGCCATACGGCATAGGCATCGAGCGCGTCTCCCCTGTAAACCGACCAAACTCGGCCGTCATCACTGCTAACAGACACAAGTCCTCCTTCGCAAACGCCAAATGGGAGCCTGCGATTGGCCTCTACTGGGAATGTTCCCATGCCGCACCTTGCCCGGTGGTGGATGCTTGGACGGCTTGATACGGAGCCGCAACCTGTGACGACCATACTTCGACCCGGTGACAGATTCACCCATCTTCCGGTTGGGTTAGACCTCAATAGCCAGTACCGAGCGAATGTCGGTGACTGATGCGGCCACTAGGAGTTGGTATTGGCCGGGGTCGACTACCCAACGGTGTTCCTGAGGATCCCAGCGGGCGAAAGAGCGCTCTTTGAGGACGATCTCCGCAGTGGCGGTCTCTCCTGGATCGAGGGTGAGCTTGGCGAATCCGGCTAGTTCCTTTGGGGGTCGGGGTACTTCGCCGTCGGGTGGGGCCACATAGACCTGCACCACCTCACTGCCCGGTCGGTGACCGGTGTTGGTAACTGGAACCGACACGGTTACTTCCGTGCCATCGCCGCTTACCTCGGGCAGGCCCCACTCGAACGTTGTGTAGGAACACCCGTGGCCGAACGGGATCATTGGGTCGATGCCCCGGGCGTCGTACCAGCGGTAGCCCACGAAGATGCCCTCGCCGTAGCGGACAACGCCGGCCTCGCCTGGGTAATTCAGGTAGGCCGGAGTGTCCTGTTCCCGCCATGCCCAACTGGTGGGCATCCGCCCCCCAGGCTCAGCGTCGCCCACAAGCACATCGGCGATGGCCTCACCGGCCTCCTGGCCCGGGTACCAGGCCAGTAGCACGGCCGCTGCCCTATCAAGCCACGGCAAGGTCATCGGCGCGCCGCAGTTGAGGACCACGACGGTGTTGGGGTTGGCGTCGAGCACTCTCTCCACCAACTCGTCCTGGTTGTTGGGCAGCTCGATCGAATCCCGATCGCTACCCTCCGACTCCCACTCGGCGTTGGAGCCGACCACCACCACCGCGGTGTCAGCCAGGGCAGCCAGAGCAGCCGCCTCGTCAAGGCCCTGTTCACGGTCGAGATCGGCCAGTTCCACCCCCACGTCCACTATGCATACCCACTGGCCCCCCTCTCGGGGAACGTGATCGAGGCGTACGCGGTAGGGCTTGCCACCTTCGAGGTCGAGGTAACCGTCGCCACCGTGCAGGCCCAGGCCGGCGCTGAACGTCTCGACATGGTTGTCGGCCACCAGCTCGCCGTCCACAAACAGGCGGGCATGGGCGAAGCCGAGGGCGCAGAACCGGTGTCGTCCGGTGTGCTCTGGCGTCATGGTGAATTCGAGCCGCACCGACATGGCGTCCAATCCCTGCGGCCAGAGTTCGCCGAACCACACGTTGAACGGCCGCGGCTGGGTGACGGTCTTGAAGGGCTCGCCGTCGAATCCGAATCCGTCATAGAGCTCGAAGCTCACGCCGTCGGCAATCCAAGACTCGGGTACCGCGCCGGCATTGCGGCGCATGTCGATACCGGGGGCGTGGCCGATCATCTGATCGCCCAGGCGCTCGGTCAGCGATTCCAGCACCGTGGTGGTGCGATGGGGCACCAAACTGGCTGATCCGCCGCCGAGCACCGCGGTTTCAGCTCCACCAGGCCCGATCAAAGCCACCGTTTGGTCGGGGGCCAGCGGCAGCAGATCTTCGTGGTTGCGAACCAGCACCATCGACGAGGCCGCGGCCCGCCGGGCCAGGGTTCGGTGCTCGGGCCGCTCGATGCTGGCCTCGTCGTGATCGGTGGGGGTGCCGAGACGCCCGGCCCAATCCAGGAAGCCGACGATGCGACGCACCTTGTCGTCGATCAGCCCCTCGTCTACTGATCCCGATTCGACCGCCTCTTGGAGGCGGCGATTGCCCCACCATCGGCCGGGGCCGGGCATCTCCAGATCGAGGCCATGAGCCGCGGGAGCGACAGTCTCTTTGATCGACCCCCAGTCGGACACCACCAAGCCGTCGAACCCCCACTCATCTTTGAGCAACCCGACCAACAGATCGGGTTGGGCGCAAGCGTGGTGGCCGTTTACGAAGTTGTAGGCCCCCATCACTGCTCGCATGCCGGCCTCGTTTACCGCGGCCTCAAAGGGGGGAAGGTAGATCTCCCGCAGGCTGCGCTCGTCGACGTCGACATTGATGGTGTGACGCTCAAACTCCTGGTCGTTGGCCACGAAGTGCTTGGCGCAGGCCCCCACCCCCTGCGACTGAACCCCGGTGATATAGGCCACGGCGATGCGGGAGCTGAGCTCGGGATCCTCGCTGTAGCTCTCGAAGTGGCGACCTCCCCGAGGTGACCGATGGAGGTTGACCGTAGGGGCCAGGATCATGTCCACCTTTCGGTCGACGGCCTCAGTGCCCAAGGCATGGCCGATTTCTTGTATGAGGCTCGTGTCCCAAGTAGCCGCCAGTGCCGAGGGCCCCGGCACCACGAGGCCCGGTCCCATTTGGCGGCCGCGCACTCCCACCGGCCCGTCGCTGACGCACCAGTTGGGGATTCCCAGTCGCTCGCAGCCGGGGACGATCCAAGCGCCTTCGCCCGATACCATCAGGCACTTTTCTTCCAGCGTCATCTGGGCGACGAGCGCGTCAACATCAACCATGGCAACCCTCCCTGGGCGGGCACTGGACACTTTTTCTACCAGTGGTACATTTGGGGCGCAACGACGCTGGGACAAGGGGGGCGAGATGAGAGACCGGCGATTCTTGCGAAGACTTCTTGGACTGCTACTGGCATTGGCGGTAGTTGGCGCAGCTTGCACCACGGGGGGAGGCGGGAACGAACCTGGCGCTGATGAGGCCCCCACGGCCGCACCGGCCGAGCCGGCCACCACCGACGACGAGCCCGAGCCGACCCCAGAAACGCCAGCCGAGCTAGAGGCCACCGAAGATGAGTCCGAGCCGGCAGCCACCGAAGACGAGCCCGAGCCGGCCGAAGCTGCCGAGGCCACGCCTGAACCAACCCCAGAGCCCACGCCAATCGTGCTTACCGCCAGCTTCCGGGGGGTAACCGAGGACACCATTCGAATCGGAATCGGGTTCTGGGACGTCTCCCTATTCGGGTTCGGGTTCTTCGGCAACCCCGAACCGGTATGGGACGCCCTAATCGGCGCGGTAAGTGCCGAAGGCGGAATCCATGGGCGAATGCTCGAGGCACACATCGCCGGTTTCAACCCGGCTTTACCCAACGAGATGCTGGCCGCCTGCATCAAGCTCACCGAGGACGACCAAGTGTTCGCTGTGCTGGGCGGACTGCGGGGCGACGCCAATTTCTGCGTATCCGAGCAGCACGAGACCATCCACATGGGTTCCCAGGTGAACGCCAAAGGAGAGCTCTTGGAACGGGCCCGGGCACCTCTGGCCAGTTTCAGAATCGAGGGGACGGCCAGGGATGAGGCGTTCATCGCGGAGTTGGCCAACAGGGGGTGGTTCGACGGCGCTACCGCTGTGGGCGTCCATTACGCCGAAACAGCAACTGCCGAATTACTGGAAGAAATTGTGGAAGCAGCCTTCGCCGACGCCGGGGTGGAGATCGCCATCACCATGAACATCGACGATCTCGTGCTCGACGACGACGCCTTGGAGAGCCAGACCGAGATCATGCAGGAGCAGGTGGCCGACGCCGGCATCGACCGCATGGTGATCTTTGGGCCCGCGGCCACCGGCCTCGTCACCTACGGCGACCTGGGTATCCAGATGGCCGCAGTGGACTCTGGCAATTTCACCACTGCGATCTCCTCTGGCATCGATCCGATGGCTCTGGACGGCACCATTTCCTCCGCGGTGCGGCTCGATCTGGCCACCGACCCGGTGGACGCCGAGACCCAAGAGTGCATAGACACTGTCTCTGCCGCGCTGCCCGACGCCCGCTTCGAGCGGCCCGGCCCGGGCGTGGAGAACAGCAAGGAAGACCCCAACTACTGGAGCTACACCGTGCTGGCGTGTCGCGATCTGTCGCTGTTCGTGCAGATCGCCACCGCGTCCAGCGTGGAACTCACCAACGACTCCTTCCAGGCCGGACTGGAATCGCTCACCCAGGCATCGCTGCCGGAGATCCCGTTCTTGTCGTTCGGACCGGGCAAATACAACGGCAACGACACCCTGCGGCTGGTGCAGTTCGACGGTGACGCCGATGAGGACGGCGAACTCGTCGCCCTGGGCGATGCCGTCGACCTGACCCCGTGACCCCATAGCGCCCGATGACCGAAGCGTCGGGCGATCGCCGCAGCTTCGCCGACCTGAGCCGAGCGCTGCTCGACGAGGAGGCGGCCCGAGAGGCAGCCGAGGCCGATCAGCTTGAGATACGCGCCGACGAGGAGCTTCCCGGAGTAGGTGAAGAAGCGATAACGCTGCGACAGGCGGTGGCCACCGGCGGAGTCGGCGTGCTGGCCGTGCTGGGAACCCTGGACGCGGTCGATGCCTTCCAGATCGCGATCCCCAGCCTGCTCGGTCCCGAAATCCAAGACACCTTCGGGGTGTCCGACGCCGGGTTGGCAGCAATCGGGATCGGCGGCCTCATCACCACCACGCTGTGCGCCATCCCCATGGGCAAGCTGGCCGATCGGGTCAACCGCATGCATCTGGTGGGGCTGGCCACGATCTTCTGGAGCGTGGCCATGTTCACCCGGGGGTTCCAAGCCACCGCCCTGGGGTTCTTCCTGGTTGGCATGCTCATGGGGATCGGCACGTCCAACACCTTTCCGGTACAGGGGGCAGTGCTGGCCGACGCCTACCCCATTTCATCTCGAGGCCGGATCTATGCAGTAAAGAACGTGCTCGGCCGGGGCGGAGAGCGGATCGCCCCGCTGTTGGTGGGCGGCCTCATGCTGCTGGTAGACGACAACTGGAGGTGGGCCTACTGGGTCTTTGCCTGGCCCACCTTGATGCTGGGGATCTGGGCGCTGTTTGTGCCGGACCCGGCCCGGGGACAGTTCGAGCAAAAGTCGGTGCTCGGGGAGGTGATGGAGGAAGACGACGACCGACCCCGGGTGTCGCTCGGGGCCGTCTGGCAGCGCCTCATGGCCATAAAGACGCTGAAGCTGGCGTGGATCTCGTTCAGCATCATCGTGTTCTCGATCATCGGGCAGAGTTTTTTGGTCAACCTGTACCTGGAAGACCGGTGGGGCCTGAGCCCGTTCGAGAGGGCGATGATCGGATTAGTCCCCGGGATGCTGGCCTTCGCCGCCGCGCCATGGGCGGCCAAGCGCTACGACGCCTTGTACCGGGAGAGCCCGGCCAAGGCGCTGAGGTGGGTGGGCGCCCTGTTCTTCCCCATCGCGGTGGCCATCCCCATCCAGTTCTTCATGCCCCACCCTGTGCTGTTCGCCGCGGTGGGCATCGTGCCCGCGGTGTTGAGCGTGGTGATTTTCGGCATGATCTCACCGCTGTTGGTGGGGGTGGTTCCCTACCGGCTGCGAGCCCAGTCCACTGCGTTGTCGATCATGGTGATCTTCTTGGGGGGCGGCGTGCTCGGCCCCATCGTGGCCGGATTGCTCTCCGACGCCACCAGCGAGCGCACCGCCATACTCATAGTGGCGATCCCGTTCAAGATCATCGGGGGCGCCCTGTTGATCTGGGGCGCCCGGCATATTCGCCATGACCTGTCGCTGGTAGTGGACGAGATCGAGAAAGACCACGCCGAATTGCAGCGGCGGAAATCGCACCCCGACCAGCTGCCCGCAGTCGGCCTCAGGGACATCGACTTCTCCTACGGGCCGGTGCAGGTGCTGTTCGGAATCAAACTCCATGTGGACCGGGGGGAGACCCTGGCCCTGCTGGGAACCAACGGCGCCGGCAAGTCGACGATCCTGCGGGTGATCAGCGGGCTGGCCGTTCCGTCGCGGGGCATAGTCTCCCTGCACGGGCGCGACATCACCCTCACCTCGCCCCAGACCCGGGTGGGCATGGGCATCCAGCAGCTTCCCGGGGGCAAAGCAGTGTTCTTGCCATTATCCATCGAGGACAACCTCCGCACTGGGGGATGGACCATGCGACGGGATCGGGCCCAGCTCAACGCGCGTATCGAACATGTGCTGGAGATCTTCCCGGAACTGGCCGATCGGCTCGACGAGCCTGCCGGTGCGCTGAGCGGGGGCCAGCAGCAGATGCTGGCTTTGGCCATGGTGCTGATGCACGAGCCCGACGTGCTGCTCATCGACGAGCTCTCCTTGGGCCTAGCCCCCGCGGTGATCGGCGAGCTGCTGGAGATCGTGGAGCGGCTCAAGGCCGAGGGCCAGACGATGGTCATCGTGGAACAGTCGCTCAACATCGCCACTGCCCTTTGCGATCGGGCGGTGTTCATCGAGAAGGGACACGTCCGCTTCGACGGTCCTACCTCTGAACTAGCCGAGCGGGGCGACATCGCCAGAGCCGTCTTCTTGGGCGACGACCGTCCCGAACCGGACAACCCGTCGTGATCCTCGCCTTCGAGGTCGGACGGCAGTTCGTCTTCATCGGCGCGGTCAATGGCCTTTCCTATGCGCTGTTGGCCCTAGGGATCATCCTTATCTATCGATCGAGCCGAATCATCAACTTCGCGGTGGGCGCCACCGGGGTATTGGCCAGCCAGGTGCTGGCCCACCTTGTGATCCGCTACGGCGCGCCCTACTGGATCGGTGTGGTGATGGCCGTGCTGGCTGGGGCCGCGTTCTTGGGGCTGGCCGAGCTGACCGTGGTGCGCCGCCTGTTCACCGCCCCCCGGGTGATCCTGCTGGTAGCCACCATCGGGCTGGCCCAGCTGGCCCAAGCCCTCATATTCGCCCTGCCCGAAGCTTCGGCGGAGGACAAGCGGGAGCGGTTCCCCACGCCATGGAACCGCGAACTGGAATGGTTCGGCATCCGCATCGACGGTGGGGAGTTCATCTTGTTCGTCGCCTCGGCCGCAGCAGTGGTGGCGCTGAGCATCTGGGTGCGGTGGTCGGCATGGGGACGGGCCATTCGGGCCACGGCAGCCGATCCCGATCGGGCTCGATTGGCCGGAATCCATCCGGGCCGGGTGTCGACGGTGGTTTGGGCGCTCACCGGGGCGTTCGCCGGTCTGGTCACGGTGTTCCAAGAAGCCGACTCCATCGGCTCGTTCGTGGCCACTGGCCCCGGCCACGCCACCATGACCCGGGTGTTGGTGGTGGCGGTGTGCGCCTCGTTCGTGTCGTTCAGCGTGGCGGTGGCCACCGGGATCATCCTCGGCATCGTCGAGGCGCTGATCCGGGTCAACTACCCGCTGGATCTGGGAAGGTTTGAAGCGGTTCTTCTGCTGGTGGCCATTTTGGGGATCGTGGCCACTACCCGCCGAGGCGCCCCCGACGAGGCTGGCGCCTTTTCGTTCAGCCCCCGGATTCGTCCCATACCAGCCCGGCTGCGCTCGATCTGGTGGGTTCGCCACCACGCTCGCATTCTGGCCGCGGTGGGAGTGGGCATTGCCGCGCTGGTACCGGTGTTCGTCACCACAGCCAGCCGCACGTTCCGCTACAGCGAGATCTTGCTGATGGCGCTGGCCGCCCTCTCTTTGGTGGTGCTGGTCGGCTGGAGCGGGCAGATATCGCTGGGACAAGGCGCTTTCGCCGGCCTGGGCGCGCTTACCACCACTGCGCTGGTCAGCGGCAACGATCTCGGGCTCGGGGTGGCCGGGTTCGACTTGGCGGTGCCCATGCCTGAGCTGCACTTCTTGTGGGCGGCGGTGTGGGGCACAGCCGTGGCCGCCGCCGCGTCGGTGGTAATCGGCATCGGCGCGCTCCGGGCCCGAGGCCTGTTGCTGGCCGTTGTCACCCTGGCGTTCGCGGTGGCCGCCGAGAAGTTCTTCTTCACCCGGCCGTTCCTCAGCGGAGGCAGCCAAACCGCGGCGCTCTTGGAGCGGGCCCACATCGGACCCATCGACCTCGCCCCCCAGCGAGCCTACTTCTATCTGGCCCTGATCGGCCTGGTGCTGGGGGTGGCGTTCACCGCCCACCTGCGGCGCACCGGGATTGGGCGCCGCATTGTGGCCACCCGGGAGAACCCGTCGGCCGCGGCGGCGGCCACCGTGTGGCCCACCGGATCCAAGGTGCTGGCATTCGCGTTGGGCGGCGGGCTGGCCGGGTTCGCCGGGGCGCTTTTGGCCGGGCTCTATTCGACGGTGCTGTTCTCGTTCTTCTCGGTGGACACCTCGTTCACGGTGGTGGCCATCGCGGTGATCGGCGGCATCGGTTCGGTGATCGGCCCGGTGCTCGGAGCGCTGTGGGTGATCGGACTGCCCGCCTTCTGGCCCGACTCGGCTCTGATCCCGGTGCTGACCAGCAGCCTGGGAATCCTGTTGCTGTTGATGTACGCGCCGGGAGGCTTCGTGCATCTCTGGTACCTGGCCCGGGACTCGTTCTTCAGCTGGTTCGCCCAGCGACAGCCCTCACCTACGGCGCGAGTTCGAGAGTTGCCTGCGTCGGTTTCGATCCCGTCGCCGCCGTCGCAAGTGGCGCTGGCCGCCAACGAACTCACCGTGCGCTACGGCCCCCGGGTTGCAGTGAACCAGGTGAGTCTCGAGGTAGGCCACGGCGAGATCGTGGGGCTGATCGGCACCAACGGCGCGGGCAAGACCTCGCTTATGAACGGGGTGGGCGGCCTGATCCCCGCGAATGGGCGAGTGGAGATCTACGGAGCCGATGTGAGCCGACTTGCCGCCCATCGCCGCCACCGCTACCACCTGGGTAGGGCCTTTCAGGCCGCCACCTTGTTCCCCGACCTCACCGTGCGCGAGACGGTGCAGGTGGCACTAGAGCGTCGAGACCGCACTCATTTCTGGCCCGCAGCCCTCTTGCTGCCGTCGGGCTTTCACCACGAGCGCCGCCAAGAGAAAACAGCCGACGACCTGATCAGCTTCTTCGGCTTGGGCGATTACGCCGACAGTTTCGTGGCCGAGCTGTCCACCGGCACTCGCCGGATCGTGGAGCTGGCCTGTCTGGTGGCCGGCGGTTCCCGACTGCTCTGCCTCGACGAGCCCACCGCCGGGGTGGCCCAACGGGAGGCCGAGGCCCTGGTGCCGCTGCTGCAAGGCGTGCGCCGGGAACTCGATGCCTCGGTGCTTTTGATCGAGCACGACATGCCGTTGGTGATGTCAATCAGCGACCGGATCTATTGCATGGACGCCGGAGAGGTGATCGCCGAGGGGCCGCCTCTCGCGGTGCGCGACAACCCCAGGGTGGTGGCCAGCTACCTGGGCACCGACACCCGGGCCATATCTAGATCAGACGCAGGAGGTGGGCCATGAGCTCAGTTTTCGCCGATCCCCCGCTCACCCCCAAAGCCGAGGCCACCCGGGCTCGGCTGTTGGAGGTGGCCGCCGAGGTGTTCGTGGAGCGGGGCTACGCCGCGGTCTCGTTGCGAGACATTGCGGTGGCCGCCGGGGTTACCAAGGGGGCCATCTACGGCCACTTCCGGTCGAAAGGCCAGCTTCTGGTGGAGGTGATCCGCACGCAGTTGGCCGAACGCGACTCTCGATTCGATGCCCAGGATGCTGTTGAGCGGCCGATCGAAGTCTTCTTCCAGTTCATCAACCCAGACAGCCGCCACCTTCGGCTCTTGCAGATCGACGCGGCCGCGGCCGCTCGCCACGATCCCGACGTGGCGGCCGGGGTGGCCGAGATCTTCTCGGCCCGAAGCGCCTGGATCCTCGACACACTGCGGCGCCTCGACGCCCCCGAAGTGCTGCTCTACATGATCAACGCCCTGTCTTCCGGGGTCGGCGTGCAAGAAGCCCACGGCCGGCCGGCCCCCAACCCTGAGCTGTGGTCCAAGACTGTGGCCCGCATGTTCGGGGTGGCTGACCCACCGCCGTCAGGGAAGTAGCCGACGATATCAGTATTCGATGGGCACCGGCTCGGTGGACGCCTGCACAGGTTGGCCGCCACGCAGAACCTCGGTCCAGTCCTGGTTGAATGCGAGGTAGCCCTCCGAACTGGCCGCTGCGTAGTGGTACACCATGGCCGCCCGCATCCCATCGGTGAGGTTGTCAGTAGACCGGTGGCGCAGGTGGGAGTGGAACACCAAAAGATCGCCCGGCTCCATGAGGACTACTTGCTCGTTGTCGGTGGGGACGTCGACTATCTCGACGTAAGCCAGCCCAGCGCCCTCCCGGGTGTCAGGCACGGCGTCGTGGATCGGCTCGGCATGGGATCCGGGGACGATCCACAGCGGTCCATTTTCCATGGTGGCCGCCGTGCAGGCCAGCCACACCCCCACCTGGGGCAGGGGGGTCATGCGGAAGTAGTAGTCGTCCTGGTGCCAAGGCTGGCCGAGGGTGCCCGGATGCTTGAAGATGAACTGCGACAAAAAGCAGTCCACATCGGGACCGATGAGCTCGCCCATCATCGACAACAGCCGGAAATCGGTGGCGAATTCATAGAACACCGGCTCAGCCCGCATCACCCGAAAGATCTTGGAGACGCCCACCTCTGGAGTGGCTGGATTCTCGTTCGTCTTGTCGGGAGTGATGAACAGATCAGGCCGCGACTCCCCGACGGCGTTTGCCCGGGCGATCTCCACAATCCGCTCGACCATGGCACCGGTGGCCGCCCGATCAGCGAACCCCCGCTCAATGAAGAACCCGTTCTCTTCCCAGCTCTTCTGCTGCGCCGCTGTTAGACCCTTCGCTAATGCCACGATCCAGAAATATACCAGCGGTAGATTATCTCAGCTCAGGAATACGGGTTAGGGGCCGCGGTGGTCGTGTGCCGGTTTAGCCAGCGTTCAGCTGAGTAGTACCGGTTGGCAGTTGGCCGGGTGTCCGGTGCTGATTCCTGTTTCGGGGAATGGGTCGGGCTCCTGAGAGGGCGTGTCGGGTCTGGATCGCCACGGTCGCAGGTGGGCGTAGGGTCTGGGCGGCGGTCTGAGTTCGTAGGCACCGTCGCTTCGCCGGTGTACTTCCCAGCCGTCGTCATGGATGTTGTGGTGGCAGCTCGTACACACCAGCACGAGGTTGTCAATGTCGGTGCGGCCGCCCTTTTGCCATTCGATGATGTGGTGGGCCTCGCACCAGACGGCTGATCTTCCACAGCCGATGCAGTGCTTGTCCCGCACGATGAGCGCGGCCCGCTGGGCTTCGGTGGCCAGGCGGTGTTTGCGTCCCATCCAGAGTTCCTGGTTTTTGGCGTTGAACACGCAGGGTAGAATGTCGGCGTTGCAGGCCAGCCGCAGCGCCTCACCCATGGGCAGCGGGTCGCCGTCGGGCAGGCGGACATCAGCGATCTTGCAGTTGACCATGTCCCACTCCGCGGTCAACACCAGCGTGGTGCCCTGCGGCTTGGCGTCGCTGACATCGGCGCAGACCAAGCTCTCCAGCGCGTCGGCGAGGCGCTGGTCGAATGCGGTCTGTTCGGCGCTCTTGTCGGCGTTGCGCAGTCGGCGCTCCTCAGCGGCCAGCGCCGCCTCGAACCTGTTGCCCGCAACGGGGTCGAACCGTCCGTTGAGGATGAACATGCCGTCGTCGGGCGATTTGAAGAAACTGAGCGAGCGGCGCTCTCGCTTCCTGTCGAACAGTGACTTCCCGCCGTCGTCTGACTGCTCGTGTTGATGGTCTCGCAAGGTCCGGGAGAAGGTGCCGAAATCCTCGCGGCGGGCCGCCTCCACCAGCACGGTTTCGTCGACCGTGCCCTCAGAGGCGGCCTTGGCGATCTTGGCGGCGTGGGCCGCGGGAATCTCCCCGGCACCCAAAGCTTCGAAAGTCTCTGGTACCTGAGAGAACTGAGAGGCGGTCTCCACCTCCCGGCGGGCCTGCTGTTTGGAGGTCTGAAGCTCTTCCAAAACCACACGACGGGCCAACCCCTCGCCCCCTCGGCTGGTGTACGCAGCCAGCGTCGCCGTCTTCATCGCCGCCAGCCGGGCCTCAGCTCGCTTGATCAGCCCCAGCCGCGCCCGCAGCTCCGACAACGACAAAACGCCAACATCAACCGCCTCCGGCCACACCGAGGCAGAAGGTTCGCCAGCAGCCCGTTCTCCCTGCTCAAAGGCCATAAACTCCATACATGCAAGTATACCGATGCAAGTGACAACATCTATCTGAATAATCGTGAATAACCAGTTTTATGCTGTTATTGGCTGCAATTGATGTGAATAGACGCAATATCGCCTATATCTCACCCGGTTGAGATATGGATTAAGTCGCCACTGTCCCACCAGATTGCCGTAGTGTGTTGCTCACATGTGGCGGCCTCTTGATGCGATGCTTGCAGTAGTCGGAGCGCTCTGCGGTTCCTCCGGAGCGATATTGCTGGCCGACTGGGCGACGACAGACAACGATATGTACGTCGTTAACAACTCCCCAATGGGATGGATTCTCCTTCTGCTGTTCGCAGTCGCCTGCGGCTTTGCCCTCTACTATCGAGAGAGACTCAGAGCCCAAGAAGCGAATCGCCAGAACACCTCTCAACCTGAATAGCGTGGTCTTGGCTAGAGGAATCTTGCGATGACCCCCCCCCCCCCGCAGGTTCAGTCTGGAGGCAGTGACGGGTTAGGTCTGGGCCTGTTCGAAGCGTTGCGGGGGCGGCACACCACGGCGCAGGAGCGGGGGCGGGTGTTCGAGCGGCTGATGCAGTACGCCTTCCAGCGGCATCCGGGCGAGTACGGGCCAAGCCGCTTCAAGCGGGTGTGGCGGTGGATGGAGTGGCCCGACCGGGAAGCCCACGGGTACGGGCATGACGTGGGCATCGACTTGGTGGCCGAGCAGACCGAGGGCTGGGGTGGGGGCTTGTGCGCGATTCAGACCAAGTTCTACGACGCAGGGTCGATCAACAAGGCGGCGGTTGACTCGTTCCTGTCGGCTTCGAGTGCCAGCATCTTCGCCAATCGCATTTTGGTGGTCACTTCATCGTTGAGCGCCCACGCTCAAACGATGGTGGCCAAGACCTCGCCAAGCTGCGAGGTGCTCCACGGCAGCGAGATCGAGAGCTGGCCAACCGACTGGTCGAACTTCTTGGACTCACCCGAGAAGCTGTCTTTCGACTCGGTCCGCTACGAGCCCTTTCCGTTCCAAGCTGAGGCAGTGCAAGAGGTTGTCGCCGGCTTCGCCGAGCACGACCGGGGAAAGCTGGTGCTGCCGTGCGGTACCGGCAAGTCGGTGGTTGCGTTGTGGATCGCCGAGCAAGTGGCCGGCCGGGGCGGGCGGGTGCTGTATCTGGTGCCGTCCATCGCGTTGATGGGCCAGACCATGCGGGAGTGGGCCCGCCAGCGCGACTCCGCCATCCCCCACCGCTACATCGGCATCTGCTCAGACACCCGGGCCGGCCGCAACGACGAGGACGCGGACATGGCCGAGTTGGCCATGCCGGTCACCACCGACCCCGACAAGATCGCAGAAAAGCTGTCTGCCGAACACGGCGAGGCGATGACTGCGGTGTTCTGCACCTACCAGTCGCTGGAGTTGGTGGCCCAAGCCCAGGCTGGCGGCGCCCCGGCGTTCGATCTGGTGTTGTGCGACGAGGCCCACCGCACCACCGGAATCCAGCAAGCCAATCGGGGCAGCGCGTTCACGCTGATCCACGACGCAGACCAGGTGCTGGCCGACAGACGGCTCTACATGACGGCCACCCCCCGCTTGTACACCGACAAGGCGAAAGCCAAGATCTCTGAGGACGCAAGCGACTTCGACGTGTACTCCATGGACGACGAAGACGTCTACGGCCCGGAGTTCTATCGGATGGGGTTCGGCGACGCGGTGGAGGGCAGCCACCTCACCGACTATGAGGTGCTGGTGATCGCGGTGGCTGAAGACCCGGTGCTCGAAGGTTTCGACGACCTTGAAATCGGCGACGACCGCAGGCCGATCAAAGTGGAGGATGCGGTCAAGCTGTCTGGCTGTTGGGACGCCCTGGCTGATCCCACCACCCGCACGCCTAAGGGGCGCATCACCGGCGCAGTCAAACCCGGTCACTCGGCCCGTCGGGCCATCGCCTTTACCAACACCATCAAGAACTCGCAGCAGGTGGAGCGGTACTGGGGCCCGGTGGCCGACCTGATCTCCCCGCCGCACAACTTGAGCGTGGAACTGCTCCAGTGCGAGGTGCGCCACACCGACGGCGCCAAGAACGCCCTGGAGCGGGCCAACGTGATCTCCTGGCTCCAAGGCGGCGACCCCGACGGCGGCTGCCGGATTGTGACCAACGCCAAGTGCCTCACCGAGGGTGTGGACGTTCCCGCCCTCGATGCCGTTATGTTCATCGAGCCCAAGCGCTCGCAGGTCGATGTGGTGCAGGCCGTGGGCCGGGTCATGCGCCGCTCACCCGACAAGCAGACCGGCTACGTGGTGCTGCCGGTAGTTGTGCCATCAGGTTCGAACTTGGCCGACGACATCGTGCTGTCGGGCTCCGACTTCAAACAGGTGTGGAGCGTGCTCAAAGCGCTGCGCTCCCACGACGAGCGCCTCGACGTGGCCATCAACACCGCCGACCTCACCGGCAAGCTGCCGGTGAAGATCATCACCTCAGGGGTGTGCCCCGACTGCGGCCAAGCCGGGTGCGACGGCGGCCAAGACTGCCAAGACCGTCTCAGAGCAAGCGGCAACCTCCAAGGCCGGCTGCCGTTCGAGCACGCCATCGCCTCCAAGCTGGTGGAGAAGTGCGGCGACCGCCAGTACTGGAGCCGCTGGGGCCAAGAGGTGGCCCGGGTCACCGCCACCATCGCGGCCCACATCCGCCAAGCCCGCCGTGACGATCCGATCCTGGCCGACGCGTTCAGCCAGTTCACCGAGGCGATGAGAGCCACCATCGGCGAACACCTCACCTCCGAGTCGCTGGTGGTCATGCTGGCCCAGCACGTGGTGACCATCCCGGTGTTCGACGCCCTGTTCTCCGAGAGCGGCTTCGCCGACCGCAATCCCATCTCCAAGGCCCTCAACGAACTGCTCGACGAGTTCAAGGCCCAAGAGGTGCGCCTGCGAGACGAAACCCGCGACCTCGACCGCTTCTACCACAGCGTGGAGAACCGCTTGGCCGGCGCGGTGGATGGCGACACCCGGATCAAGGTGATGCTGGAGGTGTACGAGACCTTCTTCAAAGAGGCCATGCCCGCCGAGGTGCAACGCCTCGGCATCGTCTACACCCCGGTAGAACTGGTGGACTTCATCTTGCGCTCCACCGACGCCGTGCTCCGCCAGGAGTTCGGCCGGGGCCTGACCGACGAGGGCGTCCACATCCTCGATCCCTTCACCGGCACCGGCACCTTCATCAACCGCCTGCTCACCATCAAGGACATCGACGGCGAATACCTGATACGAGACGAAGACCTCAAGCGCAAGTTCACCAACACCCACCACCCGCTGGTTCCCGGCGAAGGCTCACTCCACGAGATCCACGCCAACGAAGTGGTACTGCTGGCCTACTACCTGGCCGCCATCAAGATCGAGGAGGGCTACCGGGAGCGCACCGGCCACTACGAGCCCTTCACCGGCATCGTGCTCACCGATACCCTGGCGGCCGACGACCACAGCCGCTTACCCGGCACCGGCGCTATCCGCTACAACAGCGCCCGCGCCCAGCAGCAAAGCGAACTCCCCATCCAAGTAATCCTCGCCAACCCTCCCTGGTCCGCTGGCCAAAAATCCGCCGGCGACGACAACCCCAACATCGACTACCCGGACTTGGATGAGAGAGTACGGACAACTTACGGCCAGAGGCTTCGCGAAGTATCGGACAAACCTGTGGGTGGCACCAGCTCTGCCAATCTCTACGTGCAGGCCATCCGCTGGGCCTCCGACCGGCTCGGCAACCTCAACAGCCCCACACCCCAACCCGGCGTGATCGCCTTCGTCCACCCCAACTCCCTGTCCAACGCCACCTCCCTTGCCGGCACGAGAGCCACATTGCGAGACGAGTTCACCGACATCTACGTGATCAACCTATTGGGCGACGCCATGAAATCTGGCGACGAGTTCCGCAGAGAGGGAGACAAAATATTCGGTGCAGGGTCGCGCAACGGCGTTCAGATCACCGTGCTGGTCCGCAACCCCGACAAGCCCCTTGGCCAGCCGGCAACGCTGCACTACGCCGAAGTCCCCGAGCGCTCAACCCTCAAACAGAAATTCGACTGGCTCGCCGACCTCAGAGACGCCACCAGCGACCAGTTCGACACCGTGCCCGTCAACGACACCCACGACTGGATCAACCTTACCGACGGCACCTTCAACGACATGATGCCGGTCTGTATAACTGGTTCACAGCAGGGCGCGCCCGCAATCGCCTCGAAGCACGCGTCAGGCGTGAAGACAAATTGTGATCAGTATGTCTACTCGTTCTCCAGGGAAGCCCTTGGCGAGCGAGTGCGACGCCTCATAGCCGCCTACAACGATGCCGCCGAGTACCTCGCCGCCGGCTTCTCACTTGACGAATGCACTGAGAATAACGACCTTCCACGAATCAAGTGGACTGAGACGCTCAAGCAGTCGCTCCGCAAGAACGAGGAGATCGTCTTCGAGGAATCCCGCATCCGCGAGGTTCTCTACCGCCCCTTCACCAAGCTCTGGCTCTACGAAGACCCCCTCATCCTCTCCAGAGTAAAGACCATTTCCGCGTTGTTCCCACTAGTAAACTTACCCGACCCGACCCGACCCGACCCGACCCGACCCGACCCGACCCGACCCGACCCCCCCCCATTTGCATCGCCGCTCCGAACAATCGGGCCATTTTCTCGGCTCTCGCCACCGACACGATCCCGACCTCAGCGCCTGCGGAACCAACCAGCCCACCCGGGCTATCCCCCGGCGGAGGCGATCTTGATGGCGGGGCCGTCGAACATGGCGATCTTCGGGGTGCTGGCCTCCCTGACTCTGCCCGACCTGCACCTGATGGGACCGGGTCAGCAGACCCGAGCCATACCCAACCTGAGGCGATCCTCTTGAGCAGTCCGTCGAACCGCACCCGGTTCGCGGCATTAGCCGTCAGCTTGCTGCCCGACTTGCACGCCGTTGATCCAGCAGGGCGGGCCGTGACCCGCTGTTCTCCATAGGAGCCCATATGGCCGAAGCTCTTGAACTCGACCTGGACCTGCCCTCCGACCCCATCGACACCGACAACATCACCGACTGGTGCCTTGAGCAATTCCACAAGCGCTACGGCGGCCACATAACCAAGGACGACATATGGGAGTACCTCTATGGGGTGATGCACGCCCCCGACTGGCGGGAGCGGTACAAACACGACCTCCAGCGCAACCTGCCCCGCGTCCCCCTGGCGGAAGACTTCGAGGCGTTCCGGGCCGCAGGCCGAGCGCTAATGGACCTGCACGTCAACTACGAGACCGTCGACGAGCACCCGGTGACCTGCCTGGTGGACGGGCAACCCGATGAGGGAGACGCCGACCCGGCCGCCTACCGGATCGACAAGAAGATGCGCTGGGCCAAGAACGACAAGGAGACCAACCGCTCAGTGCTGGAGATCAACCACCGCTGCAAGCTGATCGACATCCCCGACGAAGCCCACCACTACACCGTGTCAGGCCGCACCCCGCTCGACTGGGCCATCGACAGCCTCCGCCTCAAACACGACAAGCCCTCCGGCATCACCGACGACCCCAACGGTTGGCACGCCTGGGCCGACGAGCCCTTCAACCTCATCCGCCACCTCCGCCGCCTCGTCCACCTCTCCGTCGAAACCGCCCGAATCGTGGCCAGCCTGCCACCATCTTTGCCAGCCAGCAATTGAAGATGCGGGTGGGGGGTCACCCCTAAGGGGCCGGGTCTACGACGCTAAGACGACGAGTGCGCTCGGCCCATTGGGTGATCTGGCGGTCGGCGGTTACCAGGCTGTGGCCCCCGACGATGGCCGTGGCGGCGATGAAGCGGTCAAAGGGGTCTCCGTGAAATCCCGAGATGCCCAGCATCGACGACTCGATGGCAATCCGTGTTGAGACAGGGATGATGTGAAGTCCGTTGTCGATGCAATCGTGAGCCCACACTTCGGGCGGCATCCTCAGGTTGACCTTGCCGCTCAAGTGCAGTCGAGTGGCTTCGGTCAGCACCACAGCTGAGGCGGCAAGTCCACCGGCTGCTTGGGCTCGGCTCAGCATGTCGTCGGTTTGCACACCAACCCGCGGGTTGTCAGTGATCCACCACAACAAGGTGTGAGTGTCAACCGTTATCATGACGCTCATACCAGGCAACGGGGTCAAGGACTTTGTCGGGGTTGTCCTCCATGTCAAATGACTCGTCGTCCCACACCGAGGACACGATGTCGCCGTAGATCTCTATCTGATCCTTGAACAACCCGCTCAAGGGGACAAACTCCTTCTTGACGGGGGCGAGACGGGCAACGGGCTTCTTGTGGCGGGTAATGATGATCTCTTCACCGGTTTCGCCGACCTCGCGAATGAGTTGGAGGCAGTGAGTCTTGAACTCCCGCGCCGCCACCGTGCGAGTTTGTTGGCCATAACCTGACATTTTTTGTTCCATTACAATAACTTCCATTCCTTTTAGTGTAGTTCCTGGTCAGAAACCCATCAACTGCACAAATTATAGTCTCTTAATGTAGTTACAAAAAGCAGTTTGCCTTCGGCCCAGATCAGCGACACACCGCACCGGGTTCATTACCGTGGAGTCCTACGGCGAGCACGCCGGGGGCTCGGTGTGGCTGTACCTTTACGGGTCCGACGGGGCCGAGGCCGCCGAGCGGGACGGTCCCCTCTGGCAGAACTGGCTGGCCGAGGCCCTTGGAGGGGGAGCAGATGAAAGCACTGAGTGAGCGCAGAGTCCTGGTGGTAGGGGCCTCATCAGGTCTAGGTCGGGCAACCGCCATCGCGCTTCAGCGCCTCGGTGCCCACGTAGCGTTTGCCGCCCGACGGCGCGACTTGCTGGAGGCCGCAGTGGAAGAGGCCGGAGGCGGCCACGTCGTGGTCATCGACACCCTCGACCCCTCGAGCATCGAACACGGGGTGGCCGAGGCCGCCGAAGTGCTCGGTGGCCTCGACGGCATCGTCTACACCTCGGGCATGTCTCCTATGGCGCCGATGGCCGAGCTGACCCAAGAGGACTGGCAAGCGGTCTTCGGAGTCAACACGTTTGGACCGAACCTGATCATCAAGGCCGCCCTCCCCCATCTCAGCGAGGACTCGGTAGTGGCCGCAGTGTCCTCAGACTCCTCCTCGATGCCCCGCCACTCGCTGGTCCCCTACGCCGCCTCCAAGCGAGCCCTGGAAGCCACCATGGACGGATGGCGCACCGAGATGCTGGGCACCCGCCGATTCGTCACCGTCATCTTGGGGCCCACCATGCCCACCGAGTTCGCCAACTCGTTCACTCCCGAAGCCTTCGAAGCCGCCATACCCCACTGGCAACGCCAGGGATTCCGCACCGGGATCATGCAAGGCGACGACGTTGCTCATGGACTGGTCTCCTGCATGGCCGCCTTGTTCGCCGCCCCGACATTTGGAATCGAGTCGATTCTGTTGCGATCACCTGAACCCGAGGCGGCCAACGAGTTCTCCGCCGACGTCGAGCAGCAGTAGGCGTAGGCACGCCTTGGTGACTGCCGAATTGGCCCGCCTGGGAGTGGCCTAGCCGCCTCTCAGCTGAGCACCCGCTGCATCATCCGGGCGAGCCGCGACTTCCTTCCGGTTATCGCCTCTGATCGGTCGGCAATGCCCATGATCCTCAGCGCCCCGTTGATGCCCAGCCACCGCAGGGGCTCGGGCTCCCATCGCCGTGACCGGTGTCCCACCCAGGGCAAGTCGATGCGGGGCGAGCCGGTCTCGGTGATCAGTTCGGCGATGGTCCGCCCGGCCAGGTTGGCGGGAGCTACTCCTTCGCCGACGTAGCCTCCGCCCCAGGCCATGCCGCTTTCCCGGTCGAATCCCACCGACGGGAACCAGTCACGGGGGACGCCGAGCACGCCGCCCCACCGGTGGGTGATGGCCACCTCGGAGAGCATGGGCAACAGCTCGACCAGCGTTTTGATGATCTTGTCGTGGGTGCGCGACCTCTGCTCCACCGAACTGGCGATCCTGGAGCCGAAGTTGTAGGGCGCCCCCCGTCCTCCGAATGCAATCCTTCCGTCAGCAGTCCGCTGTCCGTAGATGACCATAAACCGGTCATCGGTGAACGTCTGCCGTTGGCTCAGCCCGATGCCTTCCCAGAGCGCATCGTCGATGGGCTCTGTGGCCACCATCAGCGAATACAGCGGGGCCAGAGACCGGCGGTTTCCCTCCAGCGTGCCGGTGTAACCCTCAAGGGCTCGCACCACCACTTCGGCATTGACTTCTCCCCGGTCAGTGGTGACCCGGCCGGGTTGAATGGCGGTTGCGGCTGTGCCCTCGACAATCTTGCCCCCCAAGCGCTCAACAGCATCGCCAAGCCCTCGAACCAGTCGGGCCGGATGGAGGGCTGCGGTGTGGGCGAAGAACATGCCGCCCACCACCCCGGTGGCGGCCAAGTGGGTGCCGGCCTCATCAGCACCGAGCATGCGCATGTCGCCATCGGTCAACCCGTAGGCGCTTTGAAACAGCTCGACCTGTTCGCGTTGGCGGGTCAAGTGAGCCCGGTTCCGGGCCAGGCGGATCGCGCCGCCTTTGGCGTAGTGGCAGTCGATCTCCTCGCGCTCGGCCACCCGGCCCACCTCATCGACCGAATCGTGCAAGGCATGGAGCAGCCGGCGGGCGCCATCGTTACCTCCAACGGCCTCGTGCCGCTTGGGCCCGGCCGCCATCTCCCCCACACACCAGCCACCGTTGCGGCCCGACGCCCCAAAGCCGACGATGTCGCGCTCGATGACCATCACCCGGATCGTCGGGTCGATCGACAGCAGGTAGTAGGCGGTCCACAGCCCGGTGTAACCGCCGCCCACGATGGCGACATCGGTGTCCGCATCACTGCCCAGCGCCGGACGGGGCTCAAGCGAATCAGGGCAGGAGTCATGCCAAAACGACCGGTCGCGGTAGTGGTCGCTCACGAGTCAAACCCCACGCCGAATCGATCGAGCAGGCTCAGCCACGGCCCGCGCTTCCCACCCCGACGGTCCGACCGCTGGAGGGCCCTGCGGGTGAGTTGGACGCTGGCCCACCGGGCCGGCTCCGGGGGGAAGGGAACCGGGGGCTTGCGCACCATCTTGAGCTCGGTCCGCTCGGTGGATTGGCCATACACAAGATCTAGCGCCACCCGGGCTCCGAATCGGCTGGCCCCCACTCCGAGGCCGGTATAGCCCGCCACCCACGCCAGGCGGCCGCGGCACGCGGTGCCCCAGGAGGCGGTGAAACGGGTGGTGGTGCCGATGGGGCCACCCCAGCGATGGCTGAACGACAGCCCCTCAAGCTGGGGAAACGTCTGGAAGAAATGCTCGGCCAACCGCAGATGCGTCGTCTCGCTCTGATCGTGGCGATCACCCACACCGTTGTTGAAGTGGTAGGTGGCGTCGTAACCGCCCCATAGGATCCGGTTGTCAGCCGACAGCCGGTAGTAGTGGAAGAGGTTCGACACGTCCCCCAACCCTTCCCGGTCGGACCATCCCACCGATGCCATCTGCTCGGCTGTCAGAGGCTCGGTCATCAACACGTGGTCGTAGACCGGGATGGTGTAGCGGCGGGGGCGCCTCACCGGACCGGGATAGGCGTTGGTGGCCATTACCGCCCGGTCGGCCAGCACCCTGCCGTTTGAAGTTCTCATTGCCAGTCGGCTGCCCACACGGTTGACCGACAGGACCGGGCTGCGGTCGAAGACGCCGCCCCCCAACCCCTCAACGGCCAATCGCAATCCCCACACCAGCCGAGCCGGATCAACCAAGGCCACATCGTTGCGGCGGATCATCCCGCCGAGGTAAGTGGGCGAATGCACTCGAGCCCGCATCTGGTCGGCATCCAGCAAGTCGACGTCTTCCCCGAAGGCCCGATAGGCCTCGATTTCCTCTGCCAGCCCCTCCAGATGCCAGGGCTCGGTGGCCACCCCGATTTCGGGACAAAGTCGGAAGTCAGCATCTATACCGTGCCTTTCCAGGCTGGCGGCCAGCCCAGCCAAGTTCTCCCGCCCCATAGGCACCAGAGTCTCAACTTCGTCGGGCCAATGGCTCAGCCCATTGGCCAGTCCGTGGGTCAGCGACGAGTCGCAAAAGCCGCCGTTGCGGGAGCTGGCCCCGAACCCGCACTGCTCGGCTTCTAGCACCGCCACTCGTATACCGGGTTGGTCCTCCAAAGCCTGGAGCGCGGCCCAAAGCCCGGTAAACCCGCCGCCCACGATGGCCAAGTCGGCATCCAATGCTCCCGCCAGTTCCGGAGCCGCAGCCGGGGCATCGTCGCGATCCGACCAGAACACCGCGGGGCGCGCCGCGGCCAGGGCTTGTGCGGCCCAAGCCTGGTCGCTCAGTGTTTCACCATGACGTGTTTGAGCTCGGTGTAGTGCTCGACCGCATACAGCGACATGTCTTTGCCGTAGCCCGACTGCTTGAAGCCGCCGTGGGGCATCTCCGAGATGATGGGGATGTGGTCGTTTACCCACACCGTTCCGAACTGGAGGCCCTTGGCCATGCGCATCGCTCGTCCTACGTCGTTGGTCCACACGCTGGCGGCGAGCCCGAAGTCGCAGTCGTTGGCCCAGGCCAGCGCAGTCTCTTCATCGGGCACCGACTGCACGCTGATGACCGGCCCGAACACCTCCCGCTGAACGATTTCCGACGCCTGGTCGACGCCGACCACCACTGAGGGCTCGTAGAAGTAGCCGGCTCCTTCGCGCCGGGAACCACCGATGGTGATCTCGGCGCCGGCCTCAGCTGCCCGGTCGACGAACCCCGAAACCCGGCCCAACTGCACATCGGACACCAGCGGACCCATCTCGGTGCCCTCGTCGGTGGGGTCGCCGGTGACCACAGCCTTGGCGGCATCGGTGAGCTGGGCCACAAAATCGTCGTGCACCCTCGACCCGGCGATCACCCGGCAGGGGGCGGTGCAGTCCTGGCCGGTGTTGTAGAAGCTGTTGTCCCGAAGATTGGCCACCACTGCTTCCACATCGGCATCGTCGAACACAATCACCGGTGCCTTCCCGCCCAACTCGAGGTGCACGCGTTTGAGCGAATCGGAAGCCTCCTTGGCCACCGATTTGCCTGCGGCCACCGACCCGGTGAGCGACACCATGGCTACCTCGGGGTGCTGCACCAAAGGCACACCGGCGGCCTCTCCCCGGCCGCACACCACATTGAATACGCCCGGGGGAAGCACGCCATCGAGCAGTTCAGCCAGCCGCAGCGTGGTGTAGGGCGTCAGCTCAGACGGCTTCAATACCACGGTGTTGCCCACGGCCAGCGGGGGGCCGAGCTTCCACGTCGCCATGAAGAGCGGGTAATTCCAGGGGGCAATCGAGCCCACCACCCCAAGGGGGTCGCGGCGGACCATCGACGTGTAACCCTCGAGATACTCGCCAGCCGCTTTGCCCTCCAAGAAGCGCCCCGCAGACGCAAAGAACCGCCAGTTGTCGCACAGCTGGTCCATCTCGAACTCGATAATCGACACCGGCTTGCCCACGTTCTCGCACTCGAGCTGCGACAGCTCCTCGACGTTCTCCTCCACGATGTCGGCCACTTTGTGGAGGATCTCGCTGCGCTCCCTCGGAGTCTTGGCCGACCACTCCGGAAAGGCTGCGGCCGCGGCCTTCACGGCGGCATCCACATCGGCTGCCGAGCTGGACGCCACTTCGCCGATTGCTGCGCCGGTCGCCGGGTTCACCACTGTGTCAGTAGCCCCGTCGATCGCCGGCACCATTTGCCCGTTTATGTAGTTGTCTTTCAGCATGATTCGCCGTCCTCGTCGTCTTCGACATATTGCAGCACGAAACCCGTTCAATCAAGCCCCTGTTTGAGCCGAAAATAGTTGTCGATTCAATATCTGCAACCGATTTGGTTGCGCTAGTGGCAATTTTGGTGTTAAATCGGTAATCACCTACCGGAGCAGGGGTGCCAACGATGCAACACGACGAGCTAGTCGCGCTGGCCGACCGCCATCTATGGGGCCACTTCAGCAGCATCGGCAGCGGGGTAGACCGGATGCGCATCATTGAGCGGGGCGACGGCTGCTACGTCTGGGATGCCAAAGGCAACCAGTACCTCGACGGCCTCGCCGGGCTGTTCGTCTCCCAGGTGGGGCACGGTCGGGAAGAACTGGCCGAAGCCGCCGGGCGCCAGGCCTCTCAGCTCGGCTACTTCCCGATCTGGACCTACGCCCATCCCGGCGCGGTAGAGCTGGCTGCCCGCCTGGCCTCGTTCTCCCCCGGCGACTTGAATCGGGTGTTCTTCACCAGCGGCGGATCGGAGTCGGTTGAATCGGCCTGGAAGCTGGCCCGCCAGTACTTCAAAGTGATCGGCCAGCCCGCACGGCACAAGGTGATCAGCCGCCAGTTCTCGTATCACGGCACGTCGATGGGCGCGCTGTCGATCACCGGTCTCGACATGCTGCGAGAGCCCTTCGAACCCCTGGTGCCCGGAGTCTCCCATGCGGTCAACACCAACCGTTACCGGTGCAAGCTGTGTGCCGACTGCTCCGCCTGCACGCTGGCCTGCGCCGACGACATCGAGCAGATCATCCTGCGGGAGGGTCCTGAGTCGGTGGCCGCGGTGTTCGTTGAGCCGGTGCAGAACGCCGGCGGATGCTTCGTGCCCCCCGACGGGTACTTCGCCCGGGTCCGTGAGATCTGCGACCAATACGGCGTCCTATTGGTGTCCGACGAGGTCATCTGCGCCTTCGGCCGCCTCGGGAGCATGTTCGGCTCCGAGCGGCTCGACTACATCCCCGACATAATCACCTGCGCCAAGGGCATGACGTCGGGCTACGCGCCCCTAGGGGCCATGATCGCCAGCGACCGCATCGCCGAGCCGTTTGTGGGCACCGACGAGTCGTTCTTGCACGGTTTCACGTTCGCCGGGCACCCGGTGAGCTGCGCGGTGGCCCTGGCCAACCTCGACATCTTCGAGAAGGAGCATCTGCTCGACCATGTTCAGGCCAACGAGGCCGCCTTCCGGGCCGCCCTGGATGACCTGACCGACCTCCCGATTGTCGGAGAGGTTCGGGGCATGGGCTACTTCTACGGCATCGAGTTGGTGAAAGACCGCGACACCAAGGAGTCGTTCACCGAAGAGGAGGCAGAATCCCTGTTGCGGGGCTTTCTCACCAACCGCCTCCTCGACTTGGGCTTGATCTGCCGGGCCGACGACCGGGGCGAGCCCGTGGTCCAGCTCTCGCCGCCTCTCATAGCCGGCCCCGACGAGTTTGACCGCATCAACCAGACTCTGCGCACGGCGTTCACCGAAGCACAGGCTCTCTTCTAGAAAGCGAGTTCGCTAGTGGCTGCCGTATTCGACCTCGACGAAACCGACAAGGCGATTATCCGGGAGCTGCAACGCGACGGCCGTATGCCCTACGCGCAGATTGCCCCGTTGGTCGGGCTCTCCCAGGCCGCCACCCGGCAGCGGGTCAACCGGATGATGGAGCGAGGTGTGGTCCAAATCGTGGCGGTGACCGACCCGGTGGGGCTCGGTGTGGGCTACCAAGCCTGGATCGGCCTGAACGTGTCGGGAGATGCCCGCAGCGTCGCGGAGGCTCTGGCTCAGATCAACGAGGCGGAGTACGTGGTGATCGTGGCCGGGCGGTTCGACGTAATCGCCGAGATCGTCTGCGCCGACAGCGAGGCGTTCATCTCGGTGGTCAACGACCGGGTCCGGGCCATTCCCGGCGTCATCGATATCGAAACGTTGCACTACCTGAGGCTGGTCAAACAGACCTACAACTGGGGCACCGGCTAATGGGCGACGGGGGGGATCATCCAGTGAACGACGCCAGTGCAGCGGTGCAGCTCTCGGCCATCACCAAGAGATTCGGCGACGTCGTAGCGGTCGACAACGTGGATCTGGAGATCGCCGACGGAGAGTTCTTCGCCCTGCTCGGGCCGTCGGGGTGCGGCAAGACCACCACTTTGCGCATGGTCGCCGGACTCGAGTTCCCCACCGAGGGCAGCCTCAAGATCTTCGGCAACGAAGTGGGCACGCTTCCGCCCAACAAACGCCCGGTCAACACCGTCTTCCAGGACTACGCCCTGTTTCCCCACATGACGGTGGAAGCCAATGTGGCGTTCGGACTCAAAATGCAGCGGGTGGCCAAGGCCGAGATCGCCGGCCGGGTTCAGGAGGCCATCGGCCTAGTCCGCCTCGAAGGCCTTGAGCAACGGCGGTCGCAACAACTCTCGGGCGGCCAGCGCCAGCGGGTGGCGTTGGCTAGAGCGCTGGTCAATCGGCCCAAGGTGCTGTTGCTAGACGAGCCGCTGGGCGCCCTCGACCTCAAATTGCGCCAAGAAATGCAGCGCGAGCTCAAGGCGCTGCAACGAGAAGTGGGCATCACCTTCGTGTTCGTCACCCACGACCAGGAAGAGGCCCTGACCATGGCCGACCGGATCGGAGTGATGAACGAGGGCGAACTCCTCCAGGTCGGCACTCCCGAGGGCATCTACGAGCGGCCGGTGAATCGGTTCGTGGCCAACTTCATCGGCCAGTCCAACCTGATCGACGCGTCCGTGGTGTCGGGAGACACCGTGTGCTTGGCCGACGGCAACCACATCCCCGGCCGGTCGGATCTGCCGGTGGGCACCCGGGTGGCGTTGTGCCTTCGACCGGAACGGGTTGAGATGCACCCGGTGACTGCCGTCCCCACCGGCCACACCTCGATATCGGGCCGCTTGGAGAGCGTCACCTACCTGGGCAATGCGTTGGTGTACACGGTGGCCAACGAATGGACTGATCTGGAGATCCGACTCGAGAACCAGCCCGGCGGGTTCCGGCCCTACGTCGGCGACGACGTGGCGGTGTCGTGGATGCCGGACGCGGTCACGGTGGTGAGGGCATGACGGTCGTCGAAGAACGGCGGGAAGCCGAAGTAGCCACCCCCGAATTCGAGAAGGCGGCCAACCGGGCCGCATCACGGCGGGGCTTCCTGCTGTCGCTGCCGGCCTATGCCTATTTGGTGTTGTTCTTCGCCGTCCCGCTGGTGATCGTGCTGGTGTACTCGTTCGCCACCCGGAACCGGTTTGGCGGCACCGATCTATCGGGCTGGAATTTCAATGCCTACCGCAAGCTGAGCGAGCCCATCGTGCGGGACATCTTGTTCCGGTCGCTGTGGCTGGCCATTCTCACCACGCTGATCTGCCTGGTGGTGGCCTACCCCTTCGCCTACTTCATCGCCACCCGCCGTCCACTGGTCCGCAACCTGATGCTGGTGTTCGTGATGATCCCCTTCTGGACGAACTTTCTGGTGCGCAACTACGCGTGGCGAGTCCTGTTGGGCAACGACGGACTGTTCACCAACATTTCCGAAGCCCTCGGCTTGGGAGAGCGGGAACTGCTGTTCACTACATCGGCGGTGGTGATCGGGTTGGTCTATGGCTTCTTGCCGTTCATGGTGCTGCCCCTGTATGCGTCGATCGAGCGGATCGACCTCAGCTTGATCGAGGCCAGCCGCGACCTCTACGCGTCGGGCTTCCAGGCGTTCCGAAAGGTGCTGTTCCCGTTGTCCTTGCCCGGAGTGATCGCCGGGTCGATCCTGGTGTTCGTACCCAGCCTCGGCGCCTATGTGACCCCAGAGATCCTGGGCGGGGCCAAAACCACCCTGCTCGGCTCCTACATCGTCACCCAGTTCCTCACCGCCCGGAACTGGCCGGTGGGGGCGTCTCTGTCGTTCGTGCTGATGGCGGTGATGCTGGTGGCCACCCTGGTGTACTTCCGAACCGGGGGCAAGAACCTATGAGCAGCACCGTGCAGCCCCGGGGCAGCACCAAGATTGCGCTGTCGGTCCACTCCTGGCTCGTCTACCTGTTCTTCTTCGCCCCCATCTTCGTGCTGGTGGTGTTCTCATTCAGCGACGATCGCAACGTGGGCCGGTGGGGCGGTTTCACCCTGGAGTGGTACCAGGACTTCATCGAGCACAACCAGCTCCAGAACGCGGTGTGGGTGTCGGTCCGGGTGGCGCTGCTCTCCACCCTCATCTCGGTGGTGCTGGGCACGCTGGCCGCGCTGGCGTTGGAGCGATTCAAGTTCCGGGGCCGCAAGGTGTTCGACGCCCTTCTGTATCTCCCGATCATCATCCCCGACGTGACGATGGCGGTGATGATGCTGCTGTTCTTCTCCGAGTTCTTCGACGTTCTCGACGCTTGGTTCGGATTGGATCTCCAAAAGGGGCTCGGCTCAATCACCCTCAGCCACATCGCCTTCAACATCAGCTTCGTCTCGGTGGTGGTGCGGGCCCGACTGGCGGGCATGAGCGAGGTACTCGAGGAGGCTGCCCTCGACCTCTACGCCACCAGGTGGAAGACATTCCGCTACGTGACCTTCCCCCAGATCGTGCCGGGGGTCGCCGGCGGGGCTCTGCTGGCCCTCACCCTGTCGCTCGACGACGTGGTCATCACCCAGTTCGCTGCCGGCCCAGGCGCCACCACTCTCCCGGTCTTCGTGTTCGGCCTCATCCGCCGAGGGGTGACGCCGCTGATCAACGCCACGTCGGTGATCATGCTGGCCGCCTCAGTCTTCCTCGTCGCCTTGTCGCTGCTCTTTCAGCAATTCAGCGGGCGCGGCCCGCGGCCTGCGCTGCGTGGCGGCGGGGAACCAGTGTCCACCAAAACAAAAACCATGACCACTACATAAAAGGGGAAATCCCATGACATTCAGACACTTTCCTGGCCGCAGACTGTCTTGGCTGCTTGGTGTGCTGCTGGCCTTTGCGCTGGTAGCCGCCGCGTGCGGAAATGACGACGATGACGGAAGTGCAATCGCCGACTGCGAGGTGAACGAGACCGACGGCAATCTCAACATCTACAACTGGGCCGAGTACATAGACGAGGAGCAGCTCGCCGCTTTCTCGGACGAGTACGACGTGAGCGTGACCATGGACGTCTACGACTCCAATGAGGCCATGCAGCCCATCGTGGCGGCTGGCAACTCGGGCTTCGACCTGATCGTGCCGTCGGACTACATGGTGGCCATCCTGATTGCCGGCGGAACCGTTCAGCCGCTGAACAAGGACGCCATCCCCAACATCGCCAACATCTCGGACGATTTCCGAAACCTGGTCTACGACCCGGCGGGTGACTATTCGGTTCCCTACCAGTGGGGCACCACCGGCATCGCGGTGGACACCGCGGCGCTGGGCACCGACTTCCCCCGCACCTGGGGTCTGATCTTCGATCCGGCCCTCGCTGATCAGTTCAGCGGCTCGATCTCGCTGCTCAACGATCCTCGGGAGACGATCGGCGCAGCCCTCAAGTACCTGGGCTACTCCCTGAACTCCACCGATGAGGGCGAGCTGGAAGAGGCCACCGATCTGGTGGCCAGCGCCCGCGGCCGTCTGGCCGCGTTCAACACCGACTCGGCCGACGAGTTCTTGACCACCGGTGAGACGGTGATCGCCCACGGGTACTCCGGTGACATGTTCACCCAGTTCCTGGAGACCGACGACCCGTCACAGTACGTGTACTTCGTGCCCGACGAGGGCGGTACCCGCTGGATCGACAACATGGCCATCCCGTTCGACGCCGGCAGCCCGTGTACGGCCCACACGTTTATCAACTGGCTGCTCACCGCCGAGCAGGGCGCGGCCCTGTCGAACTGGAACTACTACTCCACTCCCAATGCGGCCGCGTTCGGCGGGCTCGACGAGGACCTCCAGGGGTTCTTGAGCACGCCAGGCGTTGCCCCAGTGGAGATCTTGGAGGAGATCCAGGACACCGGCGACTTCGAGGTGAAGTTCTCCGACGCCTTCATCGAGGCCAAGGGCTAATCGCCTCAGCCCACTAGGGACCTAAGGTGGCTGATATGCCTCAACCCCTCGGGGGCAATGAGATGCCCCGTTTCGCGGGCATTGCCACCTTTATGCGGCTACCCGGCCGGTCGGCGGCGGCTGACCTCGATGTCGCCGTCGTGGGCGTGCCGATCGATATCGGCACGTCCAACCGGCCGGGGGCCCGCTTCGGCCCAAGGGGCATACGAAACGAATCGGTGCTGATTCGCCCCTACAACATGGCCACAAGGGCGGCACCGTTCGACAGCCTGCGCATCGACGACATCGGCGATGTGGCCACCAACCCCTACAACCTCGCCGATGCCGTAGACCGCATCGAGGCCTTCTACGACGAACTGCTCGGCAACGAAGTGATCGCGGCGACGATGGGGGGCGACCACACCATTGCCCTGCCGATCATGCGGGCCATGCGGCGCAAGCACGGCCCGCTGGGGCTGATCCACGTGGACGCCCACACCGACATCAACGAACACATGTTCGGAGAGGCCATCGCCCACGGCACACCGTTTCGCCGTGCCGTGGAAGAAGGGCTGCTAGACACCCACCGAGTGGCCCAGATCGGCGTGCGGGGCACCGGCTACGCCGCCGACGACTTCGACTGGTCGCGGGAGCAGGGATTCCGGGTGGTGCAAGTAGAGGAATGCTGGAACCGCTCGCTGGCCCCGCTTATGGAAGAGGTGCGCGAGAAGGTGGGCGGCGGGCCGGTGTACATGAGCTTCGACATCGACGCCCTCGACCCCGCATTCGCGCCCGGCACCGGCACCCCCGAAATCGGCGGCCTCACCGCCCCCCAAGCCCTCGAGATCATCCGAGGCTGCCGAGGCCTCGACCTGGTCGGCTGCGACCTGGTCGAAGTAGCCCCCATCTACGACCCCACCGGCGCCACCGCCCTCACCGCCGCCAACCTGCTCTTCGAGATGCTGTGCGTGATGCCGGGGGTGCAGTACTCGGACTAAAGGTAGACATCACAATTCTCTTGTTATGCCTTTCAGCCCTTTACACGTTTCGGTGCAATACGAAAAAGATATAGTTACGCCATGGACCATGACATAGCAGAATGCGTAACAAATGTGTCGCCGGGGGAACGGGGATTGCGATGAGCCAGTTGGGGGAGACGCTGGCGCGTGCTCGCACGAGCGCCCGCTACTCGCAAGACGACGTGGGTGCCGCCCTAGGCATCAACCGGGCGATGGTGTCGTATTGGGAAGCCGGAACCAGAGCCCCAAATGATCGGCAGCTGGGTGCCATGGCCCGGCTTTACGGCATCGAACTGATCGATCTCGTCGAAGGCCGCGAAGTCGAACCGGCCGCCGACGACTTGGCGAGCATGCTCTTGCGTGCCGATGGCGACGTCGACCCCGAAGCTACTCCAGGCATCCGCGAGTTCGTCCAATTCCTCGACCGTTTCGCCGAGCTAGCTCGAATCGTGGGCGAACCCATCCGGGGCCTCTCCCAAAGCCCGTTCGTATTTCGGCAGAGCTTTTCGCAGAAGGACGACATTCGCCGCAAGGCGGAAGAGGTACGCGGTTACCTTCGTCTCGGCTCGGCCCCGATTTCCGACCTTGATCCGGTATGCGAGGCACTCGGTATCGCCATCTACCGCGCGCGTCTCGGACCGGACCTCCAAACCTCACCGTCAGGGGCGTTTCTCAAGCATCCTGAGGTGGGTTTCGCGATCTTGGTCAACCTCGACATGACACCCGGCCGGCGTCGGTTCACCGTCGCGCACGAACTGGCCCATGCCCTGTTTCACAGTGACGAGACCAACCAGGTGCTCTCGCACGGCACAGGACCACGAGAGAGTTTTGCCGACGCCTTCGCGGGCGAGTTCCTCATGCCGAGTGAGGGAGTCCGACGCTTCGCCGAGGAGGTGGGCCTGCCGCCTCGCATCAAGGATCCGGTCGATATCGTCCACATCCAGCGGTACTTCAAGGTGTCGTGGCCTACGGCGCTAGTCCGGCTGCGCCAGATGAATGCGATTACGCAAGGCACCTATGCGGATCTCAGGGCCTCGGTTCGCCCGGTGTCACTGGCGCGAGCACTGGGGTATGCCACCGATCCTGAAGAACATGTACAGGACCCCGAACTGTGGCGGATCCGACGCTTCCCCCGGTCGTATCTGCGAATGCTGCGTCAGGCTGTTGTAACGGAAATCATGTCGCCTCCTAGCGCCGCCGCCTTCGCCGGCTTAGCCCTGCCCGACATTGTGCAAGTCCTCGGCAGCCCCATCGGCGACGCTGAGCAAGAACTGCCGAACCTTGAAACTGAATTCAACGAGTTCGAGGTCACCGGTGTTGTCTGAGGGTTCTCACATCATCGACACCGTGGTGCTCATGTACTTCCTGCTCGTCGGGCAGGAGGCCCTTCTTGGCGACCTCTTGGGCAGACCGCTCCAAGCTCCGACGGCGGTCTACGACCCTGAGGACAGGAAACTGCCGGAGGGAACTTCACCGAGGTCGGAATTGCTCTCCGAAATGAGGCAGGCGGTCAGGCATTACGGGGCCGCAGCTGAGGCGGCTGCCGAATCAGAGTCCTCTGACCATGAGATCGAGTCATTCAATCGGATCAAACGCATCGATGATCTCTACGACGAGGGGAGTCTCGTTTCTATTGCGATGACTCCCGAAGAGCTGCTGTTGGCCGCACAACTCCAGAGCAGCGATGCGTCCGCGTACGGGCTGAAGGTTGGCCTAGGACCAGGCGAGGCGGCGTGTGTCGCAATCTCACATACACGAGGGTGGACAATCGCGACCGACGACACCGATGCCCTCAAAGTGCTCGACCAGCTACATGGTGAACTTGACTACCCTTACGAACGCATTCGCAGACTGCTCGTTCGTGCCGCCGACGAAGAACGCATCTCACGCGAGGAAGCAAACCGCCTGCACAACGAGATGCGCTCACTGGGATTCTGGGACTCCGGCCAGCCGTTCTCCTGAGCCTCACATAGACGGTGCGACTCTTCGACTCGCTGCTGAGGCATGACGTGATTGTGGTGGCCGCAAGGGGCGACCACTACACCGCTATTACCCCCCGTGATTACGCAGATTTGGGACGGCGGGGCACGAATGAGCTGATCTGCTGGACGTACTCCTGGTAGCCCGGGCGGGTCTTGGCCAGTCGGTGCTCCACCATCGGCACGCCAGACACCTTCACCAAGATCCAGGTGATGAGCGCCGGGGCGACCAGCCCCACGATCCCTATCGGAGTTGAGGCGGCCACCAAGCCAATGCCCCACCACGACGTGGCATCGCCAAAGTAGTTGGGATGGCGGCTGTAGCGCCACAGGCCTTGATCCATCAGCTTTCCAGCATTGGCCGGGTCGGCCTTGAACCGGGTGAGCTGCCAATCACCGATGGTCTCGAACCCGAATCCGATCAGGAACACCACCATGCCGATCACCCACAGCGGCGTCCATCCCCTATCGGCTTCGCTGATGCCCAGCTGAAGGGGAAGCGACATGACCCACATGGCCGCCGCCTGCAATCCGAACACCCTCACCAGGCTGGTGATCCAGAATCGGTCACCGGCCCGGCGGCGCATTGACCGATAGCGGAAATCCTCTTCTTGGCCGATGTTGCGAAACGCCAGATGGATGGCCAGTCGCAGCCCCCAGGCGGTGGCCATGAACACCAGCAGAGCGGCCCTCACATCGTGTCCGTCGGTGACCAGCCAACTCACCCAGGCCACCACCACGAAGCCGAAGCCCCACAGGATGTCCACGATGCCCGCGTCCCTCACCGCCACGCTGATGGCCCAAACCGCCAGCATCATCCCGGCGATCACCAGCGCGGCTACCCATAAGACCATCTGCGATCAGCGTACCGTGGTGGCTTGTGAATGACTCCGACCGCCATGTGCTGTTGACATTCTCCAACCCGGTGATTGGCCAGGAGGCCCAATACCACCAGTGGCACGACGTCCATACCCACGAGGTCGTGTCGTGCGAGGGGGTGGTCAGCGGGCGGCGCTACCGCATGAGCCCCGATGCCGACATGCTGACACCCGAGTGGATGCGCACCCACGCCGACCGGGCCGATCTGCCGATGCCGTTCGAGTTCTTGGCCGTCTATGAGATCGAGGGCCACCTGCCCTCGGTTGTCCAGGGCATTGCCACCAAAGACGACTATTCCATCCGGCCCGGCGACAGCCTCGACCACGACACCGTGGCCAGTTGGGCCTTCACCCAGACCGGTCCACAGATAGGAGCGGCCACCCCCGATGAGGTTGACCACCTCGGGATATCGCTAGCCAACCCCACCACGGGCAATCACCAGGCGTTCGAAGACTGGTATGACATCCACTATCGGGAGGTAATGGCGACCCCCGGCTTCCTCACCGGGCGGCGCTACTGGGCCGCCGACAACATCCTCACCCCCCAATGGGCCATCGACCACGGTGAAATCGGTCCCAATGGGATGCCGTTTCAGCACCTGGTGATGTACGAAGTGGGCACTCCGTATGCCGAAGCCAAGCCGGCGCTGGAAGAGCAGCGGAATAACTTCACCGTCTTCCCCGACGGCGCCATGGACTACGACAAGATCATCGGCTGGCGCTACGTGCCACTACCCTGAGGCGCCATGTCAGAAGAGATTCGCACGCTGTTGGCCCGATACTCCGACGGGGTATGCCGCTTCGACGCCGAGCAGTGGGCGTCAACCTGGGCCACCGACGCGGTGTGGGAAATGGGTCCGATGACCAAGACCGGGCGGGACGAGATCTCGACATCCTGGCAGGGCATGCTGGCCCGTCTCGACGGGGTGATCCACGCCTACCTAAACGGCTGGGCCGAACTCGACGAAGCCGCCGGCACCGGCACCGGACGCTGGTACGTGATCGAGCACTTCAAGCGCCCCGATGAAGACCCCATGACCATGTACGGCTACTACGACGATGAGTACTGCCAAGAAGACGGCCAGTGGAAGTTCGCCCGCCGATCCCTCAACCGCATCTACTACGGCCCGCCCGACATGTCCGGCGACTTCACCGGCTTCGGCCTTTAGGCTGGAGCAACAATGAGCTACCGAGAAGCAGACTTGTCCGCAGCTGATGCAGCGATGGACAAGTACCGGAGTGGACTAGAGGGTGAGGTAGGCGCTGCCCTGTCTGTAGTCGGTCTCAGCGCCGAGCGAGCCCACAAAGAGGTGTTGATCCGAGATGACATGATTCGGATCGCCCACCGCGTCGGGGCCTCACTTCGACAGATTGCCGAAGCCTCCGGACTTGGCCGCAAAACGGTGACTGCCATCGTCGAGTCTGATCAGACGCGAAAATAGGGGATGGCCAGCATGGAACCTCTACCTGTATAGGCGATCAGTTCGTCAACAGGCTCTAATCCCCTGTGCGGAATCCTGCCTTGTCCATGGCAAATGGCATATCGGGGTCGAGCACCTCTTGGAGTTCGATCACGTTGCCATCGGGATCGCGCCCGTACGTTGCCCGCAGTTGCAGCATCTCTCCCCGCTCTCCCAGCTCCTCCTTCGTGGGCGGCGGCCGGTGAAAGCGCATTCCGGCGGCCCGTAGCCGCTCGTATTCGGCATCAATGTCAGTCACGTTTAGGGCTAGGTGGGTGTAGCCATGATCACAAACCGGCCGATTGGGGTCTGACGGCGTTCCGATCGGCTGGTGATACTGAAAGATCTCAATGAACATGTTGCCAGCCCGCAAGATCAAGCTGGTGGCCGACGAATCCTCCAATCCAACGATGCTGTCGATCACCTCATTGTCAGTCCAGCCCCTCTCGTCAACAACCTCGAATCCGAGCAGCTCGGTATAAAACTCCCGCAACCGGGCCAGGTTCCCAGTTGACAGCGCGATGTGGTGAATCCCATTTATCATCGGCTTTCCCTCCCGACAGCCATATGCGGAGCGTACAGTCCGTCACGGCTACACCCCGACTGGCGCTTACGGCCTGCTCGTCGAACTGGTTTATCGTGGCGAGACCACGAGACTGCCAGGGCATGCTGGCCCGACTCGCCGGGGTCGCCTGCGGAGCAAGCCGTGAAAGTTCCTAGCCAAATGATATAATATTTGGTCGCCGAACTTGCTGAAAATGGTTCAACCCGATGCATGACCCCGATAGCACAGTGGAACTCGTAGTGCGCCACCTCCGCGAGGGCATTATCGATGGCACATATCAGCCAGAGTCGAAGCTTCAACCGAAGGTGATCGCCGAGAGGTGCGGCACGAGCTTCATTCCGGTGCGCGAGGCGTTTCGAATTCTTGAGTCTGAAGGATTCGTCACTGTGTTCCACAACCGTGGAGCATGGGTGTCGTCAATGTCGGTAGAAGACCTCGACGACCTGTACATCGTCCGCACAGAGCTCGAATGTGAAGCAGTGAGACGAGCATCAGGCTGCGATGAGAAGAAGATCGACATGCTCTTGAACAATCTCGGTGAAGCCCAAGTGCGCCATGCCAAGGGCGACCACGCGGCGGTTGTCGCCTTGAACCGCGAGTTTCACTTTGCGATCTATGAATTGGCTGGTTCCCCTCGACGACTCAAGCTGATTGACCAACTCTGGCTGCATTCAGCCCGCTATCAGCGGCTGTCGCTTCACTACCGACATGATGCAGCGAGTGATGAGCACCGGTTGATAGTGGATGCCCTTAGCAATGGCGACCAATCCGCAGCCGCAGAAGCCTTGCGCTGCCATCTTGCATCCACGGTTGAATTGATCAGGGGCGCGGTTGAGGCGGCAAGCTTCGTCGGCCGCGAGGAACGCGGCGGGGTGGAGGTAGTTCCCTAGCGTTGCGGCATGGGCACGCGACCACCCTGCTAGTGGGGGGTTGCGATTGTCCTCGTCCTTTGCTCGCCCAGTGAGTCGATTCCGAGATGCATTTCGCGACCAGGCTGTAGGTAACGGGGTGGCATCTTGCTAAGCCCAACACCATCTGGCGTACCGGTGTTTATCAGGTCGCCCGGTTCAAGAACCATGAACTGGCTCACAAACCAGACAATGTGTTCGACAGAGAAGATCATGTCGGAAGTGTGACCACTCTGCTCACGGCGATCGTCGATGTTGAGCCACAAGTTCAGCGTTTGCGGGTCGGGAATCTCGTCGCTCGTCACGAGCCACGGGCCAAGAGGGTTGAAGGTGTCGCAGGACTTTCCCTTGTCCCACTGGCCATCGCGCTCTAGTTGATACTCGCGTTCTGAGAGATCGTTGGAAATGGCGTACCCAGCGACGTACGAGAGCGCCTCCGTCGGAGTCCGCAGGTAGCTTGCCTGCCGGCCGATAATGACGCCGAGTTCAACCTCCCAGTCGGTCTTGGTCGATCCGGGCGGAATACGCACATCATCATTTGGGCCGATGACGGTGTTGGGTGCCTTCATGAACAGAATTGGCTCATCGGGGATCGGCATGTTCGATTCCAGGGCATGGCCTCGGTAATTGAGTCCGATGCCGATGATCTTGCCGGGCCGTTTGATGGGGGGGCCGAAGCGCGAGTTGCCCGACTGGAGCGGCGGGAGGATTCCGGCGTCGAGTGCCTCCCTTAGGCGTTCGAGACCATCGCTTCCAAAGAACTCGGCGTCATAGTCCGGGGTTACGTATTCCGCGCTCAAGACCGACCCGTCTTTGGGGTCAACAACAGCAGGACTTTCTTGGCCTTCGGCACCGACTCGAATCAGTTTCACGGGTAGTCCTTCCCGCCGGCTACAACTTGATTTCGGACCGCACGCCGCGCATGTCCATTTCGAAATCGAGTCCGAGAACTGGCGGCCTCGCCCGGCTCCAGCAAAGCCCGTGGCGTCCCGCCACTCCTATCTTCGGCAGAACTGAGTCCTCTAGCAACCCCTCCAGCAGGAGCACGGTGTACACGTCAATTGCAGTGACCAGCTCCCAACTGGCACCTAGACCATAAAGGCGTGACTCCATAATCCCGATCACATGGCCCGCCTTCTCCCGCAGGGCGTCGGGCCCGGACTCCCCTCTTCGGATGATGTCGTCCTCGTCCAGGGCGGCCTCGCGCAACTCCGCGGCACCCGCGACGACGAATGTCATCGGGGCGTCCTGCATTTCGGGAGCGGTGTAGGAGAAGCCGTGCAGTACAGGAGCAACAGGGGGAGAATGAGCCGGAGCCACGTTCGTCCGGGCGACAGGATTGAGGTCGCCCACATATAGATCCCATGACTGGACCAAGTCGCAATAGCCCACGTTGAATTCGATGAATCCCTCCATGCTGTAGGGCGTAGGCGACCGAAGCTCAACTCCGCAGAGGGCGTGACGGGGTCGACCGATCTCCCGAAGATGGGAATCGATCTTCTCAAAGCCCTCCCGCCAGGGCAGCGGAGTTCGCAGGGTCGCGTGGACGATTTCGTGGCCAGGGTCGGCAACGACACCACAGGAGTAGGGGTCGATTCCCATGAGGAAGCGGTATCCGCCTCGAGGGTTGGCTAACAGCATCAGGAGTCTCCATTCACAGATGGACTACTACGAGACTATCGATATTCCTACATTATGCTATAATATCTATCCCGCAAAGGGCTCTCGGTAGTCATGACGGGCAGCCCACGGAATCCCAAGGAGGTGCCCCCCATGAACGTCTCCCCAGAGTCTCGGCTCGAGGAACTTGGGCTCACATTGCCGCCATGCCCGCCGAACACCTCAAATTATCTGGGAACAGTCACCGTCGGCGACCTCGTCTTCGTGGCTGGGCATGGCCCGTTCAAAGACGGCGAGCTCATTCACAAGGGTCGAGTGGGTGAGAGCATGGCTCGGCTCCGGATTTCGATAGGCACCAGATGATCGCGAACGGCGCCTCCGACCTGATGGTGGGTGTTTTCGGCGAAAACGGAAAGCATGCCCGCTCGACTGTGGGAATGGCAGCACTGCCACTCGGGCTTGCCGTCGAGGCTGAAGGCGTGTTCCAGATCACCTCGTAGGTTCAAGCAGCGCGAGTCCCCCACTGGCACCCAGACTCGGCGGTTGACGAGGCCCACGGGCTGGATTAGCCTGGATTATGCTATAATATTCGATCTCAGTTGGACCGCTCATCAGGGGCGGTGCGCTCTGACCGGAAGGTAGGAACCGATATGCGACGGATGAAGTTGAGGGCGGTCTTGGGCATTATTGCGGCACTCGTACTGGTTGCATCAGCGTGCGGCAATGACGACGACCCAGGAGAGACTTCGGCCCCCGAGCCAACTGCCGCCTCTACCCCTGCGCCGACTGCCGCCTCTACCCCTGCGCCTACCCCTGAGAGCGCCCCCGAGCCGGTAGAGATCAACGATGAGTACTTCAGGACTCCGCTGGATTGCGATGCGAATTCCACGACCGATGATTTGCTGGCGTATACCCCACCGGCGGCAGACGCTTCCTACGAGATCGACTTCATGCAAGTGAGCCTGGCCGCTGAGTACTACCAGGCCATGGCCTACGGCGCGGAGCAAGCAGCAGCAGACGTTTCGGCCGCCGGCGGAGGGACCGTCACGGTTCGGCATACGGCGGGTGTGGGCTATACGGGGCCTGCCGACCAGCTCGCTGACGCGGAGAACATTCTCCAGCGCAACCCCGATGCCATCATTCTCGCTCCCGTGGACACGGCTGGCTCGGTTGCGATTGTCGATGCGGCAACCGACGCGGGCGTGCCCATCGTGAACGTCTCGACAGAGGTTCCCGACGGCAGGGTCTTCATGATCATGCAGGACGACTACCTGTTCGGCAAAGCAGGTGCCGATGCCATCGCTGAACTGGTTCCCGAAGGCGGGAAGGGTGTCGTGATGGCGGGACCCGCCAACGCCACCTGGTCACGCAAGCGGGCCGAAGGCTTCAGAGACCGGGTAGAAGAAGCCCATCCGAATCTCGAGATCATCGCTGCGCCCAACCAGTTGGTCGATCCTGAGGAAGGCCTCGCTGATTTCTTGAACGTGGTTACCGGAAACCCGGAGATCGACTGGATCTATGCGGCCCACTTCGCATTGCTGCTGCCTCCCTCCATTCCTGAGGAATACCAGGACGTCCCCTACATTGCGTCCGATTTCACCAACTTCTCAGCTCCTTGGATCGACGACGGCAGCGCTGATGCCCTCTTCCTCGTGAGTCCGTACTGGATGGGCTACGTCGGTCTCGGAACTGCGGTTTCGGTGCTGAATGGAGATGACGTGCCTCGTATCAACTGCGTGCCCTTCCCCGTCGTCGACCCGTCCAACGTCAACGAAGATTGGGTCCAGATCGAGCTGATCCCCGCCGGATGGCAGGCTGAGGTCAGCTAAGTTCCCTGTATCAACGCCTAGCAAGGAGAAATAGATGACAAACAAAGATCACACGATCTGCCTGACCTTCGATTTCGATGCGATTTGCCTCTGGCTAGGCTCATTTGGGGCTGAGACACCCAGCATGTGCTCTCGGGGGGAATTCGCCGTTCCAGGGCTGAAGCGTGTTCTCAAAGTCCTGGAAGATCGGGACATTCCCTGCACCTTCTTCTGCCCGGGTCACTCGGCCCACCTCTACCCGGACCTCGTCAAGGAGATCGTGGACAAGGGCCACGAGATAGGGCACCACGGGTGGAGCCACCGCAACCCCACCAAGCTCGCCCTGGAAGAAGAGAGACGAGACTTCGAGCTGGGCTTCGAAGCTATCGACTACGCCGCGGGTGTTCGTCCTACCGGGTGTCGCACCGCAGCATGGGACTTCAGCCCCAACACCTTGGATCTCATGAAAGAGTTCGATCTCGACTATTCGTCGACATTCATGGCGAGTGACTTCTACCCCTACTACTTGCGCGAGGGTGACGAATTCCCTGCGAACGAACCCTTTGTATTCGGCACACCGATCGACATCGTGGAACTCCCCCCCAGTTGGGGACTGGACGACTTCCCGCCGTTTGAATACGTCTGGGGTATGAACCAGGGTCCCAATACGCCTTCACAGGTCCGAGAGCTGTGGCAGGGGGAGTTCGACTACATGGTCGAGAATTGCCCGGGTGGGATGTACGTTCTCACCTGCCACCCACAGTTCATCGGCCGCGGGTCGCGTATCAAGATGCTTGAGGAGCTGATCGACTATATGGAGGGCGACGGACGAACCTTCAGCACGCTCGGCGATCTGGCAGCGAAGTTCCGCAGTGAGAACCCTCTCGACGAATGGGTGGAGAAGAACCCTTATTTGACTGGGGCCAAAGCACGCCCACCCGAGTCTTGGGCAGGGCTAGACGGCTGATGCCAACCAGCTAGGAGGCAGCCGCGAGGCTGCCTCCTAACGGGCCGGAGAGCGGTAGTGGAATAGAACTATGCTCTAGAGGGGGGTTCTGTGACCGAAGAATCGTTGGCTGCTCACACCTCGTTTACGGCTAGGAGTTACCGGCTCTCCCTCCGAGACTGGGCTTTCAAGTATTCGACCGAGCTCCAGCTTCTGGCTGGCCTCGCCGTGATGATCGCCATTTTCTCGCTCCTCGAGCCGTCGATCTACCCGACTACAGCCAACGTTCAGAACATCTCGCGCCAAGCAGGCGTTCTCCTCGTGGTGGCCATCGGCCAGATGTTCGCCATAACCGCCGGCGGGTTCGACCTGTCTGTCGGGGCCAACATGGGTTTCACCAGCATCGTCACTGCCCAAGCGATGGCAGACCACGGGGTGGCGGCAGCCATTGTCATCGGGCTTCTCACCGGTGCCGCTATTGGGCTCGTCAACGGGATCCTGATCGCCAAGCTGCGTGTGAGCCCGTTCGTCGTGACCATGGCGATGCTGACCTTTTTGACCGGCTACGGCGGCGTGCGAAGCAACGGAGCCTCAGTCATCGCGAACGATCCCACCCTCAAGTGGTTCGGTGGCCGCGATTGGGGCTTCATGCCCTCGACGATCGGGATCGGCATCATCATCTTGCTTTTGGCAGTTGTGTTCACCGGAAGAACGCGTATCGGACTCTATGTGTACGCCATCGGCGGGAGCCGCGAGACATGTCGGCTGGCCGGGATACCCGTAGCCCGTTACGAGACCATCACGTACATGATCACCGGCATGCTCGCCGGGGCGGGCGGGATCATGCTCACCGCCCGAGTATCCGTCGGCCAGACCGGGCTCGGTGCAGGGTTCGAATTGCGATCGATCGCCGCAGCAGTGATCGGGGGTGCAGTCATCGGCGGGGGCAAAGGCCGATTAAGCGGGGTCTTTCTCGGGGTAGCTCTGATGACCTGCCTGACTGTGGGGCTTGCTGTGACTGGTGTCGGGACCTTCCAACAGCAGATGGCGATCGGCATCGCCCTCGTTGTCGCCGTGCTGATCAGCCAGTTGCGGGGAGGGAGCTTCCGCCAAGTCTCTGATCTCCTGCCGACGCTCAAACGTCTCTTCATCGGATTCGATGGTCGTTCCCGAAGGATTGCCAATCCGGCCTCAACGACTGCTTCAACGCACGATGACAACGCCTGAATCCGCAACCGAGGCCGAACTGGACGCGGCGTCCAGCGGGATGACGTTGCCTGGCGACATTCCCGCGGCACGCCTGGAAGGAATAAGCAAGTCATTTCCAGGAGTAAAGGCACTCGACAACGTGAGTTTCGACGTGCGGCGAGGCGAGGTTCACGCGCTCCTCGGCGAGAACGGAGCGGGCAAGTCGACCTTGGTGAAGATTCTGGCCGGCCTGATCCGACCCGACTCTGGTCGCATCCTGCTCGACGACTCAGATGTGGCGTTCCACGGCCCTCGAGACGCCCAGCGAAGGGGTATCAGCCACGTCCCCCAGGAAGTGCAGGCTGTGCCAGATTTCAGCGTCGGGCGCAACATGCTTTTGGGCTTCGAAGGGCCTTTCGACCGGAAGGGAAAGCTCTCCTCCAAGGACCGAGAGCAAACCAGGAATGCGCTCGACCGCTGCGGCGCATCATTCAGCGAGTCCACACCAACGGGGCAGCTCAGCGTCCCGGAACTGCGGCTTGCCCAGATATCAAGGACGCTTTTGCATCCGGGCGATGTCATCGTCCTCGACGAGCCCAACGCAGCTCTTTCCGAAAACGATGCCGCGGCGATGCTGGAGCGCCTGAGGCTGCTACGCAATCAACAGAAGGCAATCATCTTTGTAAGCCACCGGCTTACCGAGGTTCTCGGCATCGCCGATCGAATCACCGTTTTGCGAGATGGCCATGCTGTCGGCACCTTCCCTCGGGCAGAACTGGACAAAGACAAGATTGTCGCCCTTATGACCAAGGCCAGCAGGCTTACCGATCACGAGGTGCCCAAGTTGACCAGGTTCCACTCCTCATCGGTAGAAGCGTCCGATGGAAAGCCTCTGCTTGAAGTTGACGGGGTGACGCGAGAGCCCAGTCTTGTCGATATTTCGTTTCGTTTGAATCCCGGGCGAATCGTCGGGGTGGCCGGTGTTCAAGGATCAGGTCACGGCCACCTTCTGCGCACTATCGCAGGGGTCGACGCCTACGACCAGGGCCGGATCGCCGTGCGCGGCCACACTCTCCACCCAGGCATAGTCAGGGTTGCGTACCGCGCTGGGGTCGTGCTTGTTCCCGCGGATCGACGCGCCTCGGCCATCGTCTCGCAGCTGTCGGTTCGAGCAAATCTCACGTTGCCCATCTACTCCACAGCGAGCCGCGGCGGAATACGCCGAATCAGAAGAGAGCGGCAATTGGCCCGTGAGCACGTGGAGGCCTTCGGAATCCGCCCATCCAACACAGAAATCCTCGCCGGCAACCTCAGCGGCGGGAATCAGCAGAAGCTTGCCCTGGCGCGGGCCCTGGTTTCGAAACCTGACGTCCTTTTGCTCGACGAGCCCACGCAAGGAATCGATGTCGCGGCAAAGGCAGAGATCCTTGCTCTCATTCGCCGGTTGGTGCAGGAACACGGATTCGGTGTTGTTGTGGCATCGTCAGAGTTCGAGGAACTGCTCGCAGTGGCCGACGTGATCCACGTTATGAGCCGAGGGCGGTTGGTCGAGACCTTGCCGACCGAAGAAGCCGACTACGAGCGGATCCTTCATGCCGCTCTGCCTTAGTGGTGGGCTAGGGGGGCAAGCTCGGCATCTTCACACCGGCGTACTTCTTCCCCGCCCGCAAGCCGGACTAACGGGAAGCCCGCTGGACGAGCCAGCGGAAGATCGGATCGGTGGAGCGGGTGGGCATCATCTCGGGGTGCCATTGGACGGCGACCACTGAGTCGCCCATCTCCAGACCCTCGATTGCGCCGTCGTCAGCTCGGGCGGTGACGGTGAGATCCCGGCCCAGATCGGCCACCGTCTGATGGTGGAGGCTGTTCACCTGGGCTGACGAGCCGTAGAGCTCATGCAAGGTGGAGCCCTCGGTGAAACTCACCTGGTGGATGGTGGAATCAATGGGCAAATCGAAGCGGCCGTGCTCGGGTACATGCTGGTGCAACGTGCCCCCCTGGAACACGTTGAGCACTTGGATGCCCCGGCAGATGCCGAGCACCGGGACTTCGGCTTCGAGAGCGGCCGAGAGCAATCCGAGCTCAAGGTCGTCGCGCTCGGACTCGATGGGCAGCAGTTCGGGGTCGGGATCGGCCCCATAACGGATCGGGTCGATGTCGGTTCCCCCGGGGAGGACAATCCCGTCGAGCCGCTCGCCGACCACGGCGGGGTCGACATCGATGGGGATATGTACCGGGATGCCGCCGGCTTCGATCACGCCGCGGGCATAGTCGGCTAGATAGAGATCGACATCGCTGTTGGCCATCACGTCGGGAAAGCCGCTGACCTCGCCAGCCCGCTTGCGCCGACCGGGCAACCCGATCAGGGGAGTTGTGTTCGCCATGGAATTGTTCCCTGCCCAACGATCTGACTGAGAACGTTAGTTTGGTACGGCGAGCACTTCGTCCAGGTACCAGTCGACAAAGGCGTGGCACTGCTTGATGTTGGCCATCTCGTGCTGGCGGGTCTCCTCCATGAGCTGGTCGAAGTCCACCCCGCACTCGTCCAAGTACTCCTCAAGCAGTCAGGCTACGGCCGCGACAACGGCCTAGAAGCCCTCGACGGCTTCCTCCAGACCAAAACAGTCTGGGTCGAGCTATCCGGCGCCACCCGCGACCCGTTTGTCATCGGCTGACCGCACCGTGTCCGCGGACGCGCGTCTGTTCCTCAGGCCAACACCCCCGACCCTCGTCCTACCGCCTGATCGATTCGATGAGTTTCCAAACGCTTGAACTCGGATTGGACCTGGGTGGTGATCCATCCCCTTTGTGCTTGACATCCAGCTTGCGGGCTCGCTGGCTTGCATCATCAAATTGGCTGTAGAGGAGGTCCATAGCTTCTTGAGACAGATTCTTTTCACACCGGAGAAGTTCGGCCGACCTCGACTGAGCTATATGTCGGCTGATGTAGGAGGTCTGATCCTCGAAGTGGAGGATGAACCACAGTTCGATGCAGGGATTTGAGATGGCCAAGTGGATGCCGTTGTCTTCCGCCTTCTGGATGGCCTCTTCCACTTTCGGGTGTGCATCGATATCAAACATGCACCAGATCTCATCGTGGGCACGGCCTCGACCTCTCCTCTGATCGCGCAACTCGGCCTTCTTCGCTTTGACTGCTTCGTTGACAAGTGACAGCGGCACACCGTGGAACGGGTCAACAGAAATCAAGAGACGATCCCGAAACTCCCGCCGCCAAGGCAACAAGTAGCCGCCCTCGCTCTTTTCTCCCTCCGTGAAGATGAGAATCTCCCGCCTCGCTCGGTCGTTCTTGGGCCGGCGGGGAGCCCCGGCTGGACGGGCTGTCAATGGGCTCCCACTGCTTCAGATGCGACAGCAGCCGCAAATTCCTCGTGGGACAGAATCGGGATCGCTCCGTACCTCCCATCGAGATACCTCTTACCAATCGCCTCCTGCCTACGTGGATCAAGATCGGCAAGCGGATAAAGACGCGTACTCCCGTCGTTACTCTTTTCGGTAAACCAGATCTGGTCGCGTCCTAGAAGCCTCTCACCAACGCTGTCTCCAAGCAGCGTCGGATCATGCGAGTTGAATACGAGTTGAGCGCGCCGAGGATTCGTCTCCGGGTCTTGAAAGAGTCGCACTAGCTCTGTCACTAGCGCCGGATGCAGGCTTGCATCGATTTCATCCGCAAGAAATACCGACCCGAGCTCAAGAGCCTGCACAACGGGTCCGATGAGACCGAACCACACCCGAGTCCCGAGTGACTCATCTTCGGCTTCTAGCTCGACAGCCTCACCGTCGACGCCCCTATGAACTAACCGTACGCCGAGTTCTTCGAAAGTCGGTCCCTCATCCCCCTCTGACTCACCTTCGATCCCCTGCAAGATCCTCACCGCGCGCCTTAGCCTCTCCTGCATTACAGGGTCTGGTTCAGACTTGCGGGCACCTAAAACGCCAAGGTCGGCTGCTTGCAGCAAGTCCATGACTCGGTGGCGGTATTCGTCGTCGCCAAGCATCTCTGTAGTCAGCGCCTGACGCCACGGCCGGGAATCGGCCTGGGCTAGCAACAGGTTCCGGCCGAACCACTGATATAGAGGTAGGAGTGCACCATGCTTCGCAGAAGCAGCCGTAGACAAGAAAAGGGCATTCGGACGAATCAACTCCTGGACCGCGCGAGTCTTCTGGCGATCAACCGATCCCTCTTCTACGTTTTCGCCCTCTCGCCGAAAGATCAGTGCTGCACGACCCTTGGGATACCAATACGCCCACTCCTTGAGAACTCGGTGATCGTCGATAAGGAACCCATACTCGTGGCGCACACCATCGACTACGAGGTCGATTTCATACCGTGAGGGCTTGGTGAGACAGGAGCGGTCGAGAACGAATGGTCGCCGGGAAACTCCTCCCTCTGGATCTCCGAGCCGAAACGAATGAAGGACCAGCCAACGCATGTCGCCCATAACCTTGAGCAAGTTGCTCTTGCCGGAGCCGTTCGCTCCAAAGATCCCTGCGGCCGCGAGCACATCTACTGGTGAGCCTCCTTCCCTCCAATTCACTGCCCGCACATACCGATCCTCGGCCAGACCAGTCGCCATCAACGAAAATTCCACGCGATCTCGGAAGGATCGCACGTTCTCAGCCCTAAAAGCGAGGACGACAGATGGCTGACGTGCTACGATTTCGTCCATCACATACTTAGTATTGCAGCAAAGTTGCGAAAAAATCCAGATAACTTTGCCAAAATATCTACTACAGGGTTGACATAGATGAAGTTATCATGATGAAATTACAGGAATGCCCTAGGTAGAAGAAAAAAGAGGGGCCGACCAGGCGGCCGACCCCTCTCAGAACTAGGAGACCAGTCGGCCGCCTGTTCGTGTTTAGGTCACTCGAATGGTAGGCGCTCGGTAGGTCCTCCGCAACGATCGGAGAGGATCTGCGTTGTGACATCCGAAGCAAATGGCAATGGAATTCCGCCCTGGGAGGGGCGCTGCCAGGTTCTATCCCTTGATGGCGGTGGCTTGAGAGGAATCTTCACCGCGGCGTCACTAGCCGCTCTCGAGAATGATCTCGGCTCTCCTGTGGTCGATCACTTCGACCTGATTGCCGGAAGGTCAACCGGCGGTCTCATTGCCCTAGCGCTCGGTGCGGGTGTGCCGGCACGATCGATTCTGGACTTCTATCTCGACGAGGGTCCTCAGATCTTTCGAAACCCACGTCTGAGGACACCCCGTCACCTACTGCGGTCGAAGTACAACGGTCGGGCACTTGAGACGGCGGTGCGTCGGCAACTGGGTGATCGCTTGCTAGGCGACAGCAAGGTCGGCCTCGTGATTCCTGCATTTGACCTGACACGCAATGACATCTACCTCTTCAAGACACCCCACCACCCACGCCTCCGGAGAGATTGGCGCGTACCAATGTGGGAGGTGGCGATGTCGACCTCTGGTGCTCCTACTTACCTTCCCGCTCACGTCCTTCACGAAGATCGAACCATCCTCATTGATGGCGGAATATGGGCGAATAACCCCTGACTGGTGGGCGTAACTGAGGCGGTCAGTGTCCTAATGGCTCCACTTGCCGACATTCGCGTGCTGAGTATTGGCACAACGAGTGAAACTCAACTCCGACCCCGATCAACATCACATGGTGGGATCATTCAATGGACCCGCAAGAACGCGCTCGTCGATGTCCTTCTTTCTGGTCAGAGCGCCGGAGCATTTGCCGCCACCAGCCATCTGCTCGGAGCCGACAACGTGATGCGAATCAACCCGTCGGTACCACCCAAACTCCTTCGCATTGACCGCCTAGAGCCAGACGACGCGATTGCCTGGGCCTCCGGTGAGGCCCGGCGGGCAGCGCCCCGCGTTAAGGACAAGTTTATTGACCACTTCGCCAAACCGTTTGAGTCATTGATCCAGCCCAAGGAGGTTTCCAATGTTTGACTCTGCTGAAGCTCAGCTTGCGGCCCTGCTACAGGGGACCGTCAAGCAACTCGACATTTCACCTGATCACCATCGGGAGGCGGTGGACAAGTACCACCAGGTCGCGGAATTCCTCGGGGCTGGCGACGAGTACGACGATGCCAACCTCTTGATCTACCCGCAGGGATCCTTCCGATTGGGGACAGTCGTCCTCCCGGCCCCTGGCGCGGACTATGACATTGACCTTGTTCTCCGGGTTGCCTTGGCTAAAGAGGCGACGACGCAGGCCGAGCTAAAGCATCTCGCTGGCCAGCGACTCGCTGAGTTCGTCAACCGGACCAGCGGAGCGCCAAGACTAGAAGAGGGTGGGAGGTGCTGGACCCTGGTCTGGCCGCGCTTTCATGTGGACGTCCTTCCCTCACTTCCTAACCCTGAAAACTTGCCTACTGGAATTCTGCTGACTGATCGTGACCTTCGGCTCTGGCAATGGAGCGATCCCATTGGGTTTGCAGGCTGGTTTCGCAGTCGGATGCACGAGCAGTTTATTCGGCAGCGGAAAATCCTGGCCGAAGATCGCTCTACGACCGTCGATGACGTTCCGCAATGGGAGGTAAAGACGACCCTCCAGCAAGCGGTTCAGGTGCTCAAGCGCCATCGCGATCTCCACTTCGCTAACCAGCCTCACCTAAAACCACCATCGATATTGATCACGACCCTTGCTGGTCTCGTGTTCGGCGGTCATGATGACCTGTTTGAAGCGGTGATCCACATTGCTCCGCGGCTGACCCAGTTCGTCGAGAACCGCAATGGAGTTGGATGGATAGCGAATCCGGTATTGCCCGAGGAGAACTTCGCCGACAAATGGCGCACTAACCCAGCGCGGCGACGTGCATTTGAACGATGGGCATCACAGCTGTCCGAGGACCTTGAGGATGCCGCAGCGCAGCGGGGACTTGACCGGGTGGTTGCTCGTCTTGGAGATGGCTTCGGAGACGAGGTGAGAATCGCGGCAAGGGATCTCGGTATGACCTACAGGTCAGGGCGTGAAACTGGAGTATTGGCATCGGCTGTTGGCACCGGTTCCCTGGCGAGCGCCAAGGAAGGCACGAGCAGCACGAGAGTCCGCAACCATAAGTTCTACGGTAGGAGGTAATCGTGGGCAAGAGGCTCACATTCGCCCAGCAGGCCCTTGGCTTGCAAAGCCGCTTCCCTGATGCGTGCATTGAAATCGGGAGGCACAAGCTCAAGTTCGTCGCCGACTTAACCCCTTCTCCTCTCAGCGAAACATATTCGGTCCGAATCGAATTCGACGGAGTCCACAGACCTGTGATCAAGGTGCTTTCGCCCACTCTCCGACATCCTCCTGAGCACGATCTCCCCCATACCTTTGAGGAGGATGCCCTCTGCCTCCACCTACCGGGTGAATGGAGTACTTCAGATCTGATCACCCATACGATTGTCCCGTGGACCGTTGAGTGGTTACTGCACTACGAAATCTGGCTCGCTACCAAGGGGACGTGGTGTGGAGGCGGACACGAACCTGGCGCCATGAATTGAATCTACTGGACAGACCACCCTGGCCATTGTGGGCCCGAGCCTTACTCAGAAGCGTTCGTTGTTACCGCCCGCAGGAGGCGGGCCAGTTCGTGTTTTTCGGCGACGGTGAGGCCTCCGCTCATCTTGCCCTCGAAGTTGTTGAACTGGAAAAACAGCTGTTCGATGGTCTTCGGTCCTGCCGGGATCAGGGCCACGGTCACCCGGCGGCGGTCCGATTGCATGTGGGTGCGCTCGACCCTGCCTTGCTTTTCCAGGGTGGTCACCATCCCGGTCAGGGTGCCCTTGGCCAAGTCGCACTCGGAGGCCAGTTGAGCCGCCTCCAACTCTCCCCACACCCACAGCACCCACAAGATGGTGATGATCCTCGACGACACCACCGAGTGATCTCTGCTTGTGGTGGCGTTATGAAAGCAATAATGTCATAATGACAGCATGACGGTGCAAATTACGATTCGCGGGGTGCCTGAGGACGTCCGTGATGAGCTTGCCGCTCGGGCCGCGCTCAATCGCCAGTCCATGCAGGAATTCTTGCGCAGTGAGCTGGAGCGGATCGCCTCACGGCCGGCCTTGCGCGCCTGGCTTGACGAAGTCCAACGCCGCAAAGCGGCGGCGGGAACCGGCATCCCAACCTCGTTGATCCTCCAAGACCGCGACGCCGATCGGAAGTGAGCGCAGTCGTTGATGCCTCCGTGCTGGTGGCCGCGCTCGTCGATTCCGAATATGACGGCCCGTGGGCGATGGAGGCGATCTCAACAGGTCCCCTGGCAGCACCGGAGCAAGCCCTTGTCGAGGCCACCAATATCTTGCGCCGACAGGAGCTAAGAGGCATCCTCACGCGACTGGAAGCGACGGCTGCCCAACGAGACTTGCTCCGCCTAGATCTCGACCTCTACCCGTTTACCCCCTTCGCTGACCGCGTGTGGGAATTCCGGGCCAACCTCACCAGCTACGACGCCTGGTATGTGGCGTTGGCCGAAGCGCTGGGTTGGCCCCTGCTAACCCTCGACCGCCGGATCAGCCGAGCAACCGGCCCCCAATGCCAGGTGAAGATTCCTCCGACCTAAGCGGCCAGTTACATCGAGCGGGAGGGGTCCATGGCGCCGGGGGCGGCTTTGGCCATGGAGTCTTGGTGGAAGGTGGCCACCAGCTGGCCCTCGGCGGTGAACACCTCGCCTTGGCCGTGGACCCGGCCGTTGGCCGCTTTGGTGCCCCGAAGCTGGACCAGCAGCCACTGGGAAACGTCCAGACGGTCCAAGAAATGCAGGGTGTGTGCGATCACCCCGGTGGACAGGGTGCGATGGGCGTCTTCGATGCGGATGGTGTCACGGTGGGGGCGCATGGCCAGGCCGATGATGCTGCCGCAGGTGGCCCACCCGGCGATGCCCTGGTTGGCTGCTTGTGATCCCGCCCCTGGCTCGTAGCGGTGCCAAGCCCGCTCAACCGGCACCCCGTCGATCTCCGGCTCACCGGGCACCGGGCGCCATTCGGCGCCGGGGAAGATGAAGGCGAAACCGGGGTCCAGCTCGTCGGCACCGGGCACGTCGGGCATGGCCGGCTCGTGGCGCATCAGGTCGTCGTCCAAAGTGCTCATCAGGATCATGGCCCGGCTGAGCAGCTTGCCCCCCTGGGTGGCGGTCACCGTGTCGCTGGCCCAGGTGCGGCCGGCCTGCATAGAGTCGACCTCCACCTCGATGGGCAGGGTGTAAGTGCCCGCTCGGGCGAAGATGGCGTGGACCGAGCGGATGTCCTTGGCCCCGCCCGCCTCCCTATCGGACGCCATCATCATCTGGGCCATTAGTTGCCCGCTGAACACCACATCGCGCCCCTCAGCCGACTCCGCCGGCTGGAAGACGTGGTAGCGCTGCTCGCCGACCTCGGTCAGCTCCAATAGGTCAGGCAATTCGCCGCTCATCTGGCGCGACGGCTCACTCGTCCATCCCGAACATGGCCGGGTCGAAATCCATCATGCCGGCCATAACCTTCACGAACGGGTCGTCCCAGGCGTCCACTAGCGAGGCATTGGTGTGGCCCTGGTCGACCAGCAGGTTGATCCCGTTGATCCCGCTGGCCGCGTCGCTGCTCAAGAACAGCAGCGTGTCGCCCATCTGTTCGGGAACCAGAGTGGGCACATCGGCGGCTTCCCGGTAGCTCGCCCCGAATCCGAGCCACAGATCGGCGTTGGCCCGGGCCAAGGGGGTATCGGTGGGCCCGGGCATGATGGAGTTGATGCGAATGCCCCTTTGCAGGAAGGGGAATGCCTGGGCAGCCACGTAGCCGTTGATGGCCTGCTTGCTGAACATGTAGCTGTCGGTGCCCTCGTTCTCGTCGATCCACGCCGCCGCGGTGTCCCAATCGGGGGTGGCCAGAAAGTCCTGTACCTGCTCCAGGTTGCTCATCCAGCCCAATCCGGCTGCCGAAGAAATGAAGCTCACCGAGCCGCCCCGCCCCAGCTTGCCTCCCTTGATCAGCGCTTCGATCAGGTGGCGCTGAGATGTGAAGTTGATCAGCATGAGGTTGCCGGTTCCGTCGGCCACTCCCGCACAGGCCAGCACCGTATGAACCGGCCCCTCGATGGCTTCGACCGCTGCATCCACGCTGGTCTGGTCGGCCAAGTTCACATGGACGTACTGCCCGCAGTCGTAAGCCACCTCGGCGATGTCCAAGACAATGGTGTGAGCGCCTAACGAGGCTGCCTTCTGGGCCGCCGCTGCCCCCATCCCGGTGGCGCCGCCCACCACCAGCACCCGCTTGCCCTCGTAGTTGACCAGATCAGCCATATCCGTCCCCTTTTTGGTCTTACTTGTGAATGGTCTAGCCGATATTGGGAGACTTCTTGCAATGAGCAGGGGGAAGCCCAACATCGTCATCGCCCACTGGCCGGGATTGGAGTTATTTGGCGACGCCGACCTCGACCGCCTGCGGGCGCTGGGGACTCTGTTGAACGCCGAGCCCATCGGGGCTTGGGACGACCAGGCCAACGCCTTGTTAGCCGACGCCGAGGTGGTGGTCGGCCATTGGGGGTGCGCGCCTCTGGACGCGGCCATGTTGGATCGGACCCCCCGGCTCGGTTTGTTCGCCTACGCGGCGGGAACGGTCAAGATGACCCTGACCGACGCCGTGTGGGATCGGAGCATCCGGGTGACCAGCGGGGCCAACGCCAACGCCGAGCCGGTGGCCGAGTTCACCCTGGCCGCCATCTTGTTCGCCAACAAGGGCGTGCTGTGGCGCCGTGGCCCAGCGGACTTTTCGGCCCTGTCAGACATGGGCGACCGCCGATGGGGCAACTACGGCCGCACCGTCGGCATAGTCGGGGCTTCGCTGATCGGTCGCCGGGTGGTCGAGCTGCTGCGGGCCTTCCCCCACTTGAAGGTGACGCTCTACGACCCCTATGTGACCGAGGAGGAGGCTGTGTCGCTGGGGGTAGAAAAACTCGAGCTCGACGAACTGTGCGCGGGGGCCGATGTGCTGTCCATCCACGCGCCAGCCCTGCCCGAGACCATGCATCTGATCGGCCCGACCCAGCTATCGGCCTTGCCCGATGGGGCCACGGTGATCAACACCGCCCGGGGCCCGCTGATTGACCACGAGGCGCTTTTGCCACACCTGGCGTCGGGGCGTCTCTATGCCATCTTGGACGTGACCGATCCCGAGCCGCTGCCCGAAGACAGCCCGCTGCTGGAAATGCCCAACGTGTGGATCAGCCCCCATCTGGCCGGCAGCCAAGGCACTGAGTTAGCCCGTATGACCGACTACGTGATCGAGGAAGTCCGCCGGTGGTCGGAGGGCGAGCCAGCCCTCAACGAGGTCACCCGCGACCGACTGGCCACCATGGCATGACTGCCAACGCGAGAAACTCCACATGAGCACCATTGGCGAGCTTTCAGCATGAGCTTGGACCTCCGAATGCCCGAGCCTCCACTGGGCGGGGCTACCACCGCCGGAGAACTGGCCGACCGCCTGGTGTCGGCGACCGCCGAGAAGATGGCCGAATTCGAGCAGACCGCCGCCCCCGGCTTCATGCTGCCCGGCCTGTACGCCGGCCATCCAGTGCTCGACGACACCACTGCCGACCTCATGTATGTGCTGGGGCTGCTCATCGACTGCGGGGTAGACGAGGTCGCTGGCTGCGATCTGCAAGACCGAATCGCGCCGCTCATCGCCTCGCTCAACCCTGCCGCCGTCGAGGGCTTCTACAGCTACCGGGTCGGCGAGACCGTATTGCGGTTGGGCGGGCTCGATGCGCTGCCCGCTGAACTGCATGACACCGTGCTTGACGCCGTGCACTCCAAAGAGATCATCGCCCGACTCGACGACACCGACGCCATCCCCCCCAACTTCGCGGTGGTGGCCACCAGGTGTCTGCGGGCTCTGGCTCGCCTCCGGGGAGACGACGAGCCTACTGAGCTTCCTCAGCTGCTGGAGCGGGTGCGCTCGATGTTCACCAGCCCAACCGGATGGCTCAACGACGGCATGGGGGCCTGGGTCCACTACGACATCTACACCCCCGACATGTACCTGTTCGCCGAGCCCCTTGTGGACCAACTCGGTCCGGGGTGGGCCGACGGACTGTCCAAAGTGCTTCGCGATCTCGACGAGGTGGCCCAGCCGGGCGGTGCGGTCGTCTGGGGGCGCTCTATCGGTGCGCTGGGCATGGCCATCACCATCGAGTTGGCCGCCATCGCGGCGGGGCGCGACCTAAGAGCCCCTCAAGACCGCTGGCTGTCCCGAGCCGACGCCACGCTCGACGATCTGTTGGAGTGGTTCCCCGGAGGCGTCATCGCCGCCCACCAGAACCGGGCAGCCATGTTCTATCGAGGCCCGGCTCGACGGCTTCAGATGACCCTGGACATCTACGGAAAGCTCCTGTTGTCCGCCCTGGAACTGCGGCGCAGACCAGAGGTTGTCGGCGCGCCGACAACCGATGCCTTCCTGCCGGCCGAGCGCTTCGTGCGATTCGACGATTCCGGGCGAGCCACGGTGTGGTCGTATCGCTCAAAGTCGCTGTCGTTCGCCCTGCCCACCGTCTTCGGCTTCTCTGCCGACTACTCCCCCTCCCCCCGAAGTCCCGGCCTGGTGGAGCAGCCCACCAGCGGCCACCCGGTGATGCTGCCGGTTGTCAGCCCCAGGGGCCGAGATGAAATGGCCGGCACCAGCAATGCCCCCCTCTTGCCCGCGGGTTTGCCCACCTCGGTTCAGCACTCTCCAGGAACGGTCACCATCATCCACGACGGCTGGGCACCCGCGGGCACCAAAGAGGCAACCGTCGACGGAACCAGAACGGCCACCTACCGGGTTGAGGGCCGTTCGCTAGTCGTATCCGAGCAACTTCGCTTCGATGACCCCGATGGACTGCCGGGGCCACTCACCATCTCGGTGGCCGAATCAGAGTCTCGCCCCATCGATGTGGAGATCGACTCGGGCCCGCTCCAGGTCGTCGACACCTCCGGTATCGCCGAATGGCGCAGCTTCTGGGGTGAGCTGCCCCGGGTGTACCAGGCCGAGCTCGAGCCCGCCGCGGCAGTGGACTTCACTTGGAAGATCACCCCCCGCCTGCGGGTGGCCAGCACCATCCACGGCCACCCATACGACCGGTCGCTGTACGACCCGCTGGCCGACCGGGTGGTGGCCACCGGCGCGGGCATTCCCGACGACAAGCTGGTGCGGAGACTGCGTGACATTGATGTCTTGCACATGGCCTGGCCCGAGTGGTGGACCGGCGTGGATCCCCGGCGCACCGCCGAGGTACTGGAGCAGGTAAAGGCCACCGGCACCGCCATCGTGTGGACCCAGCACAACCTGCTCCCCCACTTCTTCAAGACCGACGAGGCCGCGACCAGCTACCAGCTGTGGGCCGAGGCAGCCGACGCGGTCATCCACCACAGCGAAGTGGGTCGGGATGTGGCCCTGGCTACTTATAGCTACGGCACTCACACCGAGCACCTCGTAATCGCCCACGGCCACTGGGGCCGCGAGTACGAGGCCGTGGCCAACTCCACCCGAGAGGACGTGGAGCTGTCCGAGGGTTGGGCGCCATGCGGTCTGCGGGTGGCGGTGATCGGCACCCCCCGGGTGGAAAAGGACCTCCAACTGGTGGTGGACGCGGTAGCCGCCTGCCGCCGGGACGACATTCAACTCGTCATCCGGGTGGACCTGTCGGTGGCCGTGCCCGACGACCCTCGAATTATTGCCGAGTACGGCCATCTCGACTTCAATCAGTACTTGCGGCGCATGAAGGCCTTCGACGCGGTGATCCTCCCGTTCGCCCCGTCTGGGATGCTCACCACCGGCACGGCGTTCGACTGCCTGGGGGCGGGCGTGCCCGCCATTACCAGCGACTGGGACTTTTTCGACGAGACCTTTGAAGGGGCCGATATCCGCTATGGCTCCACCGTCGAAGACCTCACCCGGTGCCTCGACGAGCTCACCCCCGAAGACCTCAGCCGCTCCCGCCAAGCTCTGATCAACCTCCGTCCAACCTTCGACTGGAACCCCATCGCCCAGCAAACCCTGGCTGTCCTCGAAGCCGCCGCCCTTCGCAAGGCGTAACGGCCGGGGCCATCAAACGATGGCTGGTACGAGCAGTGTGATCCAGATGGTGAACATGAACCCCACCATGGTGGTCATGATGAGGCGGGTCTGTCTGGCCAAGGCCGAATCTACATAAGCCCGCAATTCGGCCATTCCACCCCGCAGCTCGGCACCGAGAACTTTGAGGTCGTCCTTGGTCGCCAGTTGGTCTCGCCCTTCGGGGATTATGCAGCGCATGAGCGTCTCGGTTGCCTCTTTGCCGATGGCCAATACCAGCCGGTTAGCCAACTCCGTGCGCTCTACCTCGGTAACTGCCATTTGGTTCCCTTCGTCGTCTATTCGATTCTGAGGGGAACCCTTTATGCTCTGGGGCGGTGCCGGTTCCGACTGCTTTGATGACCATACCGGCAGTCGCTCATCCAATCAACCACCATTAGAGCCCCGATAAAGGACACTCCATGGACGAGTTCAAATACGTTGAGTACGAGACCGCTGATGCGGTGGCCACCATCACGCTGGCCCGGCCTGAGAAGGCCAACGCCCAGAACGAGCGCATGCTCGACGAGCTGCACCACCACTTTCTGGCCGCGGAATACGACGACGATGTGAAGGTCATCGTGTTGCGGGGCGAGGGCAAGCACTTCTCCGCGGGCCACGATCTGGGCGGCGGCGCCCCCGACCCCGACGCGGTGTCACTGAACGAACCCGACGGCAGCTGGCAGCTGAACAAGATCTACCGCTGGGAGGCCCGCAAATACCTGGGGTATTCCTGGCACTGGCGCAACATCCCCAAGCCCACCCTCGGCGCCATCCAGGGCAAGGCCATCGCCGGGGCCCTGAACCTGATCTGGCCGCTGGATTTGCTGGTGGTGGCCGACGACGTGGAGTTCTCCGACCCGGTGGTGCTCATGGCCATCGGCGGGGTGGAATACCACGGCCACACATGGGAGTTAGGCGCTCGCCGGGCCAAGGATCTGCTGTTCACCCAGCGCACGCTGGGTGCCGAAGAGGCCGTGCAGATCGGGGTGGCCCGCGAGGTGGTGGCCCGCGACCAGCTCTGGGAGCGCACTCACGAGTTGGCCTCCCAGATCGCCAAGAACAACGCCTTCGGGCTGGCCCAGGCCAAGCGGGCGGTGAACCAGACCCTCGATGTGCAGGGCTACTACACCGCCCTCCAGTCGGTGTTCGACGTGCACCACACCGGCCATGGCAACGCCATAAGCGTCAGCGGCTATCCCATCTTGATGCAACTCGACGAGATGAAGCAGAACCTCAAGAAGCAATAGCCCCGAATGCCGCTGAATCGCCCAGAGCCCTAGGCCCCCTACGAAATGGCCACCGACTACGAAGCCATATTCAAGGCCTACGACGTGCGGGGCACGGTGGGCGACCAGATCGACGCCGACGGGGCTCGGGCCATCGGCGGGGCGTTCGCCCGGTTCACCGCCGCGTCGGGGGCAAGAGCGGTACTGGTCGGTCGGGACATGCGCCCCGAGGGCGAGGAGTTCGCTGCCGCCTTCGGCGACGGCGCGATGAACCATGGCGTCGACGTGGTGGACGTGGGGCTGTGCGCCACTGACATGCTCTACTACGCGTCGGGAACGCTCGACCTGCCCGGAGCGGTGTTCACCGCCTCCCACAATCCCGCGGGCTACAACGGAATCAAGATGTGCGGCGCCGGGGCCTCACCGATCAGCTCCGACACCGGGTTGGAATCCGTAAAGGCCATGGCGATCGCCGGTCCCGACCCAGCGGCGACCAAGGGCACCCGCACCACCCGCGACCTGCTGAGCGGCTTCGTCCACCACGTGCGCTCATTCGTGGACTTGGATGCGCTGGCCCCTCTGCTGGTGGTGGCCGACACCGCCAACGGCATGGGCGGCCTGGTGGTGCCCGCGGTGTTCGAGGGGCTGCCCTTCGTGCTCGATCACCTGTATCCCGAACTGGACGGCACGTTCCCCAACCATCCGGCCGACCCCCTCCAGCCCGAGAACCTGAGAGACCTGCAAGACCGTGTGGTAGAGGTGGGCGCCGACATCGGCCTGGCCTTCGACGGCGACGCCGACCGCGTGTTCCTGGTGGATGAAACAGCCCGACCGGTGTCGGGATCGCTGACCACCGCCATCATCGCCCGCTCGATCTTGGCCCGCGATCCCGGTGCCACCGTGATCCACAACCTGATCTGCTCCCGAACAGTCCCCGAAGTGATCGCCGAGGGAAGCGGCACGGCAGTACGCACCCGGGTGGGCCACTCCTACATCAAACAGGCCATGGCCGAGACCGGGGCAGTATTCGGCGGCGAGCACTCCGGCCACTACTACTTCCGGGACAATTTCCGGGCCGACAGCGGACTGATCGCCGCCCTGGTGGTGCTGGAAGCCATCAGCCGCCACCCGGCCGGGCTGGCCGATCTGGTTTCCGATCTCGACCGCTACGCCGCCTCGGGCGAGCTCAACACGGTAGTGGAAGATGCCGCCGCGGTGATCGAACGAGTGGCCACCGCCTACCCCGACGCTGATCAAGACCGCCTCGACGGCCTCACCGTGAACCTGGGCGACTGGTGGTTCAACCTGCGCCCCTCCAACACCGAGCCCCTGCTGCGGCTGAACCTGGAAGCTCCCACTCCCGAAGAGGTGCAAGAAAGAGTGGCAGAGGTCCGGTCTCTAATCGCCTAATGGCAATGGCGAAGTCGCAGCCGGGGAGAGGATTGCCCCCCTCCCGTCCTCCTCTCCCCGGCTCAGCCGTAATTTAGACGCTGAGGAGAAAACCCGCACGGCTGGTCGGCCGGCAGCTACCAGACCCGGGCAGATAGGAATCACCCGATGGTGATCAGGGTGGTGCCGACAAGGACGGCGGCAATGCCCACGGCCTGCCACCATCGCAGGGTGTCGTCGTCGAATATCACCGCCAGAGCGATGGTGACCACCGGATAGAGCGACCCGGCCACTGACACCTCCCCCACTGGGCCGCGCTGCACCCCGGCGATGAACGACGCCATGCCCAAACCCCCGGCGATGCCCCCGGCCAGACCGGCCAGCCGCAGCGATCGGGGCAATATCTGAGGGATGCGCCGGGCCCTGGTGACCATCAGCATGAACACCAGGGCGGCCGCCCGTTGGGTGACCGCGGGCCACATGCCGCTGTCCACACTGGTCCGGTCCAACAGCACGATGGCCGCCGTGAAGGCCAGGCCGCCGAGGATGGCGTAGGCGATACCGGCGCCGATGTTCGCCACCGTTTGGGGCACAATCACCGCCAGGAGCAGCCCGGCTACTGCTATCGCGATGCCAACAGTCGCCCCAATGGTGGGCCGTTCTCCAGTGGCGATGCCGTAGACCAGCGGTCCCAGCGCGGTGAAAGCGGCCACGATGGGCGAGGCGATGGCTGAGGACGACACGGCCAAGCTGTGCCACATAGCCGATAGGGCGATGGCAATGAGCGCCCCAGAAACCGCACCCAACAGCAGGTCGGCCGCAGTGATGGCGCTGGGCACTATCAGCAGCAGTACCAGCGTGACGCCCAGACCGCCCACAAAGGCTGTACCCACTGTGGTCATGGCCTGGGCACGCCGACTGCAATAGCGCCCGAAATAGTCGGATACTCCGATCAGCCCCGACGCGAGAGCCCCCAACAACACCGGCATGCCCCCCGCACGCTAGTAGTGCGACGACTCAAACCGGTTCCCTAGAGATCACCGGCTATCTTCTTGTTCGCCAGGGAGGTCTAACTGTGCCGACTAGAGAGCCCACCATTCGAGAGATGCCTCCGCCCCCGCACATCGTTGGTTTGCAGCACTTCACCACCTATGCCGAAATCGACGAGATCTTGCGGTCGAGGAGCTTTCGGCAGGGGTCCCATCAGGAGAGCCAACCGTTCTTCGGGCGCTCATTGTTGACCATCGACGGAGATGAGCACTTCGAGCGCCGACGGCTCGAGGCCCCGCTGTTCGCCAAGGCCGCACTGGAATACTACGAGCACACCGAGCTGATTCCGCTGATCGGCAAGACGCTGGAGGAGTGCCGCGACAACCGGGGCAACGACGGTGTCGTGCGGGCCGACCTCTGCGTCTTGCTGCGCACGATGCTGGCCCGCATCGCCGCTGCCACTACCGGCATCGACGGGGTGGACACTCCCGAGCGCACCACCGCTTTTCGGGAGTACGTCGAGTGGCTAGGCACCGGTGCCACCGTCGAGTGGTCCACCGAGGACCACGATGAGGTGATTCGGCGCATCTTGGCGGTGAGGGATGAGTTCGACCGCGACTTCTTTGCCTCATCGGTGGCCCGCCGCCGGGCCCTCATCGAGCGTTTCCACCGAGGCGAGATCGAACGTGACGAGCTCCCCGTCGATCTGATCACCATGCTCTATCTCCACTGGAACGACGACTGGGACGAGGGGCTGCCCATCAGGGAGGCCTGCTTGTTCTTGGTGGCGGCCACCCAGACCACCACCCACTCGGTTCCCCACCTCATCGCCCACCTCGACGAGTGGTTCGACGCCCACCCCGAAGACCGGGCCAAAGTGTCCGATCGGGAGTTCATCAAGCGGGCCGCCCACGAGGCCCTGCGACTGCATCTACCGTCGCCCGCCCTGCTGCGGATTGCCAACGAGGACTTCGCTCTAAGAAACGGCAAGACCATCGCCACCGACGAGCGGGTGGCTTGCCTTTTCACCCCGGCCAACCGCGACCCAGAGGTGTTCGGCCCCGACGCCAAGGTGTTCAACCCCTACCGGGAGGTCAGCTCGGTGAAACCCTGGGGCCTCACCTTCGGCGGCGGCGAGCACATCTGCATCGGGCGCACACTGGTTACCGGCCTCTCGGCCCGCACCGACAACGACGAGGGCACCGACGGCACGCTGGTTAACATCGCCAGCGCCCTCTACGACGCCGGTATCCAGATCGACCCCGATGACCCGCCGAGCTACACCGAGGCCAGCCACCACGACGCCTACGGCCGCTTCCCGATCCTGTTGACCAAGCTGTAGGCCAGCTATGGGCGCCGAGAAACTGCACGTCACCGTCGACCACCAGCAGTGCCAGGGAGTGGGCTATTGCGAGCGGGTCGCGCCTGAGGTCTTCCGACTAGGCGACGATGCCCTGTCACACGTCATCGACCCGCATCCGCCCGAATCCGAGCGCGACGCCGTCGAAGAAGCCGCCACCCTCTGCCCCAGCCGCGCCATCCGCTACTGACTACCCCCAGCCAAAGGGCCGTTCAGAGCGCCGCTCGCAGAGCGACCAGGTCGCGGCGGGCGGACTGGAGGATGTAGGCCGGGTTATCGAACTCGGCGTCGTCGCGACCGAAGCCCCACATGCCGTGGGAGAACTCGATGGTCCACGTGGCTTTGGGGGATGCGCCGCTTATGGCTTCGGCGGCCGGCCGCAGCAATTCGCTCAATTCATCGGCGCTGGTGGATTGTGGGACTTCGGCCACCTGGACGTGGACGTGGCGAACCCGGTCGCCGAGCACGCCCAGCGACTCCGACCACTCGTCTCGGGCCATGGGGTGGACGTGGACGATGGCCCCCAGTCGGTCGGCATCGGCAATGGCGTCGAACATGTCGCGGGCCACGTTGGGATCCTCGGCGACCGTCCCGAAGTGGCATTCGCACAGCAGCCGGGCACCGCTGGGCACCTCGGCCTCGAATCGACGGAGCCGCTCGGTGTAGTCAGCAATGGCGTCGGGGTCGCTGCCTACATTGAACTTGATTCCCTGCGCTCCCAGCCGCTCGATCCACGCCGCCGCCTCGGCTCGATCGGCATCGTCGGGCTCGTCCCAGCTGGTGTAGCAACTCAGGATCTCGATTGGTAGCTCCGATGCCAGCAGCGCGTCGAGTTCCTCATCGGGGGCCGAACGAGCATGGCGTTCCCACAGCTCCAAACCGTCGAAGCCCGCTTCGCCGATGGTGGACAACCACTCCGACACCCGGGTCAGCGGATTCCCACCGGGTTCGGCCAATCCCCAGCGATTCGGCTCAATGGCCACCGTGCCCAGATAGATCTGCCCCGTCATTGTGGAGCGGGTGACGAGAATCGAACTCGCGTCATCAGCTTGGGAAGCTGGGGTTCTACCACTGAACTACACCCGCAGGTGCCTGGCACTCTAGCCAGCCAAGGGCGGTCGGTGCCTGCCGGTTTGGCACCAGCACCCACCGATTGCCTGGAGAATTGGCAGAGCTGAGGCGTTCTCGGTCGGTTATTCAGCGTGAAAATGCCAGGTTAGTAGGATTTGAAGACACGAATGCTGGGTATGTGCAGTTCATTGAGCAACAAAATGTCGTGTAATTGACCATTCGGGCCGATATTGTCTGAATATGGCCCGCCGAGTGTCCACCCCCTGGCCGACAGAGGTGCATACCGTCTTCTTCGACGACGTGGCATCGCGGGACACCCTCAGCAGGGCCGTTTCACAAGGTCGCATCCGCCGTTTGGCACCCCGGCTGTACTCCGCTGATCTCGTCAGCGATCCGGCAGAGATCGTGGTGGCGAACCGCTGGCTCATCTTGGGCCGCATGCTGCCCGGTGCGGTCATTGTGGACCGCTCTGCCGCCGAGAATGGCGGCGTGGACGGAGGGTGCATCTTCATGGCTGCCCCTGGTGACCGAAAGTCCATACGGCTTCCGGGAATGGAAGTGCAAATCCGTTCCGGTGGCCCATTCGCCGAACCAGTTGAAGACCCTCCGTGGGCTGAGGGGTTGAGGATGTCCAGCCAGGCCCGCATCTTGGTCGACAACCTGGCGGTCACCCACGGTCGGGGCGGCCGAACCCCCCGAACCCTGTCGTTGGCGGAATTGGAGGACTGGCTGGCCGGCAAGGCCATCGTTTGGGGCTCAGAGCGAATGCTGCGACTGCAAGAGGATGCCGTCGCCTTGGCCGAGTCAATGGGCGTGGCTGATCGAGCGGAGAAGATCAACCGCTTGTTCGACCAGTTGGCCGGTCACCAGCCGCTGCGTCCCACCGCAGGACGCCTCCTGCAAGCCCTCACCCATGGCCGGGCCTGGGATGACCAGCGAGTGGAGATGTTCAACCGGCTGATCCAGGGACTGTCTCAAAAAGACGACTCAGATGTGCCTGATTGGCTGCCGGCCGGGTCCAAAGGCGAAGCGCTGCTATTTTTCGAGAGCTACTTCTCCAACTACATCGAGGGCACTGTCTTCACGGTGGCAGAGGCCCGAAGGATCATCGACTCCCAGCAACCTCCGGCCTCTCGACCGGCAGATGGCCACGACATCTTGGGCACCTACCGCTGCGTTGCCGACACTTTGGGTCGAAAGGCAACTTCTGACGACCCCGAGAAGCTGATCAGCCACCTCTGCCAGCGGCACAGGATGATCTTGGGAGGTCGTCCCGAGATGGGACCGGGCCGGTGGAAGACAGAGCCAAACCAAGTAGGGGGTTACCTGTTCGTCGATCCCTCACTGGTGGAGGGCACCCTGCGCCGCGGCTTCGAATTGGCCTCGTCGGTCCCCGCCGGGTTTTCGCGGGCGTTGTATTTGATGGTGGTGGTGTCGGAGGTGCATCCCTTCACCGATGGGAACGGGCGAGTTGCCCGAGTGATGATGAACGCCGAGCTTTCGGCGGTGGACGCAGCCCGCATCATCATTCCCAGCGTCTATCGCAACGAGTACATCGCCTGCCTTCGGCGCACTTCGGCATCAGAGGGTGCCGATGTGTCTGCGCTGGTGAGAGTGATGAGCTTTGCCTGGCGGTGGACAGCCGCGATGCCCTGGGGGGATTGGGCCGCCGCCGGTGGCCAGATGGAGGCCACCAACGCCCTGCAAGATCCCGACGATGCCGCCATCGGCGGCATCCAACTCAAGCTGCCCTGAAGCAGCCAATGCAACAGCTTCAGCGGTGAGCCGCCTGGAGTAGACGGCCCATCGGACCGTCGCCGGAATAGGTGACGGTCAACGCTTCGGTCGCCCGGGGTCGTCGGGTGTGGCCCCGTTGTGGAGGAGATCGGCTGTTTTCTCTGTCAGCGTCTCAGCCTCGGCATCCCGGTCGGAGCACACCTGAAGATTCGGACGCTTCCCAAGGCGAAAAGCGGCTTCGGGCATAACGAAGGCGTCTAGATCATCTGGAGATGCCTGGCCCGCGCCGGGCTGGCCGATTCCCGCTATCACTCCCAGCGCGAAATCAAGCGTCTGCTTCGTGTTGCGGTAGTTCTCTCGGAGAATCGTCGACCGTCCCCGGGCAGTCACACCCGGTGGGTTCCAGTTCATCTTGCGCCGGTAGACGTTCTGCGCGCTGTCCAGGGCAATGATGAGGTGCCGCTGCTCCACCCCGAGTTCGTGTCTGCCCATTGCCCAGGCTAGGGCGAGTCCAGAATTTCCTAGATCCTGGGCTTCATCTACGAGAACCATGTCGAATTTCTCCGAGGTTGGGAGAGTAGCGGCAGCTTCAATTGCCTCTGAGCGTCGAGCATCCCAGGCCGCGTCGTCGTTGCCTGTGGTCGGGATACGCCCGGCTGCACGAATGACTTTGTTGGCCAGAGAGTCGATGGTGAACACCTCAACGTTATGGATGGCGGCTAATTCCTCGGCAAGAGCTTGTGAAAGGGCTCTGTTGAAACAAACCACTAGCAGACGCCATCTAGGCATGTTCTGGCCGCTTTCTCGGGCGAGTGGGTATTCGAGCTAGAGGTGGACGGGACCCAACGTCGCTATCTGGGCCCCGATGTTGTGGGCTTCGGCACCCTGTGGCAGCCCGGCGCCCTCACCGGCCAGGGACTCTGGCCCCGCTTCGGCTACGAGTTCGAGTCTTACTCCGTCCTAGTGGCTCCCGACCGCCAGCTCACCGGCGGTTTCTTCTCCCTGGCCGGCCGGTCGGTAGCCGACATCGTGGGAGTAGCTGTCCCCGAAGCCTCCGGCGACGAGCCCCGCCTCGACCTGACAGCCCCACCACCCAAGGCGGGCGATCAATGGCCCCTGCGCCGCTCCGTCGGCCCCATGCTGGTAGCCGCCAACCAACCCTCCCCAACCCACCACCGCCGCCTCTGGGCCATGCGCGACCCGATCGGAGCCTCCAGCATCGAGATCACCGAGGCCGTCAACGACCGCGAGCGGTCGGTGGCGGTGATCGTCGGCTGAGACCAGCAGGACCTCCCTTCAGGTACGATCCAGCCTTGATCAATTATGGAGTTCCTCAGACGAATCAAACGCTGGCTCAAACGAATCAACCGCTGGTATGTCGAGATCGGCAAGCCGGATGCCAACGGTCGGTGGCGGGAGTTCATCCGGCGCAAGAAACTCTTGGCGGTTTGGGTGCGCGATGGCCGGCGCTGCGGGCTGTGCGGGGGCGATATGCCTGTCCTCAAGGGGGCTCATCTGGAGCACATCGTCCCCAAGAGATTTCCCTATTTCACAGCCAAGACAGGCGGCACCATAATCCAGGGAACCTTCTACAAGAGCAGGCTGCACAGTGTTGACAACCTCCAGGCCGCGCATCCGGATTGCAACAAGCGCAAGGGGAACTCGGTCAGGATTTCCGACTGGCGGCACCGAACGATGGAGCCTCTCGTCGTGGCCATCCATACGGAAGACGGCACCCCGTTCGTCGTGCCGTACCGACAGGGCGGCGATTAGACGCCCTAACACTGTGCAAGCCATTCGCGGCTTCACCCTTGGACGACAGAAAGCAACAGCACAAGATCCGGCACCTGTTGGCGGTGCTTCGCCAGTTGAGGAGGTGTGTGGCAGCTTGGCGACGACATGCCGTTACTACGGGACCAGCCAGCCGACCACCTGCAAGGAGCAGCCGCCATTAGGCACTGGACAAGGAAGAGCTGAGGGATCGATCGCCGCGCCCGCGCCACAGCCCGACTGTCAACGACCTCTGTCGGTTTTGGAGCTAGCAGAGCCAGCCGGCTCGTTGTCGGTTGCGGCAGTCGATCGTCAGTGAGGTGAGCTGGCTTTGGGGTGTGAGGCCTGGGCAAGCGGACAGGCCTGCGCCGACGTCCATGAGCGACGACGTGTGATCGCAGCTTGACTCGTTGACGTGGGCCATGCCCCAGAGCATGTGGGCAAGCTCGTGGGCGGCAACGGCCAACGGGAACGGGTCCCCGTGATCCATGGCCTCATCCCGGTAGACGACGAAGGCTGGACCTGAATCCATACGGGCAGCGCCAGCCTGGGAGTCGAGAATGGTGGTTGAGCGGACTACGACAAGGCGGTGGATCGTCCAGAGCTGTGAGTCAGGCTCATCGGGGTAGTTGTCCGACCCGCCATGGGCGTTCAATAAGGTGTTCACGCAATCACCTCCGGAGGAGGGATTAGCGAAGCTTGCAAGGGTGACGAGACCAGTCGGCACGGTTACGACATGCTGGGAGCCAGCAGTGAACTCGATGTAGGCAAGCCCACCTGACTCGCGGGTAAAAAATGGGGTCAGGAACTCGTTAGCCTGGTCGACCATTCGTTGGAGTTCACCGGCTGGCAGGATGTCGGATTGGTCGATCATGCAATGGTGGACCGGGATTGTGAACGTTTCGGCCGGGCGGAGATCGGGACACCCGCCGGGCACTCGAGTCGTGTGGAGCCCGAAACGGCACCTGTAGTCGTTTATCACGGCTTGATGGGACTCGATGAGATCGTCTTTGGCAGCAATCTCATCGGTGAGCTGTGCAAGCTGGTCGCGAAGTGCCGCCTGGTCGGCCAGAGAACGGTCGAGGATCTCTTGCAGTTCGACCTCGGCCAGACGGTCCTGCTCGGCCAGGCGAGCCAAGTCTTCTTGACGCTGGCGCTCCAATTCGGCCAGGCGAGCCACCTCCGCCTCCCGCTTGCGCTGCTCTTCCTCGAGGAGAATCCGCTCGGTCTCGCGCTCGATCTCGCGCTCGACCTCCATCAGCCGGTAGTTGCGGAGGGATTCGTCAAGGTCCTCGATTTCTTCCAGGCGGTCGGCCATGGCCCGTAGCTGGGCTTCCTGTTCTAGCAACGCTGCGTCGAGGGCCTCTTGCAACTCGACCTCGTGGGAGGCGGGCAAGTCGTCGGTAGCGGCAGGCGTGAGCTTCGAAGGAGCCGTGAACTCAAGAGTGGACGATTCAGGGGTCGATGTGTGCGAATCACCGGCACAAGAAGCGAACAGCACTATCGCGGCAGTGAAGGACGCCAGGGGCCGGACCATGGCGGGCAGGATAGCGGCCTAGCTACCTGAGGATCTGCGACGGGGTTCAATCACCGAGCCGGCGATAACCACCAGGCGTCGGCCTTGAAGTATTGCGTGAACCGCCGCCTATTCCCTCCAGCGACTTGTCCTTCTCCTCCCATGACATGGCTACCTTCTAATCGTGGTGCCCGGCCAAGGGCAGGCACCTTCGGGAATGCTGACCTTCCCTACTGAGGCATGCTTCTTGCGGCTTGTCGATAGGTTTGGATTTCTTCGGCGCTCAATTGATCTGAAGACACCAATTCGTAGTGTCTTTCACGGGCAATGGTTATTCCGTCATCTGATTCTGCGAACTCGAAAAGGGCGATCTCGTCATTGGCCATGAACTGGGCCGCGATAGGGCGCGCCAAGAGATCAGGGAACTTCTGCTCGGCTACTCGAAAGTCTTGCCAGATCTGTATCACGCTGAGGGCATCAGAACCGCCCTTGGCTTGGACCGGCAGAACGTAGTGAGCGCCATGCTCGTCTAGTCCCACGTACAGGTCGTCGGTTTCGACTTGGGAGCTGCTGGATGTGCCGTCAATGGCGTTCTCGACGGTCACTGATGTGCGCAGATGGCTTTGCAGGGGGTAGCAGGCGAGGCCGGTGAACACATCCAAGAGTCTGTTGTGGCGCAGCCTTGCCAATAGAGCCTGCTCATCTGACATGGCGTACTTGGCGATTACGCCTGGGGTCGAGTCAGGAAGCCGAACGGTGCGAAGGCCCTTACGGGGCTCTATGTGGTTGAAAGGCACAGCCCGCAATACGTAGACCGCGTTCCCGCCGGGAAAGATTGCCCATTCGGTGTTCGGCGGGGCAGCTTCACGCACGCTGTCAGGCAGGGGAACGCGGTACCGCAGGGAATAGACGACGTCTCCGAGGTTCCTAGGTCGCGGTTCTCCCAATGCTTCGGCTGCCGCGACCAGTTCGTCCCGTCGAAATGCCACCTCATAGACCCCTGGCTTGTGGTGGTCGGCGAAAATCTTGGCGATGATGCGCTGAGCAAGGCTCTCCCCGTGCGAACTCGTCGTCGAGGTCATGCTCTGGGGGTGCCGGGCCATCGTAGGACGAGGACTTCTTCTCGGAGTTGCTCGTTGGTGGCCGTGGCGTGGCGGGTACGAAACAGGTCGATTGCCTCGACCTCGTACCCAGCGCGCTCAGCGATCTCTGAGAGGATTTCGCCGGTACGGATCATTACTCGCAAGTAGGAAGCCTGGTCGCCCACTACATAGGCCAAGCGGGCACCGGGGCGCAGCACTTTGCTCAGGGAGGTGAAGTGGCGGGCCATTCCGCCGAAGTAGAGCTTGGTGACCCGGTGGTACATCCGCTCGAAGCCAGACTCCTTCCCCAAGGCGATGCGCCGGACTTCAATGGCGGCGGCGATTCGCTCGACTTCGGCATCGCCGCTGATCCACTCGTCATCGTCGTCGTTTCGATAGACACCACGGGTGTTGGATCGCACCAACCCGCGCTTCATCGCCTGAAGGTCTGACCTCTCGTGAATGTGCCCTAGAAGCACCGATTCGAGCCGGACAGTGCGGGAGTAGTCCTTCTCGTTGGGATAAGGCGGCGACGTGATCACAGCGTCGATGCTGTTGGGTTCAATGTATCTGTCGACCGCCCGGGCATCGCCTTCGATGGCCTGGGCGAGTGTTGCGTTCAGCGATCCCAAGTGCCTTAAGTCGTCGGACATAGAAAGCACGCATGAAAGCCAGCGGCTAACCACATTGGCGTCCTGTTTGATTTTGCCCACTCCGACTTCGGGACCGAACCTGAGGTTGCCGACATCTGTTGGAAGAACACGAGCCAGCGCAAGCAGTTCGTGGGCCGCAAACCTTGGATCGTGCTCTCCCTCCAACGCCTCCTTCAAAACGAGGACTTTGTGAAGCGGCAACGGGCTGATCGAGTTCTTGAGCAGGAGCTTGGCGGTCTGTTCCGGTAGCGACCGAAGCCGCACATCCGGAGGCGGCATAGCCATCGGCTCATCGCTGATCCCGTCCGCGGCCAGCATGGCCAGTGCCTTCTCCGCGATGAGTCCGGCATGTTCAACAAGGCCGTCCGGATCGGGCGACCAATCCACCTTCGTGCCGGCCGCCAGGCGAGAGACTTCTATGGCTTCAAGGCCAACACTCGGGACTCCGAGCTTCTTGGCCTCGACCAGCGTTGTGCCGGTGCCGCAAAACGGATCAAGCAAGCGCTGAGAGCCATCAAGTTCGAATCGGTGGGCGTAGTCCCGAACAAGATGGGGTGGAAAGGACAGCACGAACCGGTACCAGTCATGAGCGGGAGCATCCTGTGCCAACAGGGCATTCATCGATCCGTTCGTCCCCGGACGCGGCGCAGTACCCACGCCAGCCACCGTAGACCAAGCACTACTGCCCGGAAGCGGAATTGGTCGGGGCCGAAACCCCTCAAAAGTCTTCAAACCTGCTCCTCTCGTCGGAATTCGTCGAACCCTAAAAGCGAGCAGTGACAATTTGTAGAGGCTGGGCCCCATGAACGCGGGGCAAACGCCGCCCAGCTTGCCTGAAATCTTGCATAGCAAGTTCTAATGTTCGATGCATGGCACAGCTGGTGACAAGGGTCAACGATGAGCTGGGTGCTCAATTGGCCGAGATGGTCGAAAGCGGCGAGGTGAAGTCTCGCTCAGACGCGGTGCGGAGAGCACTGGAGACGATGCTCGATCAACGTCGGCGCTGGCTCATCGGGGAGGCCGTCGTAGATGGCTACCGCCGCATACCCGAGACGGAGGAAGAGCTGCGCTGGGCTGAGAGGAACCTCCGCGACATGACCGCTGAAGAGCCCTGGGAACTGTAGTGAACCCCTTCATGTTCTTCTCCAGAGCCGCCCAACAACGTAAAGGGGGGGCGGTTCCCGAAGCCTCCATCACCGAAGTCGTCGACGACGGCGAACGGTCGGTGTCGGTGATCGCTTGAGCACCAGAATGAAGGGGAACCATTTCCCAAAGAGTGTTGAAATCAGCCGCACCTGTAGTTAGAGTGATGTCAATCTTCCCCGTCTGGCCTGCTCCGCAGGGCATGGCGGGGGTTTATCGTTTAAGGCTTATGTTGCGATGCCTGGCTTCACGGTCCGCACCCGGCCTCTGAAGTATCACCGAATCTCGAAGCCGGGTCATGAGCCCGAATGAATGGAGGAAGAGAAGGGAGTGGATGTGATGATGGCCCTGGACATCTCCATAGGAGCTATGAACTCGGCGACCGTTGATGGTCCACTGCGTCGTGGTAGGTTGTTTGCACCACCTCTATCGCTTCGCCGGTAGGGTCGAGACCGCCGTTTGACGGCGGTCTCTGTCTTTGTTGGGGATCAGTGATTGATTACCAACCTCTACATAGACGGTTTCAACCTCTACTACCGCGCCTTGAAGGACACACCATTCCGGTGGCTGGATCTGCGGAAGCTGGGGGAGAACCTCTTTCCGCAAGATCGCATCCACCGGGTGTCCTACTTCACCGCGCGGCTTGATACTCGTCCCGGCAATCCCAATCAACCTCGTCGCCAGCTCACATACTTGAGAGCCTTGTCGACGCTGCCGGGCCTCGACACCTACTACGGCATGTTCCGATCCGGCGTCAAGCGGCGTCCCCTGGCCCAGCCCGTGGCAGGGCTGCCGTCCCATGTCTTGATCAGAGACTCCGAAGAGAAGGGGTCTGACGTGAACCTCGCTACCAGCCTGCTGGTGGACGGATTCAACGGCGAGTACGAGCAAGCAGTCGTCGTGTCCAATGACGCGGACTTCGCCGGGGCGATGCGTTACGTACGAGACGGCCTGGAGCTTCGCGTGGTGCTGGTCAACCCCGATCCCCGCAATGCCAGTCCGAGGGAGCTTGTTGACTCGGCAACCTACGTCAAGCGGTTGTGGAAGAGCCACCTGCGAAAAAGCCAACTGCCCGACACTGTGAGGGACACGATTGGCATCATCACCAAGCCCGCCGGGTGGTGATCCTTAGAGCGTGTCTACAAACCCTGCCTAGTGAATCTCTGCGAACTCCGCCGGTGGCCGCTGCCCTTGGTCAGGGTTTCTTGCTCAGGTCTCAGGCGTCGGGGGTGATGGTGAGGGGCCGAAGATGATGTCGGTCATGCGGTCGCCGCTGTAGAGCTTCCAGGCCACGGCCAGGGTGTAGTCGCGGTCGATGATGAACTCCCGGCCTTTGACTTTGAATGCCTCGCTGACGTGTTGCTGGGAGGTGTAGAGGGCGCGGCCGCAGGCGATGGTGTTGCCCCAGAGATCGGGGCCGTCGTAGGTGTAGCGGTTCCCGTGGAATCCGGCGCGGCGCTACGGGCTGGGCACCAAGGGCACCATCGGGATCGGCTACGACGCCGACATCGCCCTGCTCGATCCAGCGGTCAGCCATGTGGTCCGGGCCGCCGAGTCGGAGTCCAGCCAGGGCTACACCCCGTTCGAGGGCCAAGAGCTCGCCGGGAAGGTCAGCCACGTCTGGCTGCGGGGCCAGCGCATTCTGGCCGACGGACAAGTGGTTGGCAGCCCCGGCGGGCAATACCAGAAGCGGCCGACATGAGCGCGGCGGCCACTGCTGTGAAGTGCTCAGCGAGATTGCGGAAATCCGCCGGCCTTGGCCACCAGGCTGGGCACGCCGTGGCCGAGTTGGGCTTCCAGCCAGGCGGTGGTGTCGATGAGCGCGTCCAGGTCCAGCCCGGTGTCGAAGCCCATCTCATGCACCAAATACACCACGTCTTCGGTGGCGACGTTGCCGGTGGCTTTGGGAGCGAACGGACAGCCCCCCACCCCGCCGAGGCTGGAGTCGAACACCCTCACGCCGGTGTCGATCGCCGCGGCGATGTTGGCCAAAGCGGTGTTGCGGGTGTTGTGGAAGTGCCCTCGCAGCGTGATGCCGGGCGCCTGCTCCCGGACCCCCGCGAACAGGTCGGCCACCTGGGTGGGAACCCCGGCCCCGATGGTGTCGGCCAGGGCCAACTCGTCGGGCCGGGTCTCGGCCAACTGGGCCACAATGTCGAGCACGCTCTGGGCTTCCACCCGACCCTCGTAGGGGCATCCGCACACGGCAGAAACAGTGACCGCGGTCTTGATGCCAGAGGCCCGGGCAGCATCGCTGATGTCGCGCCAGCGCTGCACCGATTCGGCCACGCTGGCCCGCTGGTTGGCCTGGGAAAACGCCTCGGTGGCCACCACCACCCCGCAAACCTCATCGACCCCGGCGGAGATGGCCCGCTCAACCCCTCGTTGGTTGAGGGCCAGTGCGCTGTAGCTCACCCCGCTCGACCGGGGCACGCCGGCCATGACCGCATCCCCGTCGGCCATCTTGGGCACTGCCTTGGGGCTGACGAAGCTGGTGGCCTCGATGCGAGTGTGGCCCGCGGCTACCAGCCGCTCGATGAGCTCAACCTTCTGAGCGGTGCTGAGGTCGGCGGGGTCGGCCTGCAAGCCGTCCCGAGGGGCCACTTCGACGATTTGAATGCGCTCGCTCACTGCGAGTCCGAGCATATTGGAGATTCATGTCTGGAGCTCTGACCGATATCCGGGTTATTGAGATGGGCACCCTGCTGGCCGGCCCGTTCTGCGGCCAGCAATTGGCCGACCACGGGGCCGAGGTGATCAAGGTCGAGCCACCGGGAACCGGCGACCCCATGCGGGTATGGGGCCAAGAGAAGGCCGACGGCAAGTCGCTGTGGTGGCCGGTAGTGGGGCGGGGCAAGAAGTCGGTCACCGTCAACCTGCGCGAGGCCACCGGACAAGATCTGGTGCGCCAACTGACGGCCAACGCCGACGTGCTGGTGGAGAACTTCCGACCCGGCACCCTGGAAAAGTGGGGACTGTCCCCCGCTGAGCTCCACGCCGTCAATCCCCGGTTGATCATCACTCGGGTGTCGGGCTACGGACAGTCTGGCCCCTATGCCTCCCAGCCCGGCTTCGGCGCCATCGGCGAAGCGCTGGGCGGCATCCGCTACACCACCGGTGACCCGGAGAAGATGCCCAGCCGCACCGGTATCAGCATCGGCGACACCCTCACTGCCATGTTCGCCACCATCGGCACGCTCAACGCCCTCCACGCCCGCCAGCGCACCGGCAAGGGACAGGTGGTGGACGCTGCCCTGTACGAGTCGGTGATGGCGGTCATGGAGTCGCTTTTGACCGAGTATCACGTAGCGGGGTTCATTCGCGAGCGCACCGGTTCGATGATCCCCAACATCGCGCCGGCCAACGTGTACCCCACCCGGGATGGCAAGATGCACCTGATTTCCGGCAACCAGGACACCGTGTGGCGGCGGTTGGCTGAAGCCATGAGCCGACCCGAGTTGGGCAAAGACCCCCGCTATGCCACCCACCTCGCCCGAGGCGACAACCAGCTTGAGCTCGACGAACTGATCGCCGAGTGGACTGCCACCCTCGATGCCCACGACCTTCACCGGCTGCTGAACGAGCACGCCGTGCCCAACGGCCAGATGTATCGGGCCCCCGAGATGTTGGCCGACGAGCATTTCGCCGCTCGACAAGCCATTGCCTGGGTGGACAGCCCCGACTTCGGCTCGATCCCCATGCAGAACGTGGTGCCCAAGCTGTCTGACACCCCTGGAGAGATCGAATGGTCGGGACCGGTGCTGGGCGAGCACAACGAGGAAGTGCTAGGTGGAATCCTCGGCCTCGACGACGACGCCATCAGCCAGCTCCGAGCCGATGGGATAATCGACTGATGCAGGGGGACCGGGCATGACCGGAGACAGCTTGGCCGACGACTATCGCCAGGCCGGGTTCAGCAACCGTCTCGGTTTTGGCCAGCAGCCTGCCCTGGTGGTGGTCGACTTCTGCCAGGCGTATCTCCACCCCGATTCGCCGCTGTATGCCGGTGTGGAAGACGCCCGAGAGTCGTGCATACGGCTGCTGGCGGCGGCCAGAAGGGCTCAGATCCCCGTGCTGCACACCAGGGTGGAGTTTCAGCCGGGAGGGGCCGACGGCGGGGTCTTCTTCCGCAAGGTCGGCGCGCTGGAGTGCTTTGTGCGGGGCAACCCGCTCGGCCAGTACGGCGAAGGCTTGGAACCGGCCGACGAAGAGGTGGTGGTGGTCAAGCAGTACGCCTCAGGATTCTTCGGCACGTCGCTGGCCTCTACGTTGACCTCCCTGGGCATCGACACGCTGATCATCACCGGGGTGTCAACCAGCGGCTGCGTCCGGGCTACCGCACTCGACGCCTGCCAACACGGTTTCGTTCCTATCGTGGTGAGAGATGCCTGCGGCGACCGAGACCAGCGCGTCCACGAGGCCAACCTGTTCGACCTCGACGCCAAGTACGCCGACGTAGTGTCCGAGCAAGAGGTGCTCGACTACCTGACGCTCAGGCGATAAGCACCACCTTGCCCAGCTTGCCGGGGACGGCGAAGTGCTCGTAGGCCGCGGTTGCCTCGGCCAAGGGGAAGGTGCGGCCTATGGGAACCCGGACTCGGGCCGCATCCACCAAGGGGAGCACATGGCGCTCCATGCGGCGGGCGACGGCGGCCCGCTGCTCCAGAGTGCGGGGCCTAAGTGTGGAGGCGAACAGCCGTGCCCGCTTGACCATGAGCAGCGCCAGATTCAGCGAGACCTCCGCCCCGGCCGCCACCGCCATCACCCGGTCGCCCATCGAGAACCGCTGGCAACCGGGCCCGGTGGCCACCACCTCGCCAGCCAACTCGAGACCGCCGGTGGTCGGCGCGCCCGGCGGCGGTGGGTAGCCCCCCTTGGCCTGGGCGATGTCGGCACCGTTCAGTCCTGCGACCCGCACCTCCACGAGAAGCTGCCGATGGTGCGGAACCGGGTCGTCTACCTCGCCGATTGTCGCTTGTCCGCTCTCGAAAACCACCGCTCGCATCAGTCCTGCAATCTAACGGTCATGAGGCGTCTGACGGGCAGGTGAATGCGCTCTTTGTGCCGTAGGCTTCGGGCATGGCAACGCTGACTCAGGCCACGTTCACCCGCATGGACGAGTCCACCGCAGAGGACTGGGCGGCAACCGCCCCGGCCCACCACTACCTAGAGCAGGGATTGGCCGACCGGGTGCTGCGGGAATTGCGGGATCTGGCCTCCGGGCCCCAGGGGTTCGCCGTCGACCGGCTGGTCCACAGCATCCAAACCGCGCATCGGGCCGAGAAAGCCGGGCGCGACGACGAATACCTGGTGTGCGCGTTGGTCCACGACATCGGCGACCTGCTCACCCCCCACAACCATCCCGACATCGCCGCGGCCATCCTCAAGCCGTTCGTGTCGGAGGCCAACCATTGGATGGTGCAGATGCACGGCGTCTTCCAGGGCTACTACTTCTGGCATCATGTCGGGCTGGATCGCAACAGCCGCGACGCCTACGCCGACCACCCCCACTACGACCGCTGCGCCGAGTTCTGCGCCGAATACGACATGCCCGCCTTCGACCCGGCTTACCCCACGCCGCCCCTGGAGCACTACGAGCCGCTAGTGCGGAGCTTCTTCGCCCCCAAAACGTGATCCTCTCCGACGTATCCATCCGCAAGGAGCTGGAAGCGGGCCGTATCGTGATCGAGCCGCTGGCCGATGGCGCCGTCCAACCCTCGTCGGTGGATTTGCGCATCGACCGGCACTTCCGGGTGTTCCGCAACCACACCGAGGGACTGATCGACGTCAAGAGGAACATGGACGCCCTCACCGAGCCGGTGGAGATCGAGCCCGACGGGGTGTTCATCCTCCATCCCGGGGAGTTCGTGCTGGGCTCCACCCTGGAGCGGGTGCGGATTCCCGACGACCTGGTGGCCCGGCTGGAGGGCAAGTCGTCGCTGGGCCGCCTCGGGCTGTTGATCCACTCCACTGCTGGCTTCGTGGACGCCGGCTGGAATGGCCGCCTCACCCTGGAGCTGTCCAACGTGGCCACATTGCCCATCACCTTGTACGCCGGGATGAAAATCGGCCAGATCTCCTTCATCCGCATGACCACCCCCGCCGAAAATCCCTACGGCTCCACCGAGGCCGGCTCCAAATACCAAGACCAAACCGGCCCCATCCCCTCCCGCTACTGGAAGAACTGGTAGCCAGAATCCTCCCAACATCGCCCGATGAGGGTCACGGCGACTTAGATTGAGTTGGCAGTGTCTGAACCCGCTCCTTCGTCATCTCTGACGCCCCGCTCGCGGGCTGGGCTGTTGGCCGAGCTTGAGGGTGAGCGGTTTGATTTGGTGATCATCGGCGGGGGGATCACGGGGGCGGGAGTAGCCCGTGATGCGGCCCGGCGGGGGCTGCGGGTGGCGCTGGTGGAGAAGGACGACTACGCCGCGGGGACGTCGTCGCGCTCTTCCAAGCTGATCCACGGTGGGCTGCGGTATCTGGCGATGGGCGACATCGGGCTGGTGCGGGAAACGGCGCGGGAGCGCAAGGCTGTCCACCAGATGGCACCCCATCTGGCCGAGCCGTGCTGGATGGTGGTGCCGGCTCGTAGCCGGGCGAGCTTGATGAAGGTCCGAGCCGGAATCGGGACTTACGAGAAGCTCGGCGCAGTGGAAGATGCCGACCGCCACCTCAGCTGGGATCGCGACGCTCTGGGGGAGCAGGAGTCTTGCCTGCGCCAAGACGAATTCCCGTGGGCGTGTGCCTATCGGGAGTACATGACCGACGATGCCCGCCTGGTGCTGGCCGTGCTGCGCGACGCTGCTGCCGCAGGGGCGCAGGTGGCGAACCGGCTTCCGGTGGTGGACGTGGTTTGGGAGGGCGACCGGATCGACGGAGTGGTGGCCGAATGCGGCGTGAGTGGCGATCAAGTGGAGATCCGAGCCGATGCGGTGGTCAACGCCACCGGACCGTGGGTGGAGCGTCTGGCCCGCCTCGAGGAGGAAACCGCTGTCGATCGGCTTCATCCCTCCAAGGGCGTGCACGTGGTCGTCCATGCATCACGGCTACCTGTACAGAACCTGGTGATCATGGAGGCCTCCGACAAGCGCAGCATCTTTGTTCTGCCCCGAGGCGACACCGTGGCCATCGGCACCACCGACACCAGCTACGAGGGCGATCAACTCCTGTGGCCCGAAATCGAGCGGGCCGACGTCGAGTACTTGCTGCACCCGCTCAAGCGTTATTTCGACGTCGATCCTCTGGGCTTCGACAATGTCGTGGCGGCCTGGTCGGGGGTGCGCCCACTGGTGGCCCAAGGAAACAAGGAGGCCGCCGAGATCTCTCGCAAGGAGGAGGTGTGGCTCGGCGCCGGGGGGATGATCACCATCGCGGGCGGCAAGCTCACCGGCTTTCGCACCATGGCGATGACGGTGCTCGACTTTGTGGCCAAGCAGCTGGGCCGGTCGCTGGGGCCGAGCCCGGGACCCGATCCGATCCCCGGTGGCGACCTGACATCGAGCCTCGACGCCCACGCCGCATCGGTGGCGGCCGCCGTAGGGGTTGAGCGGCCGCTGGCCGACCGTTTGGTGCGGCTTTACGGCAACGAGACCAGCGAGGTGCTGGCTTTGGGCCACCAGCCCATTGTCCCCGGTGGACGGGTGGTAGCCGGTGAGGTCGACTGGGCGGTGCAGGTTGACGGTGCGCTGACCCTCGAAGACCTCGTCTATCGCCGGACCCGGGCTGCCTGGTATACGCCCACTGAGCGAGAGGGCCTTCTCGCACCGGCGGCCTCGTTGATGGCCGAATTGCTGGAATGGGACGAGACCCGCACCGCCGCCGAGATCGAATCCGTTCAGGCCCGCTACGCCAGCGAGCTCCAATTCCGGGACAATGCCTGATGGCGCTTCTCGACGAACTCGCCGGCCTGCTGGGCGACGAACTCCACCTCAGCGACGATGCCCGCCGGAGCCGAGCCCGCGACACCTGGCCCCGCTCCGAGTTCGATCAGTGGCAGGGCCGGTTGGTGCTGCCCGCTGCGGTGGCAACGCCCTCGACCACCGGGCGGGTGGCCGAGACGGTGCGGCTGTGCCGGGCCCACGGCGCGCCGATTATCCCCCGGGGGGCCGGGTCGGGCTGCGTGGGCGGGGTGCTGGCCACCACCGAGTCGGTGGTCATCAGCACCGAGGGCCTGACCGGGCTGCGGTCGCTCGACCCAGTGGACGGCCTGGCCGCCTTCGGCGCCGGCACCATGGGGATCGACGCCGAGAACCGGGTGCGCCAAGACGGCTTCACCATCGGGCACTGGCCCCAGTCGATCGAGATCTCGTCGGTGGGCGGATGGGTGGCCACTCGGGCCTCAGGCCAATACTCCACTGCCTACGGCAACATCGAGGACATCGTGTATGCGGTGGAAGCTGTGTTGCCCGACGGGTCGATCTACCGGTCGCGCCCTACTCCCCGGGCATCGGCTGGTCCCGATCTGCGCCAGCTTCTTCTGGGCAGCGAGGGCGCACTGGGGATCATCACCGAGGTGACTTTCTCGCTGCGGCCGCTGCCCGAGCCGGGAGTTCGCCAGGCCTTCCATTTCGAGGATATGGCTACTGGATTCGACGCCGTCCGCAGTGTGATCGTGCCGGGCTGGCGACCTCCGGTGGTGCGCCTCTACGACGCCGGCGAGACGCGGCGCCACTTCCGCGACCACGTGCCCCAGGGTCGCTGTGTGGCCATCTTCCTGCACGAGGGCCCGCCCGGCCACGCTGCTCTGGAGGCGACCGCGGTGGCCGATTTGTGCCGGGGTGGTGGGGGTGAGCAAGCCGATCCAGGCGCTGTCGACCACTGGTTCGGGCATCGCAATATCGTTCCCACCTGGACCGAGCTCTTCGAGCAGGGGCTTATCGCCGACACCATTGAGGTGGCCACCGGCTGGGGCCAACTTGCTCGGCTCTACAAAGCGGTGATCGAGGCGATCAACGCGGTGCCCACGGTGATCGCCGCTACCGCCCACTCATCGCACGCGTACCGCTCCGGGGCCAACCTTTACTTCACCTTCGCCGCCCAGCCGACTGATCCCGAGGAGTATCAGTCGGTCTACGACGCCTGTTGGACTGCGGCCATGCAGGCGGCCACTGGCTGCGGGGCCGGCATTGCCCACCATCACGGCATCGGCCGCGTCCGGCGAACCTGGATGGCCGATGAACTCGGCGATGCCGGCGTCGGCGTTCTGCGTGCTGTCAAGGCCGCCCTCGATCCTGACAACCTCATGAACCCGGGAGTTCTCGTCCCGGACTGACGACCAGCCGTCTAAGCCGATCGCAACATCGCTACGCCCATGCAGCGTCCCGCTCGGACGGACTGTCCCCTATGGGAGAAGAAGCGCCGGGCGTCCAGCGTGTCCATCCGACAGTCTTCAATGTGCTTGAGCCATACCCCGGCATCAAGCACCTGCTGTTTGACCATGAACGGGATGTCGAGGTGCGGCTTGTCCCCTGCGTCGTAGAGCACTGCGGGCTGCTGATGGAACTCGCCCTCAGCCTGCATGGCCTCGTTCATCGAGACTTCGAGAGAGGTTGGTTGCAAACAAGGCCCAATCCCCACCCGGATATCCCGCGTCCGGCACCCGAACTCCCGAGCCATGGTCTCGACGGCCTTTTGTGCGATTCGCCCGATAGCCCCCCGCCATCCGACATGCACGATTCCAATAGCGGGTTGAACCGGGTCGTAGAGAATTACGGGCGCGCAATCGGCGACGAGAACGGCTATCGGGACCATCGGCGCGGTGGTAACCAGCGCATCACAGGCGGCCACTCCAGATTCAGCCGAATCGGCCCCCCGACCCCTGTCGTGATCACCGACAACCTTCACCCGAACCCCGTGCACCTGGCGGGGAACCACCAGATCCCGAAAATCGAAGCCAAGTCTGTCGCCCACAATCTTGCGGTTGGCCACAACGCTTCCTGGGTCGTCCCCCACCTCAAAACTCAGGTTGAGACTGGCCACCTGACCGCGGCTCACCCCTCCGTCGCGGCCGGTGACCGCGGACAGCGCCTGATCTCCGTCAAAGCTGAACCGGACTGAGTCCATTGAGTCCTACTCTAGTAGTATTTTCGGTATGAAAGTTAGCGTCAGCCTTCCCGACGAAGACGTCGCATTCCTCGACGACTATGCCCGCAGCCACCAAATCGCCTCCCGATCGGCCACCCTGCACCGGGCGGTCCGGCTCCTGCGGGCATCTGAGTTGGCGCAAGACTACGCCGAGGCATTCGCTCAGTGGGATAACGAAGAGAGCCACCTCTGGGACTCCTCCGTTTCTGACGGACTCACCTAGCTCTGATGAGACGAGGAGAGATCCGCATCGTCAATCTCAGCCCCACGCAGGGCGCTGAGGCCGCCCAAACCCGGCCCGCGGTGATTGTCAGCAACGATGGCGCCAACACCACAGCGGCCCGACTGGGGCACGGAGTGGTGACCGTCGTACCCATCACCTCCAACACCGAGCGGATCCACCCCTTCCAAGTGCTGCTGGTGGCCGACGACACTGGCCTCGAGCGCGACTCCAAGGCCCAAGCCGAACAGGTCAGGTCGATCTCCGTTGAACGAGTTGGACGCCAGATCGGCCAGGTCCCCTTCGACCAAATGGCCCAAGTCGACAACGCCCTCCGACTTCATCTCGCCCTGTGACCCACTCGCAGCGATAGGAGCCGAACATGCCCGAATCTCCAGTGTGGACCTCGCCGGTACTGCGGTCGGTGGGCGGGGTTGTCGATCGCTCCCGGCACGTTCGCACATCGGTCGAGGCCATCGAGCAGGTGGCCTCATGGATGGCCTTTGAGGAGTTCGCCTTTCCGTCTGGCCCGGTAGACGGCGCCTTCAGCGACAGGACTGACCCGGCAGAGATCGTCGATGTGTCCTTCTTCTATGCGGTCATGAACTTCGCCTTCACCGACTTCGACTCCGGGGTGAAGTTCGCCGCCGAATACAAGGGCCGCACTTGGTCGGACAGCGAGGGCATGTTCGCTTGCGTCAACCGGGCACAGGATGAAGGCGTGCCGCTGACCGACGGGGCCTACCTGGCCGAGATCGATCGAGCCGAACTTGGCCGCGTGTTCAGCGGGAACATCGATATCCCCATGCTCGATGAGCGCGTCGAAATCCTCAACGCGACAGGCCAAGTCTTGGCCGAACACTACGACGGCAGCGCCCATCGGTTCGTGGCCGACTGTGCGCCGGCGATGTACGCCGACGGAAACGGCCTGCTGGAGCGGCTAGTGGCGGAGTTCCCTCGGTTCAACGATGTCAGCACTCACGACGGCCATGAGGTGCAGCTGCACAAGCTGGCCCAGCTGTGGCTGTGGCAACTGCACATGGCGCTGGCCAGCCAAGGAGCATTCGCGGTGACCGACCTGGAGCGGATGACGGCGTTCGCCGACTACATCGTCCCCGTCGCCCTGAGGCTCTTGGGCATCCTGTCGTACTCCGCAGAACTGGAATCCGCCATCAACAATGGGGAACTGATCCCCGCAAACAGCGCCGAGGAAGTAGAGATCCGGGCCCACACCCTGTACGCCACCGCCCTGCTAACCGACGCCATCAACCGAATTCGCCCAACCTCGCAGTCGCTGGTCGTCCCCCAGGTGGACTTCCGGCTCTGGAAGGCGTATCACGCCACCTTCTGGCCCCACCACCTAACCCGCACCATCATGTACTGACTCCCTGTGCTGGCCAACTCGCCCGTAACATGCGACAGCGACAGGAGGCGACGACATGTCTGATTCAGAACTGGCAATTGGAAGCCAGATCCATTTGGGCCATTCGATGATCACCTTCATCGAGCCGCACCGCGGCGAGGGGCTGCATGAGTACAACCGCTGGTACGAGCACGACCACGCCTATGCCGCCATGACCGCCGCGCCCGGCTGCTTCGCCTACCGGCGGTATGTGGCAACGAGGCGGCTCAAGGACCTGCGCTTCCCCGCCGACAGCGCGGTGGCCGATCCGGTGGACAACGGCTCGTTCATCGCTTTGTACTGGATGGAGGAGGGGCACGACACCGACACCTTCGGCTACTCCTTCTCGGTCGGGCCCGACCTGTTCGCGTCGGGGCGCATGAACCCCAACCGCGACCACGTCAGCACCGCCGCCTACGACCTCGCTGGCTCGGCAAGCCGAGGGCCCGCTCCGGTTCCGCCCGAGATCGCCCTCGACCACCCCTACCCGGGCCTGGTCGTCGCTTGGATTAGAGGCGACGGCACCGACTCGTTACTAGAGGCTGCGGCAGGACTGCGGGCCGAGCGCGATCCCGACCTGCTGGCCGAGGGCAGCCCCATCGGCCAGATCATCGACTTCGTGCAGGTCGCCAAAGAGGGCGGCCTGCCACCCCTCACCGGCGAACACCCCGAAGTCCTCCGCCTCTACTTCTGCGACCAAGACCCCGAACAATGCTGGGACGCATTCGCCACCCTCGCCGACGACGTCACCGCTCAAGGCGCCCGCCTAGAACTAGCCGCCCCCTTCATCCCCACCATCCCCGGCACCACCCAATACCTCGACGAGCTCTGGTAGGTGCGCCGAGTTCTCGATGTGTCGATTAGAGAAGGAGGGTCGGGGAAGTCGTCACCCTTGGTCAGTACGATGGCGACATGAATGTTGCCTACGACGAGAAAAAATTCGTCGAGATGGTGCTATATGTCGCTGACCGACTACAGGACGACTGTGCCGGCGGAGCTACGAAGCTGAACAAGGTTCTGTTCTTCGCTGAATTCACACACCTGCGACGCCACCACCAGGTGATCTCCGGATGCGAATTTCAGAAGCTGGCCCATGGCCCGGCACCTCGCCAACTTCTTCCAGCCCGTCGCCAATTGATCGACTCCGGTGCGGCTGAGCTCGTGGAGGAGGATTTTCTCGGCCGCCCGCAGCACCGATTGGTGCCCACCCGAGAGGCAAATCTCGACGTGTTCACCGACGATGAGCTCAAAACGATCGAGGACGTTCTCACCCAACTTGCAGGCATGACCGGCACCCAAGTCAGCGAGCTGTCCCACCAAGAGCCCGGCTGGCGACTGACCGAAGTCGGCGAAACCATCCCGTTCTCCACTGCTTTCCTCGACTACCAGCAGGTTCAGACTCCGACCAGTGAGCGACTCTCCAGGTCGGTTGCGGAACGCTACGGGTTTGAAACCACGCGGTAGTGCCTGATATCCGAGTTGGCAGCTTCGCTGCCGAGAAGATCACAGCAGAGCACGGTCCCAGTCGAAGTCCAACGGGCCAACCGTCTGAGTGGGACTTCTGGTCGGGCCCATTAGCCGCAGCGCTCATTGGTTTCAAGGACTTCGAGAATTTGCCCTTCGACCTCCACCCGGAGATACGCACGCTCCATATCGTTGATCCCATCTTTGGCGTCGTGGTATTCGTCGGGATACTCCTAGAACCGGGGGTGGTCGAGATCGCTGACTTCGCGATCGACCCGGAATACTGGGAGATGATCGAGGACGACCCTATCGACTGAACCTTTTGCCCGGAATGCTGGGGTCAGGTATAGGCCTAGTCACCAGGCGACATGACGGTGGTCCAGAAGAGCATCATGTCTTCGACGAATACGAGGGCTAGGTCGGGGGTTCCGGCGAGGTGGGCGCCGCGGACGCCATAGCCGGCTTTGGCGGCGTAGAGAAAGCCGTCGAGGTCGACCAAGGACGGGTCGGGGTGGTCGGAGTTGGGGAGGATGAAGGCGCCGTCGTCGGCGATGTAGACGATAGGGGCATGGGGGGCCACGGTGGCTTTGGGCATGTACTCCAGAGGAGCTGTTCGGTCGAAGCTGTGATGTGCGCCGCCAACGATACGCACGGTGGCGTCGCCGCCTGCGACCCGTATGGCCTGGATGTGGGCCTGGACCTGGGTGGGTGAGCACCAGTCGTCGAGATCGCCGATGATGGCCCGGACCCGGGTGTTCCCCACGGCGGGGTTGAGGAACTGATGCCCCGACCAGGGGTAGGCGGCGTATACGCCGACGAGATTGGGGGCGTTGGCGGCTGCGGCCAGGTGCAACGACGCCGCGTTCAGCACCGCGGAGCCCCCTCGGCTGTGGCCTTGCGCGCCGATTCGTGTGGCTTCGATCTCGGGGCGGGACGCCAGAACCTCGGCTGTGGCCAGGACATCCCAGGCACTGGCCGCAAAGGAATACTGGAGCTGGTTGTCGACGGTGGAATCGACGTTTCGGGGGCCGAACGGGTCGAGGGCGCATGCCGCGATTCCCGCGTCGGTGATCGTCGCCGAGTGGGCGAGGTTGTGCGGCTGGAGCCCCAGGCCGCCCGGAACCATGATCACTACCGGAAACGGCCCGGGCCCGGCGGGCACAAAGAGCTTGGCCCACAAGTCAAGGCGCGGCATCGCCGCCGTGTCGGAAATCGCCTGATAGAAGTTCTTGGGATTGGCCGACGGTACGGTCAGCGCCTCAACCACATAGAGGCCACAGGGCCGTACCGCAACCTCGAGTCGAGCATGGTGAGCGGACCGATCAGCCTCCCGATCACCTACAAGCTGCGCTGAGTCAAGCTCAGATCATGGAGAGAAGCGCTTGACGAGGTTGTCCAGGGTGGTGGCGATGGAGTCCTCGATCAAGTCGTCTCTGATCAACCACATGGTGAGGTGCGGGAATCGGATACTTCTGTAGTCAGCCGACTCGGTGACCCGCGTGCCGCCCTCTACGGGCTCCAACTCATAGCGCCAGCGGTTCTTGACCAAGTTGCACCAGGCGATAAGCCGGTTCTCCTCGTATTCCACCACCTTGCTGGTCACTCTGTAAGGAAAGCCGTACACCTTCATGGCCATCGTGAACTCCGACCCCAGTTGCATGGACCCCTGACCGGTGATGAGCCTACGAACGGCTCCGGACCCGTCTATCTCTACGTGACGGGCCGGGTCGGCCAGCAAGGCGAAGATCTCCTCGGGAACAGCGGGAACAACTCGACTGGCGGTAAAGAGTCGCATCCTTATGGCAATCGGTCAGCCTATATGAACTCAGGCGGTGTGGGCGGCGTGATGGGGCTGCTAGTGGGGTCTTGACGACCACCCAGAACCAGCCGAAACACGGCCCATCCGGAGGGGGGTCCATTTTTCTGAAGGAGTCGGATCCAGTCGGCTCCTGCGATGCGTTTCCCCAGTTCATAGCTGTGATGTGTCCCCAGAAACCCATGTTCACTTCAGGGTCTGTTGGCGGCGGGTGGGCCCCAATCGCTGCTTGTGTTGGCCAGAAAGTTCATCCCAACCCCGCCCGACGCAATTCCAGAATCGGAACTACGCAAATCCCGGAGATGTTCAGAGCCTGCACCATACCCAGATGGGTTTACTTCAGTTCAGCTCGCTGTTCATGCGCCGATCGAGGCTAGGTAGTCGTCGGCTGGCTCTGGTCTGATTGGGCTGTGGGTCAGCAGTGGTGAGCGGTTTCTTCCTGTTGCCACTCTCTCTGTTCCGGTCCTTGCTGTAGGTCCTGTGCGAGTTCCTGCCCATGTCAGGTATAGGAAGTCGGTGGATCTGGTCATTGCGACATAGAGCAGCCGGCGCTCTTCGTCGGGATTGCAGTCTGGGTAGGGAATTATGCCTTGTTCGACACCGACGACGATTGCGGCGCGAACCGTCAGACCCTTTGAGCTTGCCATGGTCATCAGGCGTACTGCGTGGGCTGAACGTCCAGTGCGGAGGTCTTTTCCTACTGGTTGGATCTGGCCGAGGAACCGACCTAGGCCCTCGCTGCGATCAACTTCCTCGTCTAGGTCCACCAAGAGGTCATGGAGGCGATCTTCGCATCCGCCGAAGTCTCCGGCCCGTTCTGCCAACCATGTTCCCCAACCGCTTTCTCCAAGGTCGGCACCCGAGATGTCAACTGTGCCGATCAACTCGAGGACGGGCCGGATCGCGGACAGCACTTTGTTGCGAGACGCCGGAAGCAGATCTGGGAACTCGTCTGCATATTCGGACAGCAATTGTTCGGCGAAGGTAGCAGCGTTGGACGCGGCTCGTTCATAGAAGTGATCCCTGACTTTCGGGCCGACCCCCTTGGTCAGTTCAAGGATTGTCCACCAGGCGAGCGAGTCGTTTCGATCTACGAGGAGGCGTGCGATGGCCAGCAGCCGCCGATTCGGCGGTTCGCCCAGCATCTGCGACACCTCGTCAGGATTGATGACAGGAATTTCTCGATTCTGGAGTTCTCGCTGCAGAGGCGTAGACCAGGCGTTGTTGTGGTTGGTGCGGAAAAGCACGGCAATGTCTTCGGGCGCGATCCCCTTCGAGTGCATCAACCACTCCACCAGCCGAGCTGCGCCTCTTGCTTCTGCAACCCCACTTCTGAAACTGAGATACCTTGCCTCTCCTGGGGGGCAATGAGAAGCCGGCGTCAGCGGGGGGCGCACTGGTCGGCCTGGGAGGCCCTCGATGACGTGTCGCGCCCCGTTGAGGATCTTCGATCCGCAACGGTGGCTGATCGACAGGGTGTAGTCGGCTGCCCCGGGGTAGTCGTCCTCCACAAATCGCTGGATTCCCCTGGGATGTGCTCGCCTGAAGGAGTAAATCGACTGGTCGTCGTCTCCGACTGCGACCAAGCAGCGTCCCCGTTTGCTGATCTGTTTGAGCAGGGAGATATCGCACAGGTTGAGATCCTGATACTCGTCAACCACCCCCCTCCCCACGTTTCCGCGCAGGCTCTAGAAATTGCAAACGAATGGATCGTGCTAGGACTCTCCAAGGCCTCGGGGTGCTCTGCCACCTTCTCCTTCAGCTCATTCGTCGCAGCCCTGGTGAAGGTCAACAGCTTGCCCCTACCGACGCCATCGTCGGCCATCCCAAGCATCATCCGGATGACCGTCGCGCTCTTTCCTGTACCAGGGCCTGCGAGAACGCGGCCATTGCTTGTGGGGTCATGCGCGATGATCGCCCGCTGCTCAGGAGTCGGTGTCCAACTCATAGTCCTGTTATAGACCTCAACAGCGACAGGTTTACGCATCAAGCGTGGCGGCCACTGAACCTTCCCAGGTACTGCGCAATACCCGGGGAGGTTCAGTGCGCCTAACTAGCAACAAATGGTCGACAGGAGATTGGTGGTCGCTGGGTTTGGTGGAGGCGTGATGTTGGATTCACGCTGCCGGTGATTGCTGATGTCGAGTTTCGAACTCGACGGGTGTGAGCATGCTTAGCAATGTGTGCCGGCGCTGGCCTTTGACTCCGCTTCCACTCATCTTGATCGGTGACACTACGCGCGGTGTTCGGTTTCCGAATGGCGGGCAACCGTGAGATCGAGATGTTCGGCAGTTGTGAACTCTCGTATTCGGAGTTGCACTGCACGCGACAGCTGCTGGCCCTCGACTGTTTTGCTTGCCAAGCTCCCGAATGGGTCGTTGATTGCACGTAGGTACGGTGTTGCGTTTTCAAGGTCAGCGCGTAGGTTGCCTGCAAGATAGAGCCAGAACCTGGCACGAAGGTCGCTGTGCGACGCGCTTTTCCACTCGTTCCACGACATTGCCTGCACTCTCGCGTCGACGCCCGACGACTTGAGTTCGATGAGGCGGTCTATCTCCCCACCTCGGATGGACAAGAGGTCAAACCCTGGATAAATGCGGCTTACGCCACGGTCCTCGAGGTCTTTCATGACTCGCTCGACTACGTGGCTCAGCTTTTCGGCACGAGCAATTGCTGCCGGAGTATGGACATCGACAATGAGCGTGTCATAGGTGCCCGAGCCGTGACCCTCGTGCAAGGCTCCGTCTAAGACGATTGGCAGTGATCCGCTGTTGCGCTCGAGGCGCCGGGCCTCGTAGGCGACGGAGATCTGCATTCCGAGAGCATCCAGGGCAGACAGATCAGTTCCGGCTGGCGCTCGGTTCGGCGTTGCTGTGCCTTCAGGACCATTCGAGCGGCGAGACCGGTCGGATTGGTCTTCCGCGCTGGTCTGCTCGCCCGTCACGACTAATGGTTCCCCATCAAGCAGAAGCGATTCGAAATTGTGAAGCGGAACAGGAGGTGCAGCCCGCTGTGGGGCATCGGGCCCGCTTGGCGGCCGCTCGTCCGAGGGCCGCTCCGACTCTGGGGCCACCGTCGGCTCGGCAACGGTCGGCTGGTCCTCCTCCTGAGCGCTGGAGTCTTCGGAGAGTTCACCGAGTATGTCCTCGTGGTGACCAGACGCGCCGGCGATGTTCAGCAGCTGTTGGCGTTGCCGGTCATCGCTGGTGATGAATGCGAGAAAAGTCTCGACGAGATTCACGCCCAGTGAGTCGGCGAGGGCCATGGCGAGACTCTGGGCAGTGTCCGGTGAGGGAGGCCAGCCTGAACCATCCCACACGATGAAACCTTGAAAGGCCTCCGATGCGGTTCCGGGGCGGACGAAGTATCCCCGGTCCTGCTGCCGTTCGAGCACGTTGTCGTCGAGCGTGCAGGTGAGGTCCAGTTCGTCCACGGGCTCTATCCGCTCAACGAATTCGAGGAGGTTCGGCTGGTCGCGGGCGTTCGTGCGCTCGGCGCGTATGCGCGCGAGCAGTGGAGCAAAGAGTTGGCGGAGTCCGTGCCGCATTTCCGCGAGCTCAGAGCTCTCCAGGGGACACTCGCCGGGGATGGCGTGCCAATCCAGGACCCGCTCGAGGACCCGGGCGCCAAAGATCGACGTGATTGGAGCTTCGACGGCGGGTTCGGCTTCCAAGACAAAGACTGGAACCTGTTCTGCTAGGCCGGTTCGCTCCTTGATCCCCGGCGAGGATGCGAAAAGCACTTGGTTTGCAGGCAGGAACTGGTAGCTGTCGGCGTGGGCCGTTAGAAGCGGCGTGCTGGCCAATGGGGCACCTTCAACGGTCCTTGACTGGCCACTTAGGAGTTCGAACATCGCCCGGTACGACGGTTTGATGACCTGGCGGAGGGCGGCTGCGTCTGCTCCGCCGTTGTCGTGCAGCCGTTGGAGCTGTCGGCAGAGAAGATCCGCATCTTCGATCGTAAAGGTCGAGGGGGTCACATCAGAGCGAATACCTAGGCGGTCGCAGAATGAGCGGACGGCGTTTGCCGGCAATTCGGTTGCCTGCTCGAGGACCGGGACTAGATCGCTCGCATCGCGATCGCCTCGGGCCGAGGAGAATCGTCGCTCGAGCTCTGGAGTGCGACGCCACGTGACCTCAGGGCGGCGAGGCCCTCTCGAGGTAGGGCAAATGCCGCTGTTGCGGAGCCGGTACAACCACAGGTTGTCACCCACTGAGGTGATTTCGTCTGGAGCCGCCCTTGGCGGTTTGCTCCTGTGTTTTGGCGATTTGCCCTTGTCGACCAGTGCGACCTGGGCATCGGTCAGCGGCGAGTAGGTTCCCCAGTGCTTGATGAGGTGCTCGAAGAGCCGACCCGCTATTTCTGCGGACGCGTCCCGCTGGGCAGCTTCGATAAGCGGGAGGGCGTGGTCGAGGTCGTGGACCTCATATAGGTAGGGCACCACCGCTGTTTGGTCCGGGAGATCGGCCAATTCTGTTTCGAGTTCCTTTTGGTAGCTGCTCCAGGTCTCTCCCAGGTCGCGGAAAGCCCATCCCCTGGGCTGTTGCAGGTCCCTGGTCGTCAGCCACCCGGCATCGCGATCCTCGACGTCGTGGAAGTGGATCAGCCTCAGTGAGCGATTCACCCCGATCCAGGACAGAAAGTTGATCCACCTTTCGCGCTCGTCTGTTTCGAGGGACCGGTCGACGTCCTCATTGAGGTCCACCTCGTCGTCGTCTGTTGCGATTGCCGGCGCTTCATCGTCAGAGTCGAGCAGGCCAAGGAACTGCTCGGGTGGTAGGAGCAAGGGGGCGTCGACTCGTGCATCGCCCGGTAGAGCATCGATGACATGCTCGATCGAGTCATCGCCCAGCCACTCCCGCCCGAAGTACGCTCGGTACGCGGGCACCCATCGCTCTCCACCGCGGCCATCCATGCATGGCACAGGCAGCCGGCTGAGGTTGAACAGGGCCCTATCGTTCTGCAGCCTCTGGTATCGCAGCGGTTGGTCGGGCTTGGCGAATGCGCCCGCCAGTTGGCAGATTGCCGCCAGGGACTCCCTGGTCTGAAGTTCTTGTCGCCATGAGAGTTGCTCATCTGTGGGGCTCAAGCCGAGGGCGGGCAGCACTGAAGCCTGCATGACTTCTTGGAATCGGAATTCGTTGATGTCGAACAGTGCTGACCAAACCTTCATCTGGCTGCCCAGCATCGAGTTGCGCTCGTTCTTGTTCAGCGCACCCCAGCAGACCGAGTGGCACATGAACCGCAGTTCACGCAGCGGAAAGTCGCGTTTGGCCGATTGCGGCGGATAGAACGCTGTGTCGTCACCCAGCGCGACCCGCTCGATGCTGCGGTCGTTGTTGCGGTGGATCGGAAAAATCCGCTGGTGACGAGCAACAGCCTTGATTTGGGCACGGTCAACCGCGCCCGAGCGCTCCCACAAAAGCGCACTCAGATCGAGAACGGGATCAACTTCGTAGAAGCCTGATTCGTGCTCCCGTATCGCAGACCTCTGCGGGTCGGCAATTGTGCCCAGCGCAGCCAGGCACTCCGAAGGCGTCAATTGGCGGGCACCATGATCTGCAGCAACGCGGGCCCAACGGCCGGAGCAGAACTCGGCACTCGGGAACTCCGCTTCGTCCCAGGTCGCGTCCCTCACAAGCACGTTGCGAAAAAGCTCGCCCTCCATTTCCAGTAAGGACGAGGGAAGCGCGCAAGCACTGATCGGCCGAATCTGGCCGGACTCCGTGGGAATGAGAGGCACGTCGGCAAGTGCCTCGACCAGGCTCTCATGGAAGAGGTGTGCAGCATCCCCGCCTTCTGGATTCTCTCCCCGGTCCAGTGCCAAAAGCACGTGCCCTGCGCTCTCCCTCTGAAGCTCCGGCAGCATCTTCTCCACGAACAGTCGGGCTGCTTCCGTCACTAGGTGCGAGTTGTAGTCGCCGCTATCGCGATGGACTCGGACGTGCTGGCGGGAAAGGTCCGTGGCGAACGCCCCGTTCACCAACATCGGATAGGGACAACGCTCTTCGGTCGGGAGGAAGACGTGAAAATGCCTCCATTCCTCGGGCATTCCGTCGTCAGCCTGGTCGGCGAGGACCGCAATAGACACCTCGGTGAGGTCAATACCTTCCCAAGCGGGACCACTCAGCCCCTCTCTATTGGAGCCGATCGGGACATTCTCGTCATGGGCGACGTAGAAGGTCGCCCTCTCACCGGTCGAACTCGACACGGTTACTCGGTACAGGCCTGAGTCTCCCAATCCCGGCACCGAAACCCACTGGCCTTCCCGCCGGACCTCTCGATCAACCCTCCACCCTCGGTGCTCCGATCGCCCATTCTGCTCAACCTGTACCTCAACCGACTCAATGTGCTTGAGGAACAACACCGTGGTGAGCGGCAGACCCAACAACAGATCGGTCAAAGCCTCCCTCTGGTCGTAGGCAAGATCTCCTCGGAAGGGGAACTCAAAGGCGGCATTCAGTCCGCTCTGGCGAAGCGAAGCCCACTTACCGCATTCGTCCGCTTCTTTGATCGGCGACGGGAACCGCATCGCCGGGACCGCCGCCGAGCGGAGAAGATCAAGTTCGTCCCAGAGCGCTTCGACATGGGGCCGCGCTTCGCTCGCGCCAAGCCGGAACGACAAGGTACGCGAGTAAACAGCCGGCGAGTCCGTGATCTCGAGCACGCTCTTGAAGCCGAGACCCTTGTGACCGATCGATGCCCGCTTGGTCCCCCCCGCATCGACCTTTGAGCTTGCGCCCAGACCGCAGAGGCCCTGGACATCAGCATCAGTCAACGGACGACCGGAGTTCGCCATCCACAGGGCATCGTCAGTAATGGCGAAGACAACGCGATCGGAGTCCGAAGCCGAGGACTCCATTGCGTCATCGGCGTTCTGAAGAAGCTCATAGACCAAACGACCCCGATAGTCGCCCGCAACCTGTGCCTCCTGGCTCACATCCTCCTTGAGCCTCGACGGGGACGCACGATAGACCCCCAAATTCTGCTCGACGATTTCCTCAACGATCCCGCTCACCACGTGGCCACCAGCGGGCACGGGCACCCTCGCGGCTATTACCGACTCACCCATGTACACCACCGGGGTTGCTCTGCTAGTCGCCCGAGACGGCACACAACATTGCCGATGCTCTCCCCGAAAATACGCAACCGATCGCAGATCTCAGCTACTGGCCTCCCCTTCTTGACCGGGTCCAAGACCCGGCGCGGAGACTCAGACGCGTAGCTCATTGGCATGATGACCTCATAATGGTTGACAAGCCCAAGATTCAAACAACCCGACCGCGCAAAACCCTGTACATTTCAACATCCACAACGGAGGCGTCCCGTCTAGTGGTGAGGTTTTGGGGCTGCCCCAGAGCCCAGCCACATGAGGGGTCACCCCTTAACCCGGAGTTCCCCACAACCGCCAGCCCCCGCTAGCCTCCCCACGAAACCCACGTGGAAAGGTGTTCTTGAAGTCTATTTCAGCGGTCATGCCCCACCGCCGGTGGAGTCTGCGGACATGGAGATCGTGGACCACCGAGCGGGACAGCCCGTCTACCGCGCAAGGAATGCGCCCACTCCCCAATTGTCAGACAGACAATCGACGCATTCGGACGCAGTTCAATCCTGAGCTGACGCCAGCCATCCCAAGACGACACAGGCACGAGGGATCCGGTGGGCGCCGGCAGCCCAGACCCGAGAACCGCCGGCCGTGCTCCCCTCGACCCCGCTTAGCCGCCATAGTCTCCCCTCAGTCACCGCCAGCCTCCCAGCTGCCGGAGCAACGACCGATTGAAACCGCCCACAAGATTCCCGACAGACCCGGTTCTGAAGCTCCTGCTGTACGCCCAGTATCACGAAGTGGCACTTCGTGCCGACCAGTTCGTTAGAAGATCAGCCGCTTGATTGGGAGCCCTTACTTGATACAGCTCCCTGACCAGGGGTTTTATTAGTGGCGGGGGCAGGATTTGAACCTGCGACCTTCGGGTTATGAGCCCGACGAGCTACCAGACTGCTCCACCCCGCGTCGAGTGGAGTGTTTACTCTACCCCCCTGCCGCCGGGCTGTCACCTGCATTTGCGGATAGTGTCCAGCGGAAGGCTGGGAGTGCCGCCTGACCACAGAGTCAGGTTGCGAAGAGGTGTTCGTGGAATGCCCCAACGGCGAGAACAGCATCGGCTTGTGCAGTCTGAATCTCGATCTCAGGATGGTCTATCGCCATCTGATCGGCGTAGGCCCTAGGCCCCTGAGCCTCAGGGTCGGCAAAATTGGCCTTCAAATCATCGAGGGCGGTTCTCATCGTTCTCAAGTCATCCGCGAAGCAATCAAGCACGGCCTGGGCCGCGGATTTAGGGCCACCAGCGTCATTGTGAAGAAGCACGAATGCTATGTCGTACCAGTCCTTCCGAGCCCGCCTACCAAATGCTGCTGCTGTCTTGGCTAGCAGAAATCCGGCGAGTCCAGTGACAAGCACGTCGGCTTGGTGTGTCATTCCTCCTGCGCGTGATTGGAGTCGGTGGACCCTGGTGTCACGCGCAGCAAATCTCGTTCCCCGAAGATTCGCTGCGCCAAGCTGCTGGCAGTCGTTGAATTCGATGGTCGCATCGTTGGGCGCGTCTTCTCTATCGGCCAGTAACTCAAGTTTGATGACAGCGTTGGCCAGCAGAGTCTCAGCCCTCCATCTCCAAGCCTTCTCGCTGTCTGGCTCGAACTCTGCGTTTCTGAGAGCCTGCTCGAGCCGGGCTGCGTTGACCGAGCCGCACTCGATCTCAAGGTCTACTTGCACATCGATGTCTACCGTTCCAGCATGCTGAATTGTGCTCTCTGCACACAGCAGTTCCGGGACAAGACCACCTAAAACGACGAATTCAGGGCGTGTCCCATAGTGATGGATGACGCGCACGAGTGCTGCTTCCGCGAGTTGTCTCGCAATCCGACTGCGCTCAGGTGGGGCTTCCACGCATTACCTCCCGAAGATGTTCTGCAGCTTCTTCACCTCGAACACCGGCATTGCGGAGATCGACGTAGACCCGAGGCCACGGTGCGACCTGAAGGCCGTCAATCTTGAAGATCAGTTGTCGGGTTGTAGCAGTGGGAAACGGCTTCAGCGTTAGGCGTCCCCCATCTATCGGTCGCAATCCTGCATCGAGAGCAGCGGACTCGAGGGCAACAACGGTCTGCACGTCAATGTAGGCCTCAGTCGTGGAGACAGTTGTCATCAAAGGAGCCATAACCGATGCAGCTGCTAATCCGGTTGCTGCCCAGCGGACACCAGCTTGGTCCCAGATACTCCCGACTTCGACCAGGCCAGCAACAGGGTCGCGCCACAGGGCACCAGCGGTCAAGGAAACCGGATTGAAAGTCGCGGCAGCCGCGGCGTATGCCTCAAGCAGTTGACCGCCATCGCTGATTCGGCGCCCTGATTTACGGCCGCGATCAGCGTCTGCTTCTAGCCAGCCATGATCAGAAAGGAACCGAAGGGCACTTGTGCAGGTCCCGGTCGACAGCCCAGTGGTTGCTTGCACCTTAGCGACCGTTGGTTTGACACCGCATAGCAGCGCTTCTGCCACTCCCAGCACCCCAGGGGTCCACCGTAAGGGCCGCTCAACAGGAGCTGGTGGCCGCCCGGAGCGGGAGATGATGATGGAGCCGACGGCGACCTCCGCCGCCCCCGTCTCATCCATCCAGCCAATGCCTGCCTCTGACATCGCCGCTTTAGCACCGGGTGAAAACTGACGACCGACGAATAAGTTGACTTGATCGTCACGCACATAGCCCATGGCTCTTCTCACATCGCCTAAGTTCCCTTCGCCGACCCACTTGACCTCTAGTTGTTGCTCGCCGACAAGCAGATCTACCCGGCGGTTCCCAACCAAGACTTCTCTTTGTGCAGAACGGGGCAACATGCTTTCCAGCACTCGTATCGCTCGCGCCTCAGGTCCCTCCACTGAGTATTGGTTTCCTTCCATCTCTAATACCTCAACGAATTACTATACCTCAGTATGACACTGATGTATATATATTTATTGAGGATTCAATCAACACCAGAACATCAGTGGGTTGATAACTGGCCTCATTGAATCCCCCCTGCCGCCGGGCTGTCACCTTGGTTTTTCCATGGTTCGGAGGTGACAGCCCGGCGGGTCGCCAGGGGGTTCGGCGAGCGGGTTGGGGCACCTAGCCGGGGCGGGCGAGGGCTTGGATCTCGGCCACTGCGATGGGGTGGGTCGGGGCGGTCAGTACCTGCGTGGGGACGGCGGGGGGCGGATTGGTGCAGGGGCCGCCGTTGAAGGTGCAACTCACTGAGACTTCCCAGTAGGCGGTGAGCGCCACCTGATAGCGAAGGTCGGGGGCGTTCACCGACGATTGCCGGTAGTAGTGGAAGCAGTTGGACGGCTGGTCCAGCGGATCCCGGGAGTGGTCGAAGGCCACCACGTCGTCGGCATCGCACCACAGCGTGTTTCCGTCGCCCATGTCAACCCGCAGAAAGCCCAGGCGACGGGGGTAGGCGGTGGCAGTGAGGGTCAGCTCGTGGCCGTCGAGCGTGGTGGTGACCGTCTCCGACACCGGGGCGCGGTCAGCGGCCGACACCCAAACGAAGGTGGGGATCTGGACAATGGTGACCTTGCTGGGGGCCATCAAGAGAGTGGGTTCGGGTATGGCCATCTGGCCCCAGGCCTCATTGCGCAGCTGGGTGGTCTCGTCTGTGGTCGGAGGCGAGGGCTGGGCCGGCCGATGAATCCAATAGGAGACGAGCTCCACCCTGCCATTGATTCGGCAAACATTGAAGATGTATTGCTCGCTGTTCCCAGGGACGTGGAAGGAGAAGTAGTAGAGATCGACGCCCAACCACCGGAGCAGGCTGTATATGTTGCCCCGCTCAAGATGGCACGGCTGGGGTGAACCGTCAGAATTGCGGTCGGGCTGCTCGGCACCGGGCATGGCCACCTCGATCCAGACCCCGAGTTCGACTTCCCCTTCTCCTGCCTCTACGGAAGTACCGCTGTCCCGCTGCGCCCATGCTGACGTTGCGGCAAAGACGGTTCCGCCCACAAACAGCGCCAGAGCGGAGGCCAATAGCGTCGTGCCTCGCATTGAACTTCCCTTCGGATCGTTAGAGGCGCGTCACGCGCAACGAGGGGGAAGTTCAGGAGGAAGGTGCCTACTCTGCTACGCCGATCCCCCGATGTCAATGGGCAATTTCAATATGACACTTCGAGCTGAGGGCGGACCAGGGTGCGGCTCACCACCAGGGCCACCAGCGACAGCGAGCCGCCGGCGAAAAAGGCCATGGAATACGACGACAGCTCCACCACGCCCCCCAAGATAAGCCCGCCTAAGCCGACGGCCAGGTCGAAGGCGATGCTGAAGGTGCCTATGGCCTGGCTGCGCCGGTTGACGGGCGCCGACTGGATGGCCAGCACGAACAGGGCCGGGAACAGGAACGTCTGGCCCATGGCCAAGATGGCGGTGCCGACGAACACACCGGGGATCTGCTGCCAGAAGGCGATGACCCAAAGTCCGGTGGCCGAGAACACATACGACAAAACGCCAAGAACCCGGAGTAGCCCATAAGTCCCAGCCCCAGCGACATGAAATAGAACACCCCGCAAAGGCACAACACGATGAAGCGGCCCGTTAGCAGGGGCTGGGTCTGGGCAGTCACTGTTGGTTAGTGGTCCGTCTGTGAATTGGCAGGGGCGGGCTATCGCCGGTCGGCGAGAAATGGATAGCGGGAGCGGACCTGGTCCAACCGGGCGAGGTCGATGTCGGCATACAGCACGGCCTCCTCACCCTCAGGGGCAGCCGCCACCTCGACCCCGAACGGATCGATGACCACCGAGTCGCCCTGATAGTCGATGCCGCCCCCGCTGCCCACCCGGTTCACCCCCACCACATAGGCCTGATTCTCGATGGCCCGGGCCAACAGCAGCGCCGACCAATGGGCCCGACGAGGTGCGGGCCAGTTGGCCACCACCACGAAGCAGTCGGTGTCGTGGGCCAACGTCCAGAACTCATCGGAAAATCGCAGGTCGTAGCACACAAACGGGGTGATCCTCACCCCTTCTACGGTCACCGTCAGCCGCTCGGCACCGGCGGCGTAGTGCTCGTGCTCGCCGCCGTAGGAGAACGGATGGATCTTGTCGTAGGTTGCCTCCACCCCGTCGGGCCCAGCCAGCACGAACCGGTTCACGGGCAACTCGGCCGTCGACGGATCCCGCACCGGCACCGACCCGCACACCCACACGCCGTGGGCCGCAGCCTGATCGACCAGAAAACCGACGCTGGGCCCGTCGGGCGACTCGGCCACCCGCTCGGAGGCCATGGAGAACCCGGTTGAGTACATCTCGGCCAGCACCACCAGCCGGGCGCCGTCGGCCGCGGCCTGGGCCACCTTGGGGCCGAGCGACGCAAAGTTGGCCTCCGGGTCCTCCCACACGATGTCGTGCTGGACGGCGGCGATCTTCATGAGCCGGTCCCCAGCTTGGCCAGCCGCTCCACTGCTTCATCTAGCACCTCGGGCCGCTTGCAGAAGGCGAACCGCACCAAGTGCCGGCCCTCGTGTTCGTTGTCGTAAAACACCACGTTGGGCACGGCCACCACCCCGCACAGTTCCGGCAGCTTGCGGCAAAGCGCCATGCCGTCGTCAAAGCCCAGCGGCCGCACATCGGCGGTAACGAAGTAGGTGCCCGCCGGGCGGTAGACCTCGAACCCGGCGGCGGACAGCCCGTCGGAGAGCTGGTCGCGCCGAGCCCTCATCGAGGCCCGCAGCCCGTCGAAGTAGTCATCGCCCAGCCGCAGGCCCACCGCCATGGCGTGCTGGAACGGCGTCCCGTTGACAAAGGTCAAGAACTGCTTGGCGGTGGTGACGGCATCTCGCAGTTCCGGCATCGCGCACACCCAGCCGATCTTCCACCCGGTGAACGAGAACGTCTTGCCCCCCGAAGACACCGAGATGGTGCGCTCCCGCATCCCCGGCAGGGAGGCCAAGGGGATGTGCTCACCGTCGTAGGCCAAGTGCTCGTACACCTCGTCGGTTACCGCCAGCAGATCGTGCTCCCGGCACAACTCGGCGATCAGCTCAAGCTCGCCTCTGTCGAACACCTTCCCAGTGGGGTTGTGCGGCGAATTCACCACGATCATCCGGGTGCGTGGACCGATGGCCGCGGCCAGCTCGTCAGGATCGAACCGATAGTCGGGCGGCCGCAGCGTCACCAGCCGCCGCTCGCCCCCGGCCATGGCGATGCCCGCAATATGCGAGTCGTAATAGGGCTCGAACAGCACCACCTCGTCGCCCGGCTCCAACAAAGACAGCATGACCGCCGCGATGGCCTCAGTAGCCCCCGCAGTTATGAGCACCTCGGCATCGGGGTCGAAGTCCAGGCCGTAGAACCGCCGCTGGTGCTCGGCCACCGCCAACCGCAGATCCGCAATCCCCAACCCCGGCGGATACTGGTTGTGCCCCGCCCGAATAGCCGCCACCGCCGCATCCGCCACCTCCCGCGGCCCATCAGTATCCGGAAACCCCTGCCCCAAATTGATAGCTCCCGTAGCCAACGCCAACGCCGACATCTCCGCAAAAATCGTCGTCCCAAACTCCCCCAACCGCTCATTCAAAACCCGCTCAGGCACCGCCGCAGCCTACTTCCCTCCCCTCCCACAACCACGCCTGCATATCCGTAGCGCCCCGGCTGGTACAACCCCCTCCTCTCTCAACAAAAGAGTGCTGGCCCCGCCGGTGGATGGTAACGACCAACCCCCGCAGCCAACACCCACATGTGCTAGCAACACCGCATGACTTCTCAACCCTACGGCGGCACCATCGGCAACACCATCTCCGACTCCACCCCCTGGTGGCCCGATCCAACAACCCCTCCAGAAGGCAGCCCCAACGTGGTCATGGTCGTCCTCGACGACGTCGGCTTCGCCGACTTGGGCTGCTACGGCTCAGAGATCGACACCCCCACCATGGACAGCTTGGCCGCCAACGGCCTGCGCTACAACAACTTCCACACCACCGCCATCTGCTCCCCCACTAGGGCCTGCCTGCTAACCGGCCGCAACCACCACTCGGTGGGCATGGCCGTGGTCAGCAACTGGGACACCGGTTTCCCCGGCTGCACCGGGCGCATCTCCAACCGGGCAGCCACCATGGCCGAGATGCTGCGCCCCGCGGGCTACTCCACCTTCGCGGTGGGCAAGTGGCACCTAGCCCCCATCGAGGACACCACTCCGGCCGGCCCGTTCGACCAGTGGCCGCTCCAGCGGGGGTTCGACCGCTACTACGGGTTCTTGGACGGGGCCACCAACCAGTGGGATCCCGACCTGGTGGCCGACAACCACCACATCGACGCCCCCGACAAGCCCGGCTACCACGTCACCGAGGATCTGGTGGACCAGGCCATCGGCATGGTCACCGCCCAGACCTCGGCGTGGCCCGAACGACCGTTCTTCCTGTATCTGTGCTTCGGCACCGGCCACTATCCGATCCACGCCCCCAAGCCCCACATCGATCGCTACAACGGGCGCTACGACTCCGGCTGGGGCACTATCCGAGAGGAGCGCTTCGCCCGTCAAAAGGACATCGGCATCATCCCAGCCGACACCGAACTGCCCCCATTCAACCCCGGCGTGCCCGAATGGGAGGAGCTGAGCGCCGACGAGCAGCGGTTGGCCACCCGGATGCAACAGGCCTACGCCGGGATGCTCACCCACACCGACGAGCATCTGGGCCGGCTCGTCTCCACGCTCCAGGAGATCGGCCAGGCCAACAACACCGTGTTCGTGCTGCTGTCCGACAACGGGGCCACCCAGGAGGGCGGCCCATCGGGGCATGAGAACGCCATGCGCTTCATCAACGGGCTCGAACCCCGCACCCTCGCCCAACAGCTTGCCGACATCGACGAGATCGGCGGGCCCAACTCGTGGATGGCCTACCCCATGGGGTGGGCCATGGCCGGCAACACCCCGCTCAAGTGGTACAAGCAGAACACCCACGCCGGCGGCGTGCGGGATCCGCTCATCATCTCCTGGCCTGCCGGGATTTCCGACACCGGGAAAGTGCGCACCCAATACCACCATGTGAGCGACATCGCCCCCACCCTGTTGGAGGCCATCGGCCTCGAGCCTCCCTCAGAGATGGCCGGGGTGGAACAGATGCCGATCGAGGGCACCAGCATGGTCTATTCCTTCTCCGATGCTGAGGCCCCCACGGCCAAGGCCGATCAGTACTACGAGATGCTGGGCCACCGGGCCATGTGGGTCGACGGGTGGAAGGCGGTGACCCGCCACATCCAAGGAGAGAGCTTCGACGACGACCGCTGGGAGCTGTACCACCTGGATCAGGACTTCTCCGAGGCCCGAGACCTGGCCGAGGCCGAGCCCGACCGGCTGGCCTCCCTAATCGACCGCTGGTGGGATGCGGCCCGCGACTATCAGGTTCTGCCTCTGGACGACCGCATCCTGGAACGGTTCCACGTACCCAAGCCCCGGCCCATCACCAGCCGGTCCCGGTTCGTGTACTACCCCGGGGCGTACATCCCCAGCGACGGCTGTCCCGACCTCAAGAACGTGTCCTATGAGATCGCCGTCGAACTGGAGCGAGCCGACGGCGACGACGGCACCCTGCTGGCCTGCGGCGACGTGGCCTCGGGGTTTGCCCTGTTCATCCAAGACGGCCATCTGGTGTGGGACTACAACATGGCCTGGGAGCACTACACCGCGGTTTCAGACCGGCACCTGCCCACCAGAGCGCATACGGTAACTGCCGCCTTCGAGCGCACCGGCAGCTACGCCGGCACCGGCCGACTGCTGATAGACGGCGTCGAAGTCGGGTCGGTGGCCATGCCCCAAACCCATAACACCCACATCCACGCGGTGGGCATCAGCGTGGGCTTCACCAAAGCCCCGTCCCCCAGCCCCCGCTACACCGGCCAATTCCCGTTCACCGGCCGCATCGTCCAAGCCGTCATCAACCTCGGAGACGACCGGGAACTCCCCGATCAGGCGCTCATCCTCGACTGAGTTCCCGTAAACCGGCTAAGAGGCTGCGCGGATAGGTGGTTCGTTGCCGCAACCCCATGGGCGGCGGCCCCATCGATCAAAGCGTCCACGGCGGCCTCGTCGTTGGCCACCGCCCGCGAGAACACCTCGGCGCTAAAGCTGTGGTTTAAGGGTTGCTACCGCGCCCGCAGGCTGCAAGAAACCACCGCCAATGCAACGGGCCAGCTCTTTGCCGCGCCATCACATGTATGGCACATGTATGGCACATGTATGGCCTGTTTGGTTGCCCTGACGGCTCGGGCCACTACCGCCGGGCGGCGGGGCTGTTGTCTCGAGATGGAAGGCTGCCGCATTTGCGGGCACGTTTCACAACACCTGCGAGGAACCCGGCGACGAATCGAGAGGCGCGGGCCTCGCTCGGCAGCGTGCTGGCCGCCTGCGCTGCTGCTTCTGGGACCTGGGCCGAAATAGCCTCCATGCGGGACATAACCTCTTCATCAGGCAATCCCAGATCAGCTGCCAGCTTGCTCCAAGCAGAGGGGCGATCAGTCTTGCGAACCCGATAGTCATCGCCCACTTTCATTGCCAAGGGGATCTTGGCGATGGGGGTCTCTTCGATCTGATTGCGATACGGGATGATGGAGCAGATGTCGTAAAGCGGGGCCAGTCTGATCCCCGCTGGGGCCAAGAACAGGCTGTAGTTCTTCGAATGAGCATCGGGATTCACGATGATCCAGTTATAGATGAGCGCGTCGAGGAAGGCCCTGATGTCTTTTTCAGGGTCGGAGGACACCGCTCTAAGCAGCCCGGCGATGTCCTTGGGCGCCGGCCCCCTCCCTGGTTCTGGTATTTCTTCGATGGCGGCACTCCGAGCGCCTGGCAGAAGTCTTCCTGGTGCACGCGCTCTATGTTTCCGTCGGGCATCGTGGCCCTGTCGTAGCGTTCGGCGACTAATACCCGCTCACCGCCGATTGTCCGGCACTCGGTCTTGGCTGTCGGGATCGTTGGAGCGAGCGGTGCCCGCCAATTCCCCGTGGATTAGGACATCAAGAGTCGTCGGCATCAGCCACCCCGTCTAGCAGTGCCGGAGTTCTGTTTGTGAAGCTGTCGATGTAGTCGTCGAGGTTGAACTGTGATCTGTCTACGGGCACAGCGCTGATAGGGCTGTCGAGCGCATCAAAGATTCGGAGCAGGGTCGAGAGCCTGACATCGGTCTTGCCTTTCTCTATGTCGGATATTTGCGGTCGGGCTATTCCCGAGAGTTCAGACAGGTCGGCTTGCGTCCACTTGAGCTCTCTGCGGAGATTGCGGACAGCAGCTCCGAGACGCGGCAACGTGGTGAGCCCCTCGCGGGCGCGGCGCGGTTTTCTGGGGATCGGGGGGATGGCGCTCATACAGCCACCTTCCTTTGTCGCCAATTGATTACATTCCACGATAGCCCCGAGAATGTCACCAACCCAAGACAATTCACGGTATAACAGAAAATGTGGCCAATCGGTTACAAGGCCACCAGGTGAACGGGGCAGCGGGAGCGCTGCTGCGCTACTCGACGGCTGTCGGCGGCGCGCTCGGCCGGCTGAGCGGTCCTATGGGCTATAACGGCGGCCAGCCGCCTGACCGGCGCGGGGTTTGATCCCCGCGCCGGAGGCGGCGTTGGCCGGGTTCAGTCGTTGTCGATGA